>Ga0224497_10001019_pt1 | contig 18474 bp, 14 predicted proteins | sample SF_Jul11_sed_USG_4_FD_167970 | JGI IMG/M metagenome (GOLD analysis project Ga0224497, IMG submission 167970) | Sediment microbial communities from San Francisco Bay, California, United States - SF_Jul11_sed_USGS_13 | ecosystem: Environmental > Aquatic > Marine > Sediment | place: USA... | reverse complement strand
CTTGGCCTTGAAGTAGGTGACGTCCGGGCTGCCGGGGCGCTGGAAGCCGGAGCTGCCGATCTCCACGACGCGCCCGGCCAGCTCGCGGTCGGCCAGCGCGTCGACCTTGAGCGACGCTTCCTGGCCGATCTCGAGGAACGCGACCTCGGTCTCGTCGACGTCGACCTCGGCCAGGATCTCGGAGAGGTCCGCGATCGTGCCGATCACCGAGCCCGGGTTGTTCATCGTGCCCGAGACGACGACCTCTCCGACCTCGGCGTTGAGCGCCGTCACCCGGCCCGTCAGCGGCGCGTAGATCGTCGTCTTGCGCAGGTCGTCCGCCGCCTTCTCCAGGCTCGCCGCGGCCTGCAGCACCGCTTCGCGGGCCTGCTCGGCGGCGAGCTCCTGGGAGCGGAAGGCGAGCTCGGCGGCCTCGAGGTCGGCGGCGGCCGCGATGCCCGCCGCGGCGAGCCGCTCCGCGCGCGCGAGCTTGAGCCGCGCGTCCGCCACGTTGACCTCGGCCTGGCGGACCCGCGAGCGGGCGATCTCGAGCTCCGCGGCGGCGCGGTCGCGGGCCGCCGCGAACGCCTCCCGCTCGAGCCTCAGGAACGGCTCCCCCGCACTCACGCGCTGGCCCTCCACGACGAAGAGCTCCTCGATCTTGCCGACCACGTGGGCCGACAGGTTGACCTTGACCCGCGGGTCGATCTCCCCGGTCGCCTTGACGACCCGGGCCACGTCGCGCTCCGCCGCCGCCTCGAGGCGGACCCGCGGACCCTTCTCGCGGCGGCCGCCGGTCAGGCTGAAGCCCACGATGACCGCCAGCAGGGCGGCCACGCCGACGCCGATCCAGGCCTTCTTCATTCCGCGCTGCGCTCCCGGAGGGTCAAGACGAAACCTCCCGCGACCGGCTAACCGGAGAGCAGCTTCGGGAGGACCATCGGGATCAGCGTCAGCCCGAGCACCAGGATCCAGATCACGAGCGTCAACGCGGCGCTCGCCACCCTGGAGACGCGAGCCACGATGGCGAACCCGAGCACCAGCAGGACCAGCCCCCACAGGGTGAAGAGGTCGAGGGCGGTGGCGACCCCGCGCAGCAGCAGCGGCGCGTCGTCGGCGAGCAGAAAGCCGAGGTTCGAGGGCAGCAGCCCGCGGCTCGCCTCCTCGAGGCTCAGCTCGCGGCGGCTCACGAGCGCCGGGACGGAGAGCAGCGCCTTGAGCGCCCACCACGGGACGAACGCATGGACGACCGTAGCGAGGCTCTGGGGGAAGGTGGGCTCGCCGCCGAAGAGACGGGTCCCGAGCCAGAAGTACAGGGCGCAGAGCAGGGGAATGAGCGCCGTCGCCGCCGTCGACGCGACCCCCTCGAACACCGGGTTGCGGCTCTCCTGGCGGGCGACGATCTCGTCGATCCGCGCCTGGTCGACGGTGCCCGCTTCCTCCAGCATGTCGCGGATCACCCGTTCCGTGTCGACCTTGGACTGGGCGAGCTGCCCCACCCCGGCGGTGATCGCGAGGACGACGAGGAACGCGACGACCCAGGTCGGCCTCTCCCGGATGGCCCGGAACGTCCGCTCGGGGGCGGTCAGGACCCCGAGGATGCGGGAAAGGGCGGAATCCGTCATGGTCGTCCTCCGTGACGGAGCGCCGGGCTCTACTCTCCGTCGTCCGCGATCGTGACGCCGACGTCCTCGGTGAGCGTGCCGGTCGCCCGCAGGAAGTCCGCGAGGGCCGTGCGATAGCCGGTGATGGCGGTCACCTCCCGATTCGTGGCGTCGATGAGATCGCGCTGGATCTCGAGAACCCGGTAGCTCGTGGACATGCCGTTGTCGTAGCGCTTCTGCTCCGCCTCGAGGGTCCGCTCCTGCAGGCGGCGGGAGACCCGCGCCGAATCGATCTGCTGGCCGGCGGTCTCCAGCCCGCGGGCCGCCTTGCGGACCTCGGTGACGACCTGGAGCTCGAGGTCCTCGAGCTCGGCCGCGGCGCGATCGAGGGCGACCTCGGCCTTGGCGATCTGGGCCTCGACGGTCCGGTTCTGCAGCGGATAGGCGAAGCTCAACGAGACCCCCCAGCCTTCGAAGTCGGCGTTCGTGATCTGGTCCAGGGCGTCGCTGTAGCCGCCGGGCGCCTGGAAGAGGATCTCGCGGGTGATGAAGTCGCGCTCGGTCACCGGCCCGCCGAGGCCGTTGAGGCCGTAGCGGGCGGAGAGGTCGAGCTGCGGCAGCCGCTGGTTGCGGTAGAAGTCGGCGTCGAGATCGAGGTTCTGGAACGAGAGGCGCTTGCTGACGACCTCGGGCCGCGACTCGAGAGCCCGGGTGATCGCCTCCTCGAGGACCACGGCGCGGCGCTCCGTCTCGGCCTCGGAGGTGGTGACGATCTCCGCGTCCCAGTAGGTGCCGCGGTCCAGGTTGAGGAGCTGCCGCAGCACGTCCTCGGCGTCGGTCAACGCCGCTCGGGCGCGGATGATCTCCTCGTCGCGGGTGGCGATGCCCGCCTCGCTCTGGACCAGCTCGAGGGGCGCCAGCGTGCCGACCTCCACGCGGACCTTGTTCTGGTTGTGCAGCTGCCGCGCCAGCTCGAGGCTGCGCTCGGCCACGATGAGCTGGGCGCGCGTGCGGACGAGGCTCCAGTAGGCGTTGACCACCTGCTGGATCGAGCTCGTCACCTGCTGGGCGAACGTCTCGCGGCTGATCTCGCGGTTGGTCCGCGCGATCTCGATCGAGTACTCCGTCACGCGCTTTCCGAAGTTGCGCAGCAACGGCTGCGTGAACGAGAGATCGAAGTCCGAGCGGTACGACGGATTGACCGTCGCGAACTCCGAGTTCGAGTCGGTCCGCGTGTTGTTGAAGTCGACCCTGAGCGAGCCGCCGGTCGAGATGAGCCGGCCGAGCCCGAGGTTCCAGTTCTGCCCGTCGGTCGTGGAGACGAGGGCGCCGCCGAGGACGCTGACCGACGGCGAGGCCTCGCTCGAGACGCCGGCGTCGGCGGTGAGGGTGAAGTCATAGAGGCCGAACGTCTGCTCGAGGTCGAGCCCGGCCCGGGCGTCGGCGTAGCGCTGCACGACGAGAGCCAGGTTGCGCCGCAGCGCGATCTCGATCGCTTGCTCGAGGCTGAGCTCGAGCTTGCCGTCGGCAAGGCTCACGGCACCGTCCGCGGAGAGGTCCGGGATCGCGGTCGAGATCTCGATCTGCGCGGCCGCCGGGCGCTCCCAGACAAGAAGCGCGAGCAGCAAGGCCGCTCCCCCGCGCGCTCCGAGACTCTTCCGTACTGCACGTTGCTTGTCGCTCATCGATGGCGTCCTCTGCTGTTGCTCGCACGGCCGGACACTCGCGTCCGGAGCGCACGGAGATGGTGGCTCGTCGCTTTCTCGTACGGAGCGCGATCGGGAAAGTTCCGCTCCCGCCGCCCCGCAAGGGACGACTCTAACCCGCGTCCAGGGTAGCCAACAACCAGTTCACGATCGTCGCCACGCCAAAGCCCGTGGCGCCGAAGAGCGGCCCGGGCTCGCCGGGATGCCACGCGGTCCCCGCGACGTCGAGATGAGCCCAGCTCTCGCAGCCCTCCATGAACTCCGCGAGGAACGCGGCGGCGGTGTTGGCACCTCCCCACTTGCCGCCGAGGTTGCGCAGATCCGCGTGGCGGCCCTCGATCTCTTCGCGGAACTCGGGCCACAGCGGCATCCGCCAGAGCCGCTCGCCGCCGTCCTCCGCCGCGCGCAGCAGGGTGCGGGCGAGGCCGTCGTCGGGGGAGTAGAGCGCGGCGCCGTGATGGCCGAGGGCGACGACCGTGGCCCCGGTCAGCGTCGAGAGCTCGACGAGCGCCTCCGGGCCCTCCTCGACGGCCAGCGTGAGGGCGTCGGCGAGGATGAGCCGGCCCTCGGCGTCGGTGTTGAGCACCTCGACCGTCTTGCCGCTGCGCGTCGTGACGACGTCGCCGGGGCGGAAGGCGCGGCCACCCGGCATGTTCTCGGCCAGCGGCAGGTAGGCCCTGAGCCGGACCGGGAGGCCGAGCTCCGCGACCGCCTGGACGGCGCCGAGCACCGCGCAGGCGCCCGCCTTGTCGTACTTCATCTCGTCCATGGCCGGCCCGGGCTTGAGCGAGATCCCGCCGGAGTCGAACGTCACCCCCTTGCCCACGAGGGCCACGGCCGGCCCGTGGGTGCCGATCTCCAGACGGACGAGCCGGGGCGTGTTGGCCGAGCCCCGGCCGACGGCGAGCAGGGCCGCCATGCGCAGCCGCGCGAGCTCCCGGGGCCCGTGCACCTGCGCCCGGGCGCCGATCCGCCGCGCCAGGGCCCGCGCCCGGCCGGCAATCCAGGCCGGAGTGGCCCGGTTGCCGGGCGTGTTGGCGAGGTCGCGCGCCAGGGTGATGCCGCGCGCGACGGCCGCGGCCGTCTTGCGCGCTCCGCGGTAGACCCCCTCTCCGCGCACCGGCGGCAGCACGCGAACCCGGCGCAGCGCGGGCCGGGACGGCTTGCGGTACTCGTCGAACGCGTAGCCGAGGAGAGCGACCTGGCGCAGGAGCGTGGCCGCCCCGGCCGGCGTGCCGAGCACCCGGTGGACCGGCGGGACGACCAGCAGCTCGGGGGCCTCCGCGGCGGCGCAGTCCCCTGCCACGCGGTCGAGCCAGCGCTTGACCCGCGGGTGTTCCAGCTCTCGGCTCGGGCCGAGCCCGTAGAGAACGACGGTCACGGCGCCATCGCTCGCCGAGACGGTGAGCTGGCGCTCGGTCTTCCCCGTCCAGCCGCGGCTCTCGACGACCTGGCCGGCGAGCCGCGCGAGCTCCGGCGAGAGGCCGCCGAGCGGCGGCGGCGCGTCCTCGACGCAGCCGATCGCGACGAGCCCTCGCGTGAGGGCGCCCTGCTCGGCGATCACGGGTCTCAAGGGTCCGCTCAAAGTCTCCTCCGGCGACGCAGTGTAGCAGCGCGCCGCGCCGCCCATGGCCGGGTTAGACTTGCGGCGCGGCCGGCCCCGGCGGCCCTCGCCGACCCGACGATGAACCCGTTCTCGTTTCTGAGCACTTCGAGCACCGCCTTCACGTTCCTGCACCGCGACGACGAAGAGCTGCGCCGGCTGATGCCCGACGCCGCCGACGTCCTCCCGGTGCCGCAGCGGGTGTTCCTCGAGGACGAGGACGCCACTCCGCTGCTCGGCTTCCCGATCCTGACCAGCGAGCGCACCCAGAGGATCCGGCAGGCGCTCGATGCGTACCTCGACCAGGAGGTGCGGGTCCAGACCGGGATGTTCGGGGCGGGGGCGATCGAGACGAAGTTCCGCGACCAGGCCTGGGGGGCGTACCGCGACCTCCTCGTGCAGGTGACGGAGAACACGACCCGCTCGAGCTTCGGCCGCCGCTACACGGCGATCTTCTGGCTCTACCACTCCATCGCCATCTCGCGCCTCTTCAAGGAGATGCCGCAGAAGGTCCGCCGCTTCGACCTCGAGACCGGCCGGCAGCACGGCGAGGCGATCAAGTACCAGGTGTTCGAGCGCTTTCTCGACCGCGTTCTCGCGCTGACCTACGACACGGTCCATCGCGTAGCGACGGAGACCGAGGAGGACCAGATCGGGCTGTTCCCGGGCCTCCTGAACAAGATGCGCGACAATCTGCTGATCCTCACCGAGGACCACATCAGCCCCGATCTGAGCGAGCTCTCGCCTTACCTGCGGGGCTATCTCGACATCGACCCCAACGACTTCCGGCGCCGGGTCCGCGGCCTGCACGAGTGGCATCGCCGGGTCCTGCGGGACGACCCGGACCTGCGCGTCTTCGGCTCCCATCTCACGCGGATGAGCGCGAGCGACAACCCCGACGACCTCCTGCGCCGCCCGGGCTACGTGAGCCTCCTCGCCGACCGCCGAGGCTACGACCGCGAGGAGCTGCTCGACGCCAAGGGCGTGCAGGTCTGGGAGAGCCTGCTCGTCAAGCTCAAGGAGTTCGAGCTGCTCCTCGCCCTGCGCCGGCTCGTCATGCCGGTTCGAGAGCACGAAGGGCATCTCGTCTGCCAGGCCCCGAACCCGCGCGGCGGCGGATTCCTGTCGCGCTCGATGCGGCTCTCCGACAGCACCCGCCCCTTCGAGTTCATGACCCCCTGGGTGGTCGATCCCCTCGTTCGCCGCTTCGGCCTGATCTACGACATCGCCGAGTTCTCCGCCATCGTCTCGATGCTCAAGTACAGCGGCCGCCGCGACGAGGACCAGTCGTACCGCTCGATCTTCCGGTTCCAGCGCCGGGTCAACCAGATGGCGCGACACCACCTGCTGAAGCTCGAGAAGTACCTCGGCGACGGCGCGCTCTACTCGGGCCGTCATCCGCGGCGGCTCCTGGCGACGGCCATCCATCTGCAGCGCTTCTACCGCCAGGCCCTGCGCGAGCGCTTCCCGTTCGACCGTGGGATCCGCATGGCGCTGAACTACGGCCAGTACCGGCTCCTGCCGATCGAGGAAGGCCTCACCGACCAGGAGCGGCGCTACGAGTTCTTCGGCCACGGCATCATCGAGCTCTCGCGCCTGGTCAGCGGCAAGTCGAGCCACGCCATCGCGACCGTCAAACGCATGCTTCTGAGCCTCGGCTACTCGGCCCAGGAGGTCGAGCGCTTCTTCCGCCCCCTCGTCGAGCGCCGCCTGGACCTCGTGGACGAGGTGGAGCAGTCGCGCGACTTCTACGCCTACATCAGCCAGACGGGAGCGCTGATCAACGAGGGGATCGTCGCCACCGACCGCTTCGTGAGCCGCATCGACCCGGAGGGCGACGCGGCCCCCTACCGGCTGGGGGTCGACGGGCCGCGCCGGTACGTCGTGGTGACGATCGACGAAGGAACGGGGCCCCTGCCGGTCGGCCTGCGCCGGCTCGGCTCGGCGAACTTGAAGGGCATCGAGTCGACGATCATCTTCGAGCTCGTGGACGGGGCCGTGTGGGACGTGGAGTCGCTCGCGCGGCTGCACGGGCCGAACCTCAATTCCGCCCTCGAGACCGTCAACCGGTCCGAGGAGCTGCTGCGCCAGTCGAAGGCTCAGCCGGCGCTCGCACCCAAGGAGATCAGCTGATGAGCGAGGTTCTCTGGCAGACCGACTTGCCCGGATTCCCGGAGCCCGCGCGCGGCAAGGTGCGCGACATCTACGACCTCGGCGACGAGCTGCTCATCGTGGCGTGCGACCGCATCTCGGCGTACGACCACGTCCTGCGTCCGGGAATCCCGGGCAAGGGCAAGATCCTGAGCCAGCTCACGAACTTCTGGTTCGACCACTTTCGCGATCTGGTGCCGAACCACCTCCTGGAGACGGACGCCCTCGACTTCCCGGAGATCGCGCGGCCCTACCGGGACGTCCTCCAGGGCCGCTCGGTCCTCGTCCGCAAGGCGGCGGTGGTGCCCTTCGAGTGCGTCGCGCGCGGCTACCTGGCGGGCAGCGGCTTCCGGGAGTACACGGCCTCGGGCGAGGTGTGCGGCATCGTGCTGCCCGCGGGTCTCGAACGGGCCGACCGGCTGCCGCAGCCGATCTTCACCCCCGCCACCAAGGCGGAGACCGGCCACGACGAGAACGTCAGCTTCGACTTCATGTGCGAGCGCGCCGGGGAGGCCCTGTCCCGCCGGCTGCGCCAGCTCACCCTCGACCTCTACGCCGGCGGCGCCGAGCGCGCCGCCGCGGGCGGTGTCCTCCTGGCCGACACCAAGTTCGAGTTCGGCACGGTCGCCGGCGAGATCGTCCTCATCGACGAGGTGCTGACCCCCGACTCCTCCCGGTTCTGGGACGCGGCGCAGTGGCAGCCCGGCGTCGAGCCCGTCTCGTTCGACAAGCAGTACGTGCGCAACTGGCTCGACGAGTGCGGCTGGGATCACGAGTCCCGACCGCCGGACCTCCCGGACGACGTGGTGCTCGGCACCCTCAACCGCTACGTCGAGGCCTTCCAGCGCGTCACCGGACGCGATCCCGTCCTCTAGAGCGGAGGGCCGTCCTAGAACGGGGCGCCGGCGGGCGGCACCTCGCGGCTCAGGTTGCAGAACTTGGTCATCTCGCCGAGGAAGACGAGGTTGATGGTGCCGGTCTGGCCGTTGCGGTGCTTGGAGATGATGATCTCCGCCTCGCCGGGGTGCTCGGACTCCGGGTCGTACATGTCGTCGCGGTAGATGAACATGACGAGGTCGGCGTCCTGCTCGATCGAGCCGGACTCGCGCAGGTCGGACAGCTGCGGCCGGTGGTCCTTGCCGCGCTGCTCCGGGCGCCGGGAGAGCTGCGACAGGCAGAGGATGGGGAGCCCGAGCTCCTTGGCCAGCTGCTTGAAGTGGCGGGTGATGGCCGAGATCTCGAGGTTGCGGTTCTCGTACCGCCCTCCCGCCTCCATGAGCTGGAGGTAATCGATCACGAGGAGGTCGAGCCCCTTCTCGGCCTTGAGACGGCGCGTCTTGGAGGCCACCTCGAGGAGGCTGGGGTTGGCCGAGTCGTCGATGAAGAGGCGCTTGTTGGCCATCGCCTTGACGCTTTTGAGGAGCCGGCTCCAGTGCTTCTGGGAGAGATGCCCGGATCGCATGCGGTGGAACTCCACGTTGGCCTCGGCCGACAGGATGCGCAGCGCCAGCTCCTCGCGGCTCATCTCGAGCGAGAAGACGCCCACCGAGAGGTCCTCCCGCAGGGCGACGTGCTGCGCGATGTTGAGGGCCAGGCTCGTCTTGCCGACGCCGGGGCGGGCCGCGAGGATCACCAGGTTGCCGGGATGGAAGCCCAGGGTCATCCGGTCGAGATCGGCGTAGCCCGACGGCACGCCGGCCAGCACCCGGTCCGGCCGCTCCTCGAGCTCCGCGAGGGTGGTCTGGAAGACCTCCTGCAGCGGCACGAAGCCGCGCCGGATGGCCTCCTCGCCGAGCTCGAGCACGACGCGCTCGGCGCGGTCGAGCGCCTGTGCAGCCTCCAGCCCGCCGTCCATCGACAGGCGGGCGATCTCGCCACAGGCGTCGATGAGGCGGCGGCGCACGGAGCGCTCCTTGATGAGCTCTACGTAGGCGTCGAGGCGCGCCAGGTCGGGGAGATCGAGGTCGAGGCTGGCGAGATAGGCGACGCCGCCGACCGCCTCCAGCTTCTCCCGCTGCTCGAGCCGCGCCTGGAGGGTCCGCATGTCGATCTCCGAGCCGCCCATCTGCAGATCGACCATCGTCTGGTAGAGCGTCCGGTGGCGCTCCGAGTAGAAATCGTCGGTCGTCAGCCGCCCGGACACCGACGGCAACCTCCCCGGGTCGAGCAGCACCCCGGCGAGCACCGCGCGCTCGGACTCCTCGCTGTGCGGGAGCGTCTTGGGGGCGGCGACGGGTTGGGCCATGGGACTGAAGAGACTACACCACCGCGGGCTGCCGAGCCGCGTGGTCGAGGTGTCCCCCGCCTTGGAATGTGTCCCTTCGCCAGGACCGGGGGACTCTGCAGGAGGATCAGACGTTGAAGCGGAAGTGCACGACCTCGCCGTCCTGGACTTCGTACTCCTTGCCTTCGAGGCGCAGCTCGCCGTGCTCGCGGCAGGCGGCCAGGGAACGGCGGGCCAGGAGGAGGTCCGCGGCGACGACCTCGGCGCGGATGAAGCCGCGCTCGATGTCGGAGTGGACCGCGCCGGCCGCCGCGCGGGCGGTGGTGTGGCGGCGGATCGTCCAGGCGCGGACCTCGTCCTCCCCCACCGTGAAGAAGGAGATCCGGCCCAGCAGGTCGTAGCTCGTCCGGATCACCCGATCGACGCTGGGCTCCGAGAGCCCCAGGTCCTCGAGGAAGGCGAGCGCCTCGGCCGCCGGCAGCTGCGCGATCTCCTGCTCGATCGGCGCGCTCATGACCACGGTGCGCGTCGCCGTGCCGAGCGCCGTCCCCAGGAGCGACTCGGGGTCGCGGCGGAGGTCTTCCTCGCCGACGTTGAGGACGACGAGGAGGGGCTTGGCCGAGAGCAGCTGGAACCCGCGCAAGCGCTTCTCGTCCTCGTCCGCCAGAGCGACCTCGCGCAGCGGCCGCTCGGCCTCGAGGGCGGGCAGCAGGGTGCCCTGGAGGAGCTCGCGCTCGCGAACCTCCTCGGGCCTGAGCCCGCGCTTGGACGACTGCTCCAGCCGCTCCAGCCGCCGTTCCACCAGCTCGAGGTCGGCGAGGATGAGCTCGAGGTCGACGTCTGCGACGTCGCGCCGCGGGTCGACGCTGCCTTCGACGTGCGCCAGCTCTTCGTCCTCGAAGCAGCGCACGACGTGCACCAGGGCGTCCACCTCGCGCAGCTTGACGAGGTCGAGGTTGGCGCTGCCCTGGCCCTTCTGGATGCCCGGGACGTCGACGAACTGCACCGTGGCCGGGACGTAGCGCCGGGGCGCGAAGAGGTCGCGCAGGCGCGCCAGGCGGGCGTCCGGCACCTGCGCCACGCCGAGGTGGGCGTCGCGCGACTTGGCGAACTTGTCCGTGCTCTCGGCCGAGGCGGTCAAGAGGTTGAACAGGGTCGTCTTGCCGGCCTTGGGCAGGCCGAGAATCCCCATCTGCATCGATCGGCTCTCCCGTCGGTTCCCGGCGCGCGGGCCGCCGCCGGCGCCGCGCAACATAGCCGCTGGCCCTCCGAGCTGTAAAGCCCGGCCGGAGGGCGCCGGACTCCGCGGACCGACCGCGTTCGATGGCTCGAGTCACCTTTCGCCAATATGACATGACCTGTCTACTTGACAGAGTCTGTCTTTCATGCCTAGAATCTCTTTGCCCATGGCATTTGGAGGCTTCGACGCATGACTCCGGCGGGCGCCGACTTCGTGCCGGCGCGTCCCACGCTGCGCACCCTGCGGCGCGATCGGACCCGCGACGAGATCGCGCGGGCGGCCCTCGAGCTGATCACCCGCAAGGGCTACGGCGACACCCTCGTGGAGGAGATCGCCGCCCGTGCCCTCATCTCGCCGCGGACCTTCTACCGCTACTTCCCGGCCAAGGAGGACGCCTTCTTCCACGGCCTGCCGGCGTTCGAGAGCGCGTTGCTCGACTTCCCGGCCGACGATCCGAAGAGCCTGCGCGAGGCGCTCGCCGGCGCCGGCGCGGCGTTCTGCGCCGCCGTCGCCGAGCAGAAGGACGCGATCCTGCCCCGTCTCCCCCACGCCCTCGCCGAGCCGGCCCTCCTCGGCCAGCTCACCCACCGGCTCTACGCCGCCGAGGTGCGGCTGGCACGGCGCCTGGAAGCGCGGCTCGCCGCCGGGGCCGGCAGCGCCTGGAACGCGGAAGTCCTCGCCGCCGCGCTCACCGCCTCCCTGATCGCCGCGCTGCGCCGCTGGCAGCGCTCACCGCGCCGTACCGATCTCGCCGCGCTCGTGGAGCAAGCGCTCACGACCCTCGCGCCCGCGATCGCGAAACTCGAAAGCAGCAGCAACTAGGGACAAGGAGCCAATCATGTCGAACCTCGCCTCACTGTTTGCCGAGCCCGTGCCGCCCGACGGCCAGCCCCAGCTCGCCGAACCCCGCTTCGTCGACCTCGACCCGGCGCCGGGCGAGCCGAGCTACCTCGTCTGCTTGTCGCGAACTCTCGCCGACGAGCTGATCGTCGAGAATCGCTCCTGGCTGGGCCGAACCCTCGAGGTCCTCGCTCAGGGCGTCCTCTTCGAGACCGACTGCCCGCTCCACGCGGGGGACCGGATCCGCCTCGAGATGGCGATCGACACCCGTCTCGTCGAGGGCTCCGGGGAGGTCCTCCACGTGCAGCTGCGCTCCGACGGCATCCGCACCGCGCTCTTCGAGTTCCTCGAGCTCCCAGACGCGAGCCGCGGCTTGCTGGCGGCTCTCGCGGCGGGGCGCTGAGCCCGCCACGGGATCGCCGCTAGGACGCCGGGCGGGCGCGCCGGCGCCAGACCCTGAGGGCTCCGTAGAGCCCCGTGTTGAGGGCGAGCCCCGCCCACCACCAGGGCCCGGGAGCCGCTCCGCTCGCCGCGGTCGCGCGCAGGGCGGCGAAGAGCAGGGCGAGGATCCCGAGGGTGTGCAGGGTCGAGTACTCGGAGGCCACGGCCCGCCCCCAGTCGAAAGGGCGGCGGGCCGTGCGCCACAGGGCCGGCCTCGGAAGAAAGGCCGGCGTCACCCGCGACCACTCCTCGAATCCCGCGCCGAAGCGCTCGCGCAGGAACGCGTCCTCGTGCCGGGCGATGGCTCCGAAGACGGCCGCGCCGAGGAGGGCGCTGACCGCGGCGCCCGCCGGCCAGCCGCTGGTCAGCGAGGCGCCGGCCCAGACGAGGACGTTGCCCAGATAGAGCGGATGGCGCACGACCGAGTAGATGCCGAAGGTGTTGAGGGCGGCGGCGTACTGGCGGCGGTGACGTCCCGAGGTGCCGGCCGGGGCGTAGCCCACGCAATAGAGCCTCAGGGCGAGACCGAGGGCGGCCAGCGCCAGGCCGGCGGCCACCCACCCGCCCACCCGGCCGGGCGCGGCCGCCCGGCCCCGCGCCAGGCCGAGGCACAGACCGGCGATCGCGACGAGCGGCGCGTAGCTGCGCCACCGGAACATCGCTCGCGCCAAGCCGCCGCTCTCAGGCTCCTCGGTCATTCCCCGGCCCCGGCACCGGGCGAGGCTATCAGCTCGCTTGCGGGCTCATTTCGCCTATGATCGGCGCTGCCGAAACCCGCTCGCGGAGGTCCGCCATGGCTGCCTGGTTCCACGTCGACAAGTCCACCCTGCCCGCCCCCGCGGACGCCCTGCCGGGGCGCGCGGAGCCCATCGTCCGCCCCGGCTTGCACCGGGTCCTCGGCACGCCCACGGCCCTCCCCTTCCCCGCGGGAATCGAGACCGCCTGCTTCGCGATGGGCTGCTTCTGGGGAGCCGAGCGGATCTTCTGGCGGACCCCGGGGGTCTTCACCACCGCCGCCGGCTACACCGCGGGGCTCACCCCCCACCCCACCTACGAGGAGGTGTGCACCGGCGCCACCGGTCACGCGGAGGCGGTTCTCGTCGGCTACGACCCGTCGCGCCTCGACTACCGCGAGCTCCTGGCTCTGTTCTGGGAAGGGCACGACCCGACCCAGGGCATGCGGCAGGGCAACGACCGCGGCACCCAGTACCGCTCCGGGATCTACACGGCCTCGGCCGCCCAGCTGGCGGCCGCTGAAGCGTCGCGCGCCGCATACCAGGAGCGCCTCGACGCGGCGGGCCACGGCTCGATCACGACGCAGATCGCGCCGCTGGCGGACTTCTACTACGCCGAGGAGTACCACCAGCAGTATCTGGACCGGAATCCGGGCGGCTACTGCGGTCTCGGCGGCACGGGCGTTGCCTGCCCGGTCGGCCTCGCGGCCGGCTGAGCGGACGGAGCGGGGAGCCGAGGCGGGCCGGTGCGATGAGGCGGCGCGAGGAAGACGAGGCCGTCGCTTCGTGGCTCGTCGCAGCCGGGCGCGGCGACGAGCCGGGGGCGCCGCTCAACACGCCGCTGGTGCCCGCCTCCAACTTCGTTCTCGGCGCCGGCCGCGCCTACGCCCGTAGCGACGGAACGCCGACCTGGGCGGCTCTCGAAGAGCTCGTCGGCGGTCTCGAGCAGGGGCACGCGGTCGCCTTCGCCTCGGGCATGGCCGCGGTCGCGGCCGTCTTCGCGGAGCTCGGCGCCGGCGCGATGGTGACCCTGCCGGAAGACTGCTACCAGGGAGTGAGCGGCCTCGCCGAGGCCGGCCGCCGCCAAGGCCGGTGGAGCGTGGACCGCCTGCCTCTCGAGGACACCGCGGCCTGGATCGCGGCGGCCGGCGAGTCCGACCTCGTCTGGATCGAGACGCCGTCGAACCCGCTCCTCGTCGTCGCCGACCTGGCGGCGATCTGCGCGGCGCCGCGCCGGCCGGGCGCGATCCTCGCCGTCGACAACACCTTCGCCACCCCCCTGAACCAGCAGCCGCTCCGACTCGGCGCGGACGTCGCGGTGCACTCGGCCACGAAGCTCATCGGCGGGCACTCGGACCTGCTGGCGGGGGTCGCGGTGGCGAAGGACGAAGCGGGACGGGCGCGCCTCGCCGCGGCCCGCGCGCTCGCCGGGGCGACCCCGGGCGCCCTCGAGGCCTACCTCGCCGTGCGCGGGGCCCGCACCCTGGCGCTGCGGCTCGAGCGCTCGCAGCGCACCGCGCTCCTCCTCGCCGAGCGGCTCGCGGCGCATCCGGCGATCGAGCGCGTGCGCTACCCGGGCCTGGCGTCGCATCCGACGCACGCCGTCGCCGCGGCGCAGCTCGCCGGCTTCGGCAGCGTGCTCTGCTTCGAGGTGGCGGGCGGCGCCGACCCCGCGGACGCGGCGTGCCGGCGGGTGCGCCTGATCCGCCACGCGACGAGCCTCGGCGGCGTGGAGTCCACGCTCGAGCGCCGCTCCGCCGTTCCCGGCCAGGAGCACCTGCCGGCGGGGCTCGTGCGCTTGAGCGTGGGCATCGAGGACCCCGAGGATCTGTGGCGCGACCTCGCGCGGGCTCTCGTCTGACCCGGCCGCACCTCAGACGGCGACGGCGAGGGCGAAGAGGGCGATCATCACGAAGACGAGGGCCAGCTTCGCGGCCCCTCCGAGGAGGATCCCCAGCCAGGCGCCCACGCCGACCCGGCCGGCGGTGCGGAGGTTGCGACTCGCCCAGTACTCGCCGGCCACGGCGCCCGCGAACGGCCCCACGACGAGGCCCGGCAGCCCGGCCGCGAGGCCCGCGAGCGCTCCCACGGCCGCGCCGGCCATCGCCAGCGGGCTGGCGCGCAGCCGCCGCGCGCCCCAGCTGGCCGCCAGCAGGTCGATCGCGAGCGCCGCGAGGGTCAGCAGCCCGAGAACCGTCAGCGTCGGCCAGCCCACGTGCTGGAAGCCGTCGGCCCAGGCGGCGAGGGCGAGGCCGCCGAGAACCAGGGGCGGCCCCGGCAGGATCGGCAGCACCGTGCCCGCCAGTCCGGCGAGGACGAGCACTCCGGCGAGGGCGAAGAGGACCGTCGACATCGCCCCTCATACTAAGATGGAACGCTCGACCCGGGGAACCGCGCGGAGCGCCGCGCAGGCGGCGGCGCAACCCACGGCTCCCGCGAGCCGTAAGACAAGACGGCTTCCGACCCCGAGCCGGGGAGTCCCGGCAAGATCGCCACCCATCACGGAGTCCACCAACCATGCACAGAGTCTGGCCGGCCGCCGCGAGTCCCCGCGTCTTCCTGGGGCTACTGCTCCTCGCCCTCGCCCTCGCCCTCGCCCCGGGGTGCTCCTCGGCCGGCGGTGGCGGCGACAACCCCGGCGACGAGCCGGCCGCCGACGGCGAGACCGCGGACGACGGGGAGGACGGGGAGGACCCGGACGACGAGCGGGTGCCGGTCGAGGTGGCCACGATCGAGCGCGGGCGGATCGAGGAGGTCCTGCGCTTCTCGACCAATCTGGAGGCGGAGAGCGAGGTCCAGGTCTTCTCGCAGGCGGCGCGGCTCGTCACCGGGCTCTACGTCGAGGAGGGCGACGACGTCCGCAAGGGTCAGACGCTGCTGCGCCTGCAGGACGATCAGCAGCGTACCCAGGTGCAGCGCGTGGAGAGCCAGCTCGCCAAGGCGAGCCGCGAGTACGAGCGCCAGCAGAGCCTCTTCGAGCAGCAGCTCATCAGCGAACAGGCCCACAACGAGGCGACGTACGACCTCGAGCAGCTCGAGCTGGCCCTGAGCGACGCCAGGCGCGAGCTCGGCTACACCGAGGTGCGGGCGCCGATCTCGGGCACCGTCACCCAGCGCCTCGTCAACCTCGGCGACCAGATCACGGTCAACCAGCACCTCTTCGACATCGTCGACTTCGACTCCATCGTGGCGCGCATCTACGTGCCCGAGAAGTCGCTGCCGCGGCTCGCGCCGGGGCAGAGCGCGCAGCTCTTCTCCGCCGCCTTCGGCGGCGAGGCGCGGCGCGGCCAGGTCGACCGCATCGCCCCCCTCGTGGACTCCCGTAGCGGCACCGTGAAGGTCACGGTCGCGATTCCGCGCAGCGCGGACCTGCTGCCGGGCATGTACGTGACGGTGGAGCTGTTGACGGCGGTCCACGAGAGCGCGCTCCTGGTGCCGAAGCGGGCGCTCGTGTTCGACGACGAGCAGATCTTCGTCTTCCGCCTGCGCGAGGGGGCCCCCGAAGCGGCCGCCGCGGTGAGCGACGTCGGGAAGGAAGACGCCGAGGGAGACGAAGATGCCCAGGACGGCGCGGCGGGCGGCGAGCCCGCACTGACGGTCGAGCGGCTCCTCGTGCGGCCGCTGCTCGAGGACCGGGACAACGTCGAGCCGGCCGAAGGGTTCGCCGCGGGCGACCGGATCGTCGTCGCCGGGCAGGCCGGGCTCAAGGACGGCTCCGAGGTCCGCCTGGTGGGGACGGAGGGGTGAGCGAGGCCGGCGGCGGCACCCCGGCCGCGCCGCCGCGGGCGGAGGGGGCGCTCTCCAGCTTCATGACGGCGCGCCCCGTCGCCATCACGATGGTCTTCGTGGCGGCGGTGGTCTTCGGCTTCTTCTCCTACGGCAGGCTCCCGGTCACGTTGATGCCGGAGCTCTCCTACCCCACCATCACGGTCCGCACCGAGTTCCCCGGCGCCGCCCCGGAGGAGGTCGAGAACGAGGTCAGCCGCCCCGTCGAGGAGGCCCTCGGGGTGGTCGGCGGGCTGCGCCGGATCTCGAGCGTCAGCCGGGCGGGGGTGAGCGACGTCATCCTCGAGTTCACGTGGGACACGGCGATGTCGGACGCGATCCAGGACTCTCTCGAGAAGCTCGACCTGGTGTTCCTGCCGGACGAGGCGGAGCGGCCGCTCATCCTGCGCTTCGATCCGGCGCTCGATCCGGTGATGGAGCTCAGCCTGGCCGGGGAAGGGGCCCGCTTCGAAGGCGAGGAGGGGCTGCGCCGGCTGCGCCGGCTGGCGGACCTGCAGATCAAGCGCGCCCTCGAGCCGGTCAAGGGGGTCGCCGCGGTGCGGGTGCGGGGGGGCCTGGAAGAGGAGATCCAGGTCCTGCTCGACGAGAGCCAGCTGCGGCGGACGGGCGTCGCCATCCAGCGGGTGATCGATCGGCTGGCGGCGGAGAACATCAACCTGGCGGGCGGCACGCTCACCGAGGGGCGCACCGAGTACATGGTGCGCACCCTCAACGAGTACGAGGACCTGGCGCAGATCGAGGACACGGTGGTCGCCCGCTACGAAGGCCGTGACGTTCGCGTGCGCGACCTGGGAGAGGTGCGGCGCGGCCACAAGGAGCGCGAGATCCTCACCCGCGCCGACTCCCACGAGAGCGTCCAGATCGACATCTTCAAGGAGGCCGACGCCAACATCGTCGCTCTCGCCAAGCGGGTGCGGGCCGAGCTCGGGGTGCTCGCCGAGGCGGGAGAAGACGCGGCGGACGCCGCCGGGGAGGGGCGGGGCCGGGGCTCGGACTCCGGGCCCCCGCCCGGGCTGGCCGTCCGGCTCTATCGCGACGAGGGCGCGCGGCTGACCGTGGCGGCCGACCGGTCGCTGTTCATCGAAAGCAGCATCCGGGAGGTGCGCAACACCGCGCTCTTCGGCGGGCTCCTGGCCGTGCTCGTGCTCTTCCTCTTCCTCGGCGATCTGCGCACGACCATGATCGTCGCCGTCTCGATCCCCATCTCGCTGCTCGTCACCTTCGCGCCGCTCAACCTGCTGGGAGTGAGCCTCAACGTGATGTCGCTCGGCGGCCTGGCGCTCGGCATCGGGATGCTGGTCGACTCCTCGATCGTCGTCCTCGAGTCGATCTTCCGCTGCCGCGAGGAGGGCGACGGCCTCGAGGCGGCGGCGGTGCGCGGGACGGGGGAGGTACGGGCGGCGGTCGTCGCGTCGACCCTGACGACGATCGCCGTGTTCTTCCCGATGGTGTTCGTCGAGGGCGTGGCCGGCCAGGCGTTCGGCGACCTCGGGCTGGCGGTGGTCATGTCGCTGCTCGCGGCTCTCGTCGTGGCTCTGTTCCTCGTTCCGATGCTCGCGAGCCGGGGCCGCCTCGACCTGCGGGCGGCGGCTCCCGGGAGTCTCCACCTGCTGCGCTACGCGACCTGGGCGACGACGCGGGACGACTGGCGAGCGTTCTTCGACCCGGCGGCGGAGCGCCGCCTGCGCCGCCAGCTCGCGAGGCTGGCCGCCATGCCGTTCGTGATCCTCTACTTCGGCGTCCGCCTGCTCCTGGGCTCCGTCTTCGAGCTCGCGCGCAAGCTCGTCCTCGCCGTCGCGGCCGGGGTCTTCTGGCTCGCGACCCGCGCGCTGTGGCCGGCATTGCGCTTCCTCTTCGGGCACCTCATGCGCTGGCCGCTGGCCGCCGCCGGCGCCCTCCTCGCTTGGCTCGCCGCGGCCTATCCCCGGGCGCTGCGCTGGTCGCTGGCCCGGCCCGGCTCGATCTTCGCCCTCGTCGTGGCGTCGATGGCCTTCACCGGCTGGCTCCTCGTGGGACTCGACACCGAGCTTCTGCCGGAGGTGCGGCAGGGCGAGTTCACCGTCGAGGTGGCGCTGCCGGTCGGCACTCCCCTCGAGCAGACGGACGCCGTCGTCGCCCCGGTCGAGAAGGCGATCCTCGAGGAGCGGGAGCACATCGCGGGCCTGC
>Ga0224497_10001018_pt1 | contig 18483 bp, 15 predicted proteins | sample SF_Jul11_sed_USG_4_FD_167970 | JGI IMG/M metagenome (GOLD analysis project Ga0224497, IMG submission 167970) | Sediment microbial communities from San Francisco Bay, California, United States - SF_Jul11_sed_USGS_13 | ecosystem: Environmental > Aquatic > Marine > Sediment | place: USA... | reverse complement strand
GTAATAAACATGACAGCGCTCAAGTCAACGGGGACTCCAAGATAATGATCGACAAATGCATTGTTTTGTTCGGGATCTAAGACTTCCAGCAAGGCCGCTGAGGGATCCCCCCGAAAGTCCATCCCAATTTTATCGACTTCATCGAGCATAAAAACGGGATTGATGGTGCCGGCGTGTTTGAGTCCCTGAATAATACGTCCGGGAAGCGCTCCAACATAGGTGCGACGATGCCCGCGAATCTCTGCTTCATCTCGTGTTCCTCCAAGACTCATGCGGACAAATTCACGCCCAAGGGCTCGCGCAATAGATTTGCCTAATGAAGTTTTGCCCACGCCGGGTGGTCCCACAAAGCACAAGATGGGCCCTTTCATTTTGGCTTTGAGTTTACAAACGGCTAAATATTCTAAAATCCGTTCTTTGACACGTTCCAAATCGTAATGATCTTCATGCAGGACCTTCGCGGCTTGGCCAATGTCCAAATTATCCGTCGAACGCCGGCTCCATGGTACTTCCACTAGCCATTCCAGATAGGTGCGAATCGTGCCCGCTTCAGCGGAGTCCTGATGCATTTTCTCCAGGCGTTTGAGTTGTTTTTCCGCCTCTTTAAGGACATTTTCTGGCATCTTGGCTTCTTGGATGCGATGGCGAAAATCCGTGACTTCTTCCGTGCGATCATCCAGATCGCCTAATTCTTTTTGAATCGCTTTTAATTGTTCACGGAGAAAGTATTCGCGTTGGGTTTTGTCCATCTCGCCTTTGGCTTCGGCTTGGATCTTCTGCTGCATCGACAAGACTTCTAGCTCTTTGTTCAAAATGTCAATCACTCGTTTGAGACGAATCAGTGGGTCCTCAATTTCTAATACCTCTTGAGTGAACTCAATTTTAAGTCCCAGGTTGGAAGCGATAATATCCGCGAGGCGACCGGGGTCATCCAGGTTTTCAATGACGGTTAACACATCGGGCATAATGACTTTGCCCGAACTCAGTAATTTTTCTAAGGCATTGCGAGCGGACCGAATAATGGCTTCATGTTCTATGGGAGACATTGCGGCAGGTTTTTCGGTAATCGTTTCGATATGGACGGAAAAATACGGATCGGATTGAGTGAAGTCTTTGATGCGAGCTTTGGCTAAGCCCTGCACTAAGATCTTGATACGTCCGTCCGGGAGTTTGAGCATGCGCATGATCACGCCAACGGTGCCCATACCATGAAGATCTTCGGAGGACGGTTGTTCGACTTCTTGATTTTTTTGCGTGGCGAGAAAGATCAAGCGATCAGATGACAGTGCGGCTTCAATGGCCTTTATGGATAGGTCGCGCCCGACAAAAAGCGGGAGAACCATATACGGAAAGATGACGATGTCACGAACCGGCAGAAGCGGTAATTCATCAGGAATATGTTCGATTGAGGGCGTGGCCAGATCGGAGGTGTCTTCTGTCATAACGGGATAACCATGGGATTCATGATAGCGGCAAACAAGGAAGAACCGTGAAGGTGGCGCACCAGACTTTCTTGATACACAATTTTCGATACTAGGAGAAGGTGAAAAAAGTTGTCAAGGTTTAATGCCGCTAATGATATTTAGCGTCCAGCCCAACTGGATCTGTTTTGGTCGGTTGAGCTTTACAAGGAAACGGTTCCTGAATATAATCTCACATCTATCAGTTGCAGAATTCCCGACCTCTTGAGTCGGGGCTTATCCCCACGTGTCGGCCAATCAGCACAATTTTACGGTAGGGGATCCATTCAAGAACATCGTCACGCCTTTTGTTGATCCTGTATTCCCTTCTGGACATTCTTCTTGCGCCTTTCCCACCTTTATCAGTCACGGTTTATGCCTTCACTATTCTCTGGATCGGATCATTTCAATGTTGTGAAGTGGGATCACCTGCTCATTTTTCAAGGGCTTTCCGGAATTCCACGAACATTCTTTCTTGTTTTTATGGTGATTTTTGGCTGTGTGAACCCCATATGGGCACAGAGTTCGGCAAATACTATCCAGCGTATTGAGATAGAAGGGAATCGTCATATTGAACGGCAGGCGATTGTTGGGAAGTTGGCGATTCAAGTAGGCGAACCGTTTTCTCCAGAACAGATTCGTAAAGAAATTCAGAACATCTATAGTATGGGGTTTTTTGAAGAAGTGGATGTGGACACCCAGTTGGTCGCTAACGAGGTGGTTGTGGTTTTTCAGGTAAAGGAGAAGCCCTTTACCGTTGAGGTAATCTATGACGGAAACGACGAATTATCTGACGATAAGCTTGGCGAAAAAAATGCCATTAGAAGCCAGACCTTTCTTGACCAGGAACAAGTGAAAGTTTCGGTCGAGCATTTCCGGAAGCTCTATCAGGAAAAAGGCTATTTTCATGCTCAGATTGTCCCGATTGTGGATTTGATTGAAGAAGGACAAGCGCGCCTCACCTATTATATCGAGGAAGGGAAGCAGGCGCATATCCAAACCATCGGTTTTGAAGGTCGAAATGTACTGAAGGAAAAACAACTCATTCAATTTATGGCGAACCAAGAATATTCTTGGCCGTGGTCTATTTTTTCCGATGCCGGTATTTTGCGTCGAGATGAAGTGCCCAATGATGTTGAGCGAATTAAGGAAGTTTATATGAATAAAGGGTACCTCGATATTCAGGTCGGTATGCCTCGCATTGATTTAGATGACACGAAAGAATGGTTTACCCTTGTATTCCCTATTGTTGAGGGAGAGCCCTATATTGTGAGTCAGATCCAGTATAAGGGGAATACGGTGTTTTCTGAAGATGAATTGAGAGAGGGGCTTGCCATACAATCCGGTGATGTCTTTCAGCGCGTGAAAATCCGAGATGAAATTACCCGTTTAACAGACCTTTATGGGAGTCGAGGGTACGCCTTTACCGAAGCGACACCCTCAATTGAACCTGATCCGGCGACTCGCAGTGCGCGTGTTGGTTTTTCAATTGATGAAGGCGAAATGGTGCGAATCAAAGATATTCGCATTACCGGTAATAATAAGACGCGTGACAATGTCATTCGTCGGGAGCTTCGGGTGGCTGAACGCGACATGATCGACTCTCCCGCTATAAAAAGGAGTTTTGAGCGACTGAATAACCTCAACTTTTTTGAAACGGTCGAAATTCTGCCAAAACAACTTGCGCCTGGTGAAGTGGACTTAGATGTCAAAGTCAAAGAAAAACCAACGGGGGCCTTTAGCATTGGTGGAGGGTTCAGTACCTTGGATCAGTTTACCCTCATTGCCGATATTTCAGAAGGGAATTTTTTAGGCCTTGGATATCTGGCAAAGATTCGAGGACAATTGGGTGGACGTCGTACATTGGGCATTCTTACCTTTCGAAATCCCGCTATTTTTGATACCTTAACTTCTGCTCAGTTTGATGGGTTCCGCACGCGTACAAATTTTTTAACCTACGATGAAACAAAAATTGGTGCCAACCTGACATTTGGTCGTGGGTTTTCCGAGTTCATTACGGGGACCTTTACCCTTGTTGCGGAGCAAATCAAGATTCGTGACGTCGATTCAAGGGCCCCTGATATTATTAAAGATCAGAAAGGTACGCAGTCCACGACTGGATTTCGGGCAAGTTTGTTCCGAGATTCACGGGATTTTTTCTTAGATCCCAGAAAAGGCATGCGAGTTGGTGTTCGAACGAGTCTTGGCACAGATCTATTTGGAGGGTCTAACAATTTTTATAGTGGGTCTTTCGATCTCTTGAAATTTACTCCGCTACCATTTTGGGATTTTCGTCATTCCATTCGAGGGCGGATTGGGTATGGTGCCGGATTTGGCGGGGAGCAACTTCCTGTTCCTGAGTTTTTTTTCGTAGGCGGTATTAATACTGTGCGGGGCTTTAAATTTGGCCGTGCAGGGCCAGTCACTTCTAGGAACGATCCTGCAGGCGGCAATAAAGAATTCATCATTAATAATGATTTGATCTTTCCTGTGTTGCCTGATGCAAAGTTGAATGGCGTGATCTTTTTCGATTATGGAAAAGGCTTTGCGAAAGGTGAAAAATTAGATTTTGATCTTCGTAAGGCGGCGGGTTTTGAAGTAAGATGGATCTCACCGTTTGGACCTCTTCGCGCGGCCTATGGGTTTAATCTCGATCGTCAATCAGGTGAGAAAAAAGGGGTGTTTGAATTTTCCGTGGGGTCGGTATTTTAGGCGTGGCTAATCTGAGAAGAAGAGGGAGCATGTGGCGCATGGATTTTGGTTCCTGGTCTATTGGTAGTTTTTTGAGGGGAAGCAGGAGATGCCTCATTCTCCCTCTGTTGGTGAGTGTGGCCTGTTGGAGTTGCGCCCCCATTAATAGCGAGCTGCAATCAGATCTCGTGATCGGTGTCGTGGATCCTCAACGAATTTTACTCGAAACAACTAAAGGAAAGCGTCTTTCAGATACTCTTAACGCCTTTATGAAAGACCGGCAACTTCTTGTGGAATTAGAACAGAAAGAACTTCGTGATCTGGAAGAGGAATTGCGAGCTCAAAGGACCGTCCTGAGTCAATCAGCACGAGAATTGAAAGAGGAGCAGTTTCGTCAAAAAATGGGGGTCTATCAGCAGAAAGTTGCCGACTTGAACCGAGAGGTTCAAGATAAACAACGAGAGCTGCAAAATGAATTTCGCCGCGAAGTCGGTGCCGTTGTTACCCAAATTGCGAAAGAGCAAAATTTGGGGTTGGTGATTGAGCATGGGCCTAGCTCCGGGACCTTGTTTTACCAGGAGAGTTGGGATATTTCGGCAGAAGTTATTCAGGCTCTGAATCAGAAGAGTGAAAATACGGGATCCCCATAAGGGCATTGTGATTGTTGACGAGATCAGTTGCCTGCTACGGAGCTGGAACATTCCACGGAAAGGAAAAAGGAGGAACTCATATGGCTCAGGAGGAATTAGATATCCTCGCTATCCAAGCCTTGCTTCCGCATCGGTATCCGTTTTTGCTGGTTGATCGGATTCTTGAGATAGAAGACGCGAAGCGAATTATCGGAATTAAAAATGTCACCGCGAATGAGCAATTTTTTCAGGGCCATTTCCCTGGGCAGCCGATTATGCCAGGCGTGTTGCTTCTCGAGGTGATGGCACAGGTGGGCGGGGTCTTAGCCAGGAAAACGGCCGCAGGGAAAGGTCGACCTACTGTCTTTCTCACGGGAATTGAAAAAGCAAAATTCCGTCGTCCGGTTGTTCCGGGTGATCAATTGCGTGTAGAGGTTGAGGTTGTACGGAGGAAAGACCCGTTCTGGAAAATGTCCGGTCAAATACTTGTTGAATCATCCTTGGTTTGTGAGGCGGAAATGACCGCGATGGTGAGAGATGAAGCGGAGAGTTGATCTCGAAGGATTGAGGCCACTCTTTTTTAAATTCAGGTGTCCTTGTGGCTGACAAATTATTCATTCATGAAATGAGAACGTCATGAACATTCATCCCACAGCGATTGTGCATCCGAAGGCAAACATTGGAGAAGATGTTAGCATTGGCCCGTATTGTGTGATTGGTGAACATGTTACCATCGGCGATCAAACCGAATTGTCTCCTCATGTGTGTATTGAAGGGCATACGGAAATTGGCCGATGTTGTCGAATTTCTCCTTTTGTGTCCATTGGGACCCCCCCGCAGCATTTGCAATATAAAGATGAGCCCACCAAGGTCTGTATTGGCGATCATAATATTTTCCGTGAAAATGTGACGATAAATCGAGGTACGGTATTTGGAAATGGCATCACCCGGATTGGGCACCATAACTTTTTGATGGCATATACGCATGTGGCCCATGATTGTGAGCTAGGCAATCATATTGTGATGGCGAATGCGGCGAATTTAGCGGGGCATGTATCGGTGGGCAATTCGGTGGTGATTGGAGGATTAGTCGGGGTGCATCAATATGTCAGAATTGGTGAATATGCGATGGTTGGCGGCTGTTCGGCATTAGGTCGAGATGTGCCGCCTTTCGTTCGAGCCGCAGGGGGCTATCGTGCGCAGATGTTCGGTCTTAATACAATAGCGTTACGACGCCATGGATTTTCGGCTGTGCGAATGGCGACGCTAAAAGCGGCCTTTGAACTCTTGTTCCGGCAAGGGCATCGTCTTCAGGAGGCGATTAAGTTAGCGAGGAATGAATATGGCGAGAGCACCGATGTCTTGAGTTTGCTGACCTTTCTTGAAAGTACGAGTCGAGGAATCTGTCAGGTCTCTTCTCGAGAGCTCGACGATGATGAAGAGTAATACAGGCCTGGTAAGGTAAGTGTCAGCTGTGAACCCACCTAACGATGGCAAACGTATTGGATTGATTGCCGGTGATGGGCGTTTCCCCATTATTTTCGCTGACAATGTTCGTCGGTTAGGGTTTACCGTTTCAGCCATTGCCCATCTGGGATCCACTCTTCCCGAGCTTGAATCCCACGTCGAGCATATCCATTGGCTGAAAATTGGGCAGTTTAGTAAAGCGCTCGCCGCCTTGAAGCAGGATGGTGTTCGGCAAGCCGTCATGTTAGGTGGAATAAAAAAGACCAATGTTTTTACCACCCTGCGCCCTGATCTCCGAGCATTGGCTATTTTCAGCCGTTTGAAGCATTGGAAGGATGATGCCATCCTTCGTGAGGTGGCGGGTGAATTGGAACGAGAGGGGATTGAGATTTGTGAATCAACCTTTGGCCTCGAAGGAATTTTAGCCGACGAAGGGTATCTTACCTCAAAGAAGCCCAGCAAAAAAGAAGAAGAAGACATTCAGTTTGGGTGGGAGACCCTAGCAACATTGGGACGGTTGGATATCGGACAATGTGTGGTGGTAAAAAATCAAGTCATTGTCGCCGTCGAGGCCGTGGAAGGGACCGATGAGGCGATTACCCGAGGCGGCAAGCTTGGTGGAAAAGGGGCAGTGGTCGTCAAACGCACAAAGCCTCATCAGGATCTGCGGTTTGATTTGCCAGCCATAGGCCCTCAAACGATTCAAACCATGGCTGCGGTCCAGGCCTCTGTCCTAGCGATAGAGGCAGGACGGACGGTTATTCTTGACAGGGAAGAGGTCTTCTCTCACGCGAAGGTAGCTGGAATTTCCATTTTTGGGATAACAGCCCAGGTTCAAACCATCATATCTGGTGCGTCCTAAGATTATTCGATGATTTTTTTGTCAATGTCCTTGATGGCATGTTGGCAGAGAGTCTTTCCTTTATCCTCAACAACTAGCACGTGATGTCGCAATCTCTACGAGTAGGAGTGATTGGTGTCGGACATTTAGGACGACATCATGCCCGTATTTATTCAACGCTCCCTTCGGTGACGTTGGTGGGGATCAGTGATACGGATGCCTCACGTGGACGGGAATTGGCTAATGAATTCAAGATCGTATTCTATCCAAGCCCTGATGAGTTGTTGGCTCATGTCGATGCGGTGAGCGTGGCTGTTCCCACGTCCGTTCATTTCCCTGTGGTGCGGTCCTGTTTGAACCAGAATTGTCATGTGCTGGTCGAAAAGCCCATCACCAGTGATGCATCAGAAGGGGAACAATTAGTCCAACTGGCCAAAGACAAAGGCAAGATTCTTCAGGTGGGCCATGTTGAACGGTTTAATCCCATTCTCGAAAAGGTTCGTCCCTTTATCCATAAACCGGGTTTTATTGAATGCCATCGTCTTAGTCCTTTCCAGCCTCGTGGGACGGATGTGGATGTCGTCCGTGATTTGATGATTCATGACCTGGATTTAATCTTGTCTTTGGGGCTTGGGCCAACAACACACATCGAAGCCCGAGGTCTGCCCGTCTATACGGAGCATCCCGATATTGCCAATGTCAGGATTGTGTTTGAATCTGGCTGTTTGGTGAATTTAACAGCCAGCCGGATTTCAACTGGACGGTTACGGAAGCTGAGGATCTATCAGCGAGATTGTTATATTTCGGTTGATTTAGGGACAAAGGATGCGGTGATCAATACCTGTCACGTCTCGGACTCAGGATTTCGAGATGTTCAGTCTCAAAAGATTTCTGGAGCAGAGGGTGATGCCTTAACTAGGGAATTAGATTGTTTTATTCAGTCAATTTTTGGGATGGCGCATACACAGGGTGTGTCGGGTCAAGAGGGCGTGGACGCATTGCGTATGGCTAGTCACATCATGTCGTTAATTCACCATTCGGTGATGACGCTACCTTCTTAATTCTTTCAGGGTGTGATTACTCCCATCGTGGTGTATTCTATTCTTACATGGCCAAACTTTTACTCGTGACAGGAGAGGCGTCTGGAGATGTGCATGGCGCCAAGCTGGCCTTAGCTCTTCGTGAATTGGACCCATCAATTGATCTCCTTGGTGTTGGGGGGAGACATATGGCTCGTGCCGGGGTGCGGCTGCTCCCTGATATTGCCCGTGTCGATGCGATGGGAGTGCCAGGTTTCCGGCAATTGTGGGTGGGCTGGAAGACACTTCGCCAACTTTCGGCTTTTGTGAAGCAAACGCGGTTTGATGCCATTGTCCTCATTGATAGTCCCGGGATGAATCTCCGCCTTGCAAAGGTGGCGGCCAAAGCCTCTCAGACCATGATTTATTACATCGCTCCTCAGGTCTGGGCTTGGGGGCGTCGACGTCTACACCTGATCCGTAAAGTCATCACGCGGATATTGGCCATCTTGCCCTTTGAAGAAGCCTATTTCCGCAAAGAGGGTGTTGCGTGTGACTATGTGGGGCATCCTCTTCTGGATGAGCTGCCTGAATCATACGATGCGAAGCACGAGCGAAAAATTTTAGGCCTAAAGCCTGACGAGATGGTTATTGGTCTCTTTCCTGGCAGTCGCGCAAAAGAAGTCCAAAACCTCTTGCCGACCTTATTGCAAACCTGTGGGATTATTCAGCGACGCTATTCGAACCTTCAAATTGTTTTGGCCCAGGCTGACTCACTCTCAGATTCTCTTCTAGAATCACTTCTCGGTCCTGCGACTTCGGTCAAACTGATTAAAGGAAAGCCGAATGAGGTCCTCGCGGCTTCCGACCTTGTTCTTGTGGCCTCAGGCACCGCGACACTCCAAGCGGCCTTGATCGGAACACCGATGATTATCGTCTATCGGACCTCCTCGCTGACCTATCAAATTGGGAAGCGGCTGGTTACAATTCCCTATGTCGGGCTTGTGAATATTTTGGCCGATCAAGAAGTGGTTCCCGAGCTTCTTCAGGATCGAATGACATCAGATAATATTGCTCATGAAGCCCGGCAGATTTTAGAAAATCCTGAACGACAACGTACGATGCATGAAGCCTTCCAGCAGATTCGAACTTCCTTAGGTGGCCCAGGAGCGTCAAAACGGGCTGCAGAACTTATTCTTGCCGAGATTGCCTCATGAACATTTTTTGGCGAATTTTACAATATTTAAAGGATTACAAACTTCGCTTGCTGGGAGCCTTTGTGTGCTCGGCTGGCGTTGCCGGGTTGTCGGCCGTCTATGCGTTGTTGGTGCAGCCCGTTTTGGATGACATATTTATTGATCGAAACCGTGAGCTGTTATTGCTGCTTCCCTTAGCGGTGTTCGGGGTGGCTCTCTTAAAAGGGTTGTTCTCGTATGGACAGAGCTATCTCATGGGATATGTCGGACATTGGTTAGTGGCAGATGTTCGGCAGCAGTTATTTATCCATATCGTTCGACTACCCATGCGGTTTCATGATGCAAATGCCTCAGGAAAGTTGATGGCCCGGGTCATTAGTGATGTGAATGAAATGGCGAATGCGATTCCCACTGTTTTGAAAGATGTCTTTCAGCAGAGTCTGACGTTTGTGGCGATGTTGGCGGTGGTGTTTTACCAAAATTGGAAGTTAGCCACGATTATGTTGGTCGTGTTGCCGTTGTCGGCATTTGTTTTGATTAAGGTGGGGAAACGAATACGAAAACTTTCCCAAAGAGGGCAGGAATTTATCGGACAGATGGCCTCTGTCTTGAAGGAAGCCTTTACGGGCATCAAAATTGTCAAAGCCTATGGACGAGAAGAGACCGAAGCGAAGCGGTTTTATGATTCGAATAGATCGTATCGTTCAGCCAAGGTGAAAGCCTCGCAAATGGCGGCCTTGTCTTCTCCGTTACTTGAAGTCATTGGAGTTTGCGGAGTCGCCTTTATTATTTGGTATGGGGGCGGTCTGGTGATTGACGGTGAGATGAAGCCAGGGGAGTTCTTTTCATTTCTGGCAGCCATGTTCATGGCCTATGCTCCGGTGAGGAAAATGTCAGGGGCGAATCAATCCATTCAGCGAGCCCTTGTCGGTGCGGAGCGTGTGTTTGATGTGCTGGATTTGGAGAGTGAGTTGGCCAAAGATGAGGGAAAAAAATCGCTTCAACCGATTACACGGAATCTAGAATTTTCAGATGTCAGTTTAACCTATGAAGGATCTGATGAGCCGGCATTACAACGTGTCAATTTGACCATATCTGTTGGAGAGGTTGTCGCGTTTGTTGGTGCCAGTGGTAGCGGGAAAACCACGCTGGTGAGTTTAGTGCCGAGATTTTATCGCCCGACGGAGGGAATGGTGCTGATTGATGGGCAGGATATCCGGTTGGTGGATCGGTCCTCGCTACGACGGCAAATTGGCATTGTGTCTCAAGAAACGGTGTTGTTTGATGACCTGATTCGGAATAATATTGCCTATGGTCGTCCGGACGCCACTGAGGAGCAGATTGTGGAAGCCGCGCGTGCGGCCTATGCCTGGGAATTTATTGAGCGACTCCCACAAGGACTGGATACGTTTGTGGGAGAAAACGGCCTGAAATTGTCCGGTGGACAGCGACAGCGGCTCGCCATTGCACGGGCGATCTTACGGGATCCACCAATTCTTATTCTTGATGAAGCGACGTCGGCCTTGGATTCTGAGTCAGAGAGTCTGGTGCAACAAGCTCTCGCCAACTTAATGCAGGCACGCACCACATTGGTGATTGCTCACCGTCTTTCGACCGTTCAACATGCTGACCGCTTGGTAGTCATGAATCGTGGGCGTATTGAAGAAATTGGGACTCATGCTGAATTGTTACAAAAGGGTGGGTTGTATACGCGGCTCTATCAAACCCAATTTCAACTGACCCAACTCGAACCGCTTTCTGCAAATTGATCGATTGAGCAACATGAGTAGTACATGGTGACTTGGATTAAGCTCTCCCTCCTTCCCGTTGTTGCAGCCTGGGGTATTCGACTCCTAGGAAAAACAATGGCTTGGACGACAATCGGTGGGGAAAAGGTTGATGGGTTTGCTCGCACGGGGACGCCTATCATCATTGCTTTTTGGCATGGGCGACAGCTCATGATGCCCCTGGCCTATCGTGGAACGTCTGCCTCTATTTTGATTAGTCAGCATCGGGATGGAGGGATGATTGCCAACATTATGAAACATTTTGGTTTTGGTGCGATTCGAGGGTCCAGTTCTCGTGGGGGTATGCAAGCCCTTCGCAAACTAGTGGTTGTGGGCCGACAGGGTCAGGATTTAGTGGTCACCCCTGATGGACCTCGGGGCCCAGCTTGTCAGGTTCAGATGGGTGTCATGTCGTTGGCCAATCTCACGGGTTTTCCCATTGTGCCGCTGACCTTTGCCTGCTCAAAAAAAAAGTCTTTTCGAGTTGGGATCACTTTCAAATTCCTTTTCCCTGGACCAGAGGCCTGTTTGTTTGGGGAGACCCTATCTGGGTGGCACCCCATCTCAGGAAAGATGAGTTGGTTGAACATGGCGTGGAATTCCAACGTGTCTTAAATACATTGACGGAACAAGCTGACCTGGCAGTTCAACAACCTGATCCCGCTGCCTGTTTTCTTCAGGCCTCGAGCCAAGATTCATCCTCCTCTATCGGGTAACGCCTCCATGTTTTGGCTGATTTACAATACGTTGCTGATGTTGGGTTTTCCGGTCATCATTGGTCTGCTTCTCACCAAGAAACGATGCCAACGAGGATTGCTGGCTAGATTGGGGAAGGTTCCCATGGCCTTGCAGGATCTTCGTGGACCCGTCGTGTGGGTCCATGCGGCTTCATTGGGTGAGGTCACCGCCGTTGTCCCTCTTCTCAATGCTATGAAAGAAGAGGATCCTCACCAAGAATTGGTTGTGTCGACGGTGACGGAAACGGGGCGGGAAATGGTGTTGACCCGATTAAAGGGGATTGCCACACATTGTTATGCCCCTGTAGATGTGTGGTGGGCCGTTTCCCGTTATGTTCAAGTGCTCAATCCACGTCTGTTTCTTCTTGTTGAATCAGAAGTTTGGCCAAACTTACTGACCAGTCTTCATCAGCATCAGATCCCGGTGTGCCTGGTGAATGGGCGGATTTCTTCACGATCTTTTTCTCGATATCGGTTAGTGAAGAGTTTCATGAAAAGGATTTGGTCGTCGTTTGATATGGCCTTGATGCAAACGGCTCAAGATGCTGAGCGGATCAAAGAACTAGGTGTCCATTCAAATGTGGTGCACGTGACAGGCAATATGAAGTTTGACCAATCATTCGAGCATTCAAAACTGATAGATGCAGCCAAGACCATTCGAACGTCATTGGGCATCAGTGACACAGAACGGGTGATCGTTGCAGGAAGCACGCATCCTCAAGAGGAAGAATATCTTTTGGATGCGTATCACGCTCTGTGTGATTCACAGAAAAATGTGGTCCTGGTAATGGCTCCCAGGCATATCGAGCGGGCTCCAGAACTAGAAGGGGTTATTTCACGATTTGGATTGCTCTGTGTTCGACGGAGTCAAATGAACGAGAAGAAAACCGAGACGACTGAACCTCAATCACCTCGGGTGATTCTGCTAGATTCGCGAGGGGAATTGCCGTATGTCTACAGCTTGGGATTTGTGGGTTTTGTTGGTGGCACACTGGTTCCGGTTGGTGGGCATAATGTGTTAGAGCCGGCGCAATGGGCTCGTCCCGTCATATTTGGCTCATACATAGATCATTGCCGAGAGAGTGCCCATCAATTGCTTCAAGCTGGAGGAGCCATTCACATTCATCAACCCAAGGAATTAGTGGGTCATTTTCTACACCTGCTTGAGCATCCGACTGCCGCTGACCAGATGGGTAAACAGGCCTTGTCGGTGATACAAGCGAATCGCGGTGTGGTGGAGAAAAATCTCAGGATGATTCGTCAATTGTCCATGTCTTCAGGTTCTACGGTATCTGGTTCACGCCATTCCGGGTTCGATTCTACCGTGCCACATCCCGATAGCATGGGGAATCGTTATGAATACACGCGGACAATTTCTTTCTAGCCTTCTTGTAAACGATGATTTGTTACCGTTGTTTGTGGTGAGCACTTTCCCCCCTTCTCAGATTTCATTCCAGCTGCGAATGTGGGATTGGTTCCAACAATACTGCCCCTGGGTGTTGCAAGGAATCGCCATGGTCTATGGTATGATCGTCCGCATTCGCCGCAAGGCGTATCAACGAGAGTGGCTGCGGCCACAGCATTTATCCAGACCAGTGGTTAGTGTAGGAAATGTAACGGTTGGTGGAACTGGGAAAACACCATTTGTCATATGGTTAGCCCATCAACTCCATGCCAAAGGGAAGCGGGTAGCGATTTTAAGCCGCGGATATGGAAGGCAGGACCCGTCCCAAAATCTCATGGTGTCGGATGGGGAGGGTCACGTCAAAGAATGGCGGGTGGCCGGTGATGAGCCTGCGATGATCGCGCAACATTGCCCATGGGCTCTTGTGGCGGTGGGGCCTGATCGATTTCGTCTGGGCCAGTGGGTGTTGGAACAGACACCCTGTGATTGTTTTATTTTAGATGATGGCTATCAGCATCTGTCCTTGTATCGAGATCTGGATCTGCTGTTGTTCGATGCGACGGATGTCAATGGTCTGGGCGGCGTCTTGCCAGCCGGGCGTTTGCGGGAACCCTTGGCTGCGGCGAAAGGGGCTGCGGCTTTTGTCTTTACACGGTCGGAGTCTCTCTCATCTATTCAGCCTGTTCAGGTATGCATTGAAAAGGCCATAGGAAAGTCGATTAATCCAATTATGTTGAATATGGTCCCTAAGCAGGTTCGGCATCTGGTAACAGGAGAGGTCCAACCATTGACCTTTTTATCGCAGAGGTCGCTTGTGGTCGTGAGCGGGATAGGGAATCCGCAGTCATTTTGTGATATTTTGACAGGCTGTGGATGGGAAGTCGGTGAAGAAATCCGGTTTCCTGATCATTGTGCGTATGGCCAGGATGAGGTCAAGCTGATTCTGGAAAAAATTGGCCAATCTGATCACGGCATTGTCATCACCACAGAAAAAGATGCTGTGAAACTACGGGAATGGTTTACGAAGGATGATCCGGTCTGGTTTATCACCACAGATTTAGAATTTCTGGCTGGCGAGCGTCATGTTCTTGAACTGTTGGATCGTGCCGGTATTGTGTGAATGCGAGGGACAGAGGATTCATGACGCCTCATAGGTTTAAGGGGTGGCGATGACAGGTAATTCCCCGAACAATATTCTTGTCCGCGTGCCGAATTGGATTGGTGATGCGGTCATGTGTCTGCCCGCGCTGATGGATTTGCGCGAACATTTTGCGCAGGCTGACATCACGGTTTTAGCCAGACCGACCATTGCAGATTTATTGTGTACGCAATGCGGCATCAAGGACGTGATGGTATATGAGCATCGAAACGTGCATCAGGGCCTTTTCGGACTGTTGAGGCTGAGCCGAGTTATACGAAAAAGAGCTTTTGATATGGCGGTGCTTTTTCAAAATGCATTTGAAGCGGCTCTTTTGACATGGCTTTCCCGCATTCCAGCTCGAATTGGATATGCCACTGACGGGAGAGGATGGTTGTTATCCCATGCCGTTCCACTTCCTCCGAAACAAACTTTTCACCAGATACGCTATTACCAACAACTGGTACAGGCCATAACCCAAGTCCCTTCGCAAGAACGAAATCCGAAGTTGGAAGTCACGACGAATCATTCGTTCGCTTCCCAGCAACAATTTGCTGAAGTGGTTTCTTCATTGAATACGTTATTGGTAGGGATTAATCCCGGTTCGGTGTATGGCTCCGCCAAGCGTTGGCTCTCTGAACGGTTTGCTGAGGTAGGGGATCGGCTTGTCGAGGACATTCATGAAAAATATCCTGAGTTTTCCTCCGTCCGTTGTGTCCTCATTGGAGGAATGGGAGAGGAAGCTCTTGGAATGGAGATCGCCAATCAGATGCGAACGAAGCCCATTGTCCTGTCGGGCAAGACCACGATTCAAGAGCTGGTGGATGTGTTGACACGTTGTGCGGTGTTGGTCACAAATGATACGGGTCCGATGCACTTGGCTCAAGCGCTGGGAGTCCCAGTGGTGGGTATTTTTGGTTCAACCGACCCTGAATCAACAGGGCCAGTAGGAGAGGAATCCTGTTTAATTCGAGAGCAGGTGCGATGTTCCCCCTGTTTGCTGCGGTCGTGCCCTATTGATCATCGCTGTATGACCAATATTTCGACCGATCAGGTCGTCAGGACCGTCATGGCCAGGATGGACCGCTTCCTCGGTTCTCATCACGCTAGGAAATCTGTTGGATAATGGGGCATTCCATTCCAACGAATATTGCGGTGTTTGTGGATCGCGATGGAACGTTAAATGAAGATCATGGGTATGTGACTTCCCCTGAACAACTGGTGGTGTTTCCTGCAGTTCCGAAAGCGCTTGCTCGCTTAAATCATTTAGGGGTTCGGGTAATCCTTTTGACCAATCAATCAGCCATCGGGCGTGGATTCATGACGGTGCAGGATTTACAGCGCATTCATCAAAAACTTGAGGATCTTCTCCGCGCCCAAGACGGGAAGCTTGATGCCGTCTATTATTGCCCCCATCATCCGGATGAGGGTTGTGCCTGCCGCAAACCGAATATCTCCATGATCCAAGAAGCCGCCGAGCATTTTTCCCTTGATTTGTCTTTGTGTTATGTCGTCGGTGATAAGTGTAGTGATGTAGAAGCCGCGCACAGGGCGGGAGTCCAAGGCGTTTTGGTCATGTCAAGTGACTATAGTGCCGCGGCTGTGAGGGCTCGTGATGTTGGTCAGTTCCCTATTGCCCATGTGGCGGAGTCGTTTGTCCAGGCTGTCGATTGGATAGAGAGTGACTTGTTGCATCGGTATCAACATGTGACAAGATGATAGGAACTGCAATTCCGTGATAGAGGTTTCTCTCAGTACATGGATGATGAGCGTACCAAGTTCATAGACATCTCTCCTCAACGAATCTTGGTCATCAAGCTTAGTTCGTTAGGTGATATCGTTCACACGCTTCCTGCGGTTGCCGCAATCCGGAAACGATTTCCATTGGCTCATATCTGCTGGCTGGTGAAATCGCAATGGGCCTCGATTTTGGAAGGGAATCCTGACATTAATGAAGTGTGGCCCGTTGATGTGTCCTGGAAATATTGGCCGAAGCTTATTCAAGGGCTGAGACGACGACAGAGTGATCTCGTGCTGGATTTTCAGGGGCTATTTCGTACAGGCCTTTTTGGAATGCTCTCCGGAGCTAACATCCGCGTAGGGTTTGCTCAAGCCAGAGAGGGGGCGCCATGGATGTATACACATCCAGTCTCCTTGCCCGGAGATCAAGAATCTTCCTGGCGGCTTTTAGAGGTGCATGCCGTTGATCGGAATTTAGCGATAGCCCGATTTTTTGGTGCCGATATCTCTCATCCCACCTTTCATTTTCCTGGACTGGCCCAAGACCATACTTCTATGGGTGATGTGTTGCAGCATGCGCAAGTCGAGGGTCATGAGAGCCTGATTGCCTTGGCCCCTTGGAGTCGTTCCGCGTTAAAATCATGGCCACTGAGTCGTTTCCTTCAGTTAGCTGAAGAACTTGTGCGACTACCGACTTTTCGTGTGGTGGTCTTAGGGGGACCGGCAGATAGCCAACCAGCAGCCGAATTTCGCAGTTTAGAGTCTCAGGGACTTGTCAATTTGGTAGGGAAGCTCACACTTCCTCAATTGCCGGCATTATTGCGAAGGATGAAGTTGGTTGTCGGCAATGATTCATCCCTTATTCACTTAGCTGCCGGGGTTGGGACACCAGTGTTGGCGATTTATGGACCGACACAACCAAAAGCTACAGGGCCCTATCCTGTATCTCAGCATGCCATCCGTCGAACGGAACTCGCATGCAGTCCCTGCGGGCAACGAACATGTCGAAATCCCCACTATCTGGAATGCTTGCAATCTATTTCTGTGGGTTCCCTTTTAGCATCCATTCAAGAAATCATGGCTTTCCCTGCAAAATAATTTTGCTAAATATTCAGAAATGGGTTGAGATGCGGAAAAATTTAAATCGATCGTGAAGAAAATAGATTGTGGAAAATCTTTGCATGACACGGAAAATTTCAGCAGTCGTCATTGCCTATAACGATGCACCGAATATGCGTCGATGTTTAGACAGTTTGGATTGGGTTGATGAAATTGTGGTGATTGATTCGCATAGTACTGATGGTACGACAGAAATTTGCTTGGAATACACGGACAAGGTCTTTCATTATCCCTTTCAAGGATTTGGTGCATTACGAAATCAAGCGATAACCCATGCGGCGCATGATTGGATTTTTAGCCTGGATACCGATGAATGGGCAACGCCAGAAATCCAACAGGAAATTCAAGCTCTGTTAACGCAGGATCCACCTGCACAGGCCTATTTTGTGCCACGCCGGAATTATTTCCTGGGTCAATGGATCAAACATTGTGGGTGGTATCCCGACTATCGACAGCCGCAATTGTTTCATAAAGCCCATATGCGCTATCGAGAGGATTTAGTTCATGAAGGGTTTGATATGACGGGTCAGACGGGAGTTCTACAATCGCATGTTGAGCAAGTTCCCTTTCGAACGCTCGATCAATACTTCGGGAAAATGGATCGATATTCCACCCTACGCGCGGAAGACATGCACCAACAAGGCCGACGTTTCCGAGCGCATCAGCTCTTTTCACATCCCCTATTTACGTTTATCAAAATGTTTGTGTTCCGTGGGGGAATACTGGATCGAAAGCCTGGACTCATTCTTTCTATACTCTATGCCTATTATACCTTTGTGAAGTATGCCAAATTATGGGAATTTCAGGGGAAAGGGTGAGCGCCTGTCTCTTTGTGCTTGGGAAACATTTTCAATAGGTTGAAAATTGACAGGTTGTCTGCGAGGGGTATGGCAGGATTTCGTATTTTACATACTGAGTCTTCCCACGGTTTAGGAGGGCAAGAATATCGCGTGTTCTCTGAGGCAAAAGAAATGGGTCTTCGTGGACATCAGGTGGTGATTGCTGCCCCCGAAAACAGTGAATTAGCCCGATTAGCCAAACAGGAAGGGTTGTGCTGTGAAGCTATTCCGGTAGGAATAGGTGGATGGGGACGGTTGATGCCGATATTTCTCAAGTTGATTCTGAAATATCAGATTCAAATTATTCATACACATGGCTCACAAGATAGTTGGATGGCGGCATTGGCTGGACGATTCTCTTCTTGCCGGCCAGTGATTGTCAGGACTCGTCATAAGAGCACTCCTGTCTCGGCCT
>Ga0224497_10001017_pt1 | contig 18484 bp, 15 predicted proteins | sample SF_Jul11_sed_USG_4_FD_167970 | JGI IMG/M metagenome (GOLD analysis project Ga0224497, IMG submission 167970) | Sediment microbial communities from San Francisco Bay, California, United States - SF_Jul11_sed_USGS_13 | ecosystem: Environmental > Aquatic > Marine > Sediment | place: USA... | reverse complement strand
TGGTCTCGGGGCTGCCGAACATCACGCCGATCTTCATGCGGATCTGGTTAATGAAAATGACCATCGTATTCGACCGTTTGATGTTGGCCGTCAGTTTTCTGAGTGCTTGCGACATCAGGCGTGCCTGCAGGCCCATGTGTGAGTCGCCCATTTCGCCTTCAATCTCAGCCTTGGGTGTTAATGCCGCCACAGAGTCGATAACGACAACGTCAACCGCACCGGAGCGCACGAGCATGTCGGTGATTTCAAGCGCCTGTTCGCCGGTGTCCGGCTGAGACACGAGTAATTCGTCGACGTTGACCCCCAGTTTCTCGGCGTAGGTGGGATCGAGCGCGTGCTCGGCGTCGACAAACGCCGCTGTGCCGCCAATTTTCTGCGCCTCGGCAATGACCTGCAGAGTCAGTGTCGTCTTACCGGACGACTCCGGGCCATAGATTTCGATAACCCGCCCTTTAGGCACACCACCTATCCCCAGTGCAACGTCGAGACCGATCGATCCTGTTGATACAACATCGACATCCCGTGACATGGGGTTATCACCCAGGCGCATGACCGAGCCCTTACCAAATTGTTTTTCGATCTGCCCGAGGGCTGCAGCGAGTGCTTTTTTGCGGTTGTCATCCATTTTTCGTTCTCATCCGGTGGGTGGGTTAGTAGCGGCCAATTATTCCACAAAGAACTGTACATAACCACAGTATCAAGGCGGCAAATTGGGGCATTGTTTGAAGAAACGTAATGAAGTGCGCGGAAGCTATTGTTTCAGCGGGTGGTAAGTCACCCCGCCGGGCTGCGAGACAGATTCCACGAGCTCGAAACTGTCCCAGTCGATAGTCGCGGACTGCGCCAATCGCAGCACTTCAAACGGCCTGGCGTTCGTTGCAACCGTAACGTGCGGCCGGTAGGCGCGCTGTTCCGGCTCAATGCCGGCGGCCAGAATCTGACCCTTGAGGGCCTCAACCAGTCGCTGCAGCTCCGGTGGAACCGTGGCCGTGACCAGGGCCGCAACCTTCGGCCGCGGCCAGAATTCGAGGCGATCAAAGCGCAGCCTGAATGGCTCGACGTTTATCGCTCGCCTCGCCTCATGCAATTCGTCTATGCGTTCTTCGGGGAATTCGCCAATGTAGGCCAGCGTGATATGCCAGTTTCGACGTTCGGTCGCCCTGCCTTCCACGAGCTTTGCAACCGGGCTGATGAAGTCACGCATTCGGTCGCGCTGCCGATGGTCAGGCCACAATGCGAAGAACAGCCGTCTACCAGCCACTAGCCAAGCCTGTCGATAACGCCTTGCAGCGCATGGGCGACGGTCAACTCGCGTATTGCGTCCCTGTCACCATCGAAATGGTGCAGTTTTGCAGCCGTGTTTATTTTGGAGCCGTGGCGCACGGCCCAGGCTATCCAAACGGTACCCACCGGTTTCTCATCGCTGCCGCCATCGGGTCCGGCGACACCACTGACGGCCACGCCAACGTCGGCACCGCTCAGGTTAAGCACGCCATTGGCCATTTCCTCGACGACAGCTTCACTGACCGCCCCATGATCGATGAAAATCCGGGTCGGCAAACCCAGCATGGATTCCTTGGCGCCATTTGAATAGCTGACGATGCCGTAGGCAAAACAGGCAGAGCTTCCGGGGACATCGGTAATTGCTTTCGCTACCCAACCGCCGGTGCAGGACTCCGCCGTCGCCACGGCTTTGCCGGCATCAGAGAGCTGCTTGACCAGCGCATGGGCCAATTCATAGATTGCTTCGTGGTCAGCCATTCAGTACAGACTCATACAAGGCGATGTGCTTGTCCACCATCGTATCTATCGAGAACTCATTTTGCATCCGTTCTCGTCCGGCGTTGCCCATCTGGGCCCTGAGGTTAGCATCGTCAAGCAAGCTCGCGATGGAAGTCCGGAGTTCATCAACATTTTCCGGCGCTACGAGAATACCGGTCTTGCCATCGACCACGGCTTCTACCAGGCCACCCGCCTTGAAGCCAACGACGGGCACTCCGGCCGCTGCCGCCTTCAGTGTAACGACCCCAAGACCTTCGGCCAGTGCCGGATGCACGAAGATATCAACACACGACATGTAGGAGTCCAGGTCATCCCTGAACCCGGCAAATTGCACGACGTCGCCGAGTTCCAGCGATGCAGCTTGTTCGCGCAGCTGATTATTGAGGTAACCTTCACCAAAAATGATGGTCTTCAAATGAGGGTGGCTGTGCCGCAATTCAGCAATCGCCTGTAGCAGGTAACGATGACCCTTGCGCGGTATCAGTTGGCCTGCCGCGGCGATGACCAATGCCCCTTCGGGCAGCCCGAAATCTGCACGATAGGCCGCGCAGTCTGCAGGCGTTGCGAAATGCTCTGTATCGACGGCGCTGCGAATAACCTCAATGCGCTCATCATCGACATCGCGATCCCTGAGTACGGCGGCAATTGCCTCGGATATCGCAATAATTTTTTTGAAAGGCCGATACCGCAGCGCGGCCAGCAAGCGCATTTCCGTATTATCTACGCGCCGCGATACCACGGCAGGCACATCGGCAATACTGGCAGCGAGTCCACCGAGCATGTCGGCACCACGCCGGCTATGACAGTGCACAAGATCCGGCTTCGAGGTTTGCAGGTACTGCACCAGGCGGTAGGCGAACGGTAAGTCGAGATCCCCGGCGCAAAACAGGTTGCGAACCGGTATGCCGACCGATCGGGCCGCAGCATCAATGCCGGATTCCGGTGGACAGATCAGCGTGCAGTCGTGGCCACGCTCGCGCAGCCCTGAAACCAGGTAGATCACCTGCTGAGGTCCACCGTAAAGATGGCGTCCGGTTTCGACATGCAGTATTTTCATATTCTGAATCATACTGCAGGAGTTCGCCGACGGGCAGCTCCAACAATAAGAATGAAAGCCGAAGTCACCTCAGTCCACACTCCCATGATGCGGCAGTACCTCGCCATTAAGGCCGAGTACCCGGATATGATTGTGCTTTATCGCATGGGTGATTTTTACGAGGTCTTCTACGACGACGCGAAACGCGCCGCCAAACTCCTGGATATCACGCTCACGTCGCGCGGCAAATCGGGTGGCAGTCCTATCCCTATGGCCGGTGTGCCTTACCACGCAGTGGAGGGCTACCTCGCCAAACTGGTGCGCAAAGGCGAGTCGGTGGCCATCTGTGAGCAGGTGGGTGACCCCGCTACCAGCAAGGGACCTGTCGAACGCAAGGTCACCCGCATCGTCACGCCTGGCACCCTCACGGACGAGGCATTGCTTGCCGAAAACCGAGATAATCTCGTCGCAGCAGTATTTGCCCAGGACGACTGCATTGGCGTCGCCTGGCTTGATCTCGCCGGCGGTCGGTTCCGGCTGACCGAGGTTCCTGACTTTGAGGCGGTATTGGGCGAGGTCGAACGATTGCGGCCCGCCGAGCTCATCGTCGACGAAGAGCAACAGCTTGGCGACGCCTTCGGCAAGAATGTCCGCATCACTCGCCGGCCGCCCTGGCATTTTGAACTCGACAGTGGCTCACGTCTGCTTTGCGCTCAATTCGGCACGCGCGACCTTAGCGGATTTGGATGCGAGTCGTTCCCGCGCGGAGTAGCGGCCGCCGGAGCATTGCTGCAGTACGTAAACGACACGCAAAAAGCGTCGTTACCGCACTTGCAGTCCATTTCCGTTGAGCGGCGCGAAGACGCTGTCATCATGGATGGCCCCACCCGGCGTAATCTTGAGCTCGAGGCGTCGCTCTCCGGCCATCATGAGCTCACGCTGACCGGCGTGATGGATCGATGCCAGAGCCCTATGGGCTCGCGGCTATTGCGGCGATGGATTCAACGGCCATTGCGCGATCCCATGGTTCTCAAGGGTCGGTACCAGGCCATCGATTCGATGCTGACGGGCGCGGCTACCGAAGAACTGCAATCTCGCCTGGAAGGCATCGGCGACGTCGAACGCATTCTGTCTCGTGTTGCCTTGCGCTCCGCACGACCGCGAGACCTGCGACAACTCGCAGAAGCTCTATCTCGATTGCCAGACCTTCGCCGGCGACTGGCCGAGCACGAGTCTCCGCTGCTTGCAGAGTTGCACGAGACCATCGGTGAACATCGCAGGCAACACGAGCTCTTGAACAAGGCCATCATCGACAATCCGCCAATGCTGATTCGTGACGGCGGTGTTATCGCAGACGGCTACGATGCAGATCTTGACGACCTTCGCGCAATCGCGGCAAACGCAGATCAGTACTTGCTCGACCTCGAGCAAAGAGAGAAAGAGCGCACTGGAATTGCCTCGCTGAAGCTGGGTTATAACCGGGTGCACGGCTACTACATTGAAATAGGCCGCGGCCAGGCTGACAAAGCGCCGGTCGAATACGTCCGCCGCCAGACGCTCAAGGCAGCCGAGCGCTATATCACGCCGGAACTCAAGGATTTTGAAGACAAAGTGCTGGGTGCGCGCGAGCGTTCTTTGACGCGCGAGAAACTACTCTACGAAGGCTTGCTCGACCTGCTGCATGACGTTCTCGGTGAGTTACAGCTCACCGCCTCGGGCCTCGCTGAGCTGGACGTGCTCACCTGTTTTGCCGAACGCGCTGCCTGCCTCGGGCTCACGCGGCCTGAGCTAAGCACCGATCCCTGCATCGAAATCGAAGGCGGCCGGCACCTGGTCGTCGAACAGGTAATTGATACGCCCTTCGTAGCGAATGATTTGTCACTCAATTCGTCGCGGCGGTTGTTGGTGATTACAGGTCCGAACATGGGTGGCAAATCCACTTACATGCGACAAACAGCGCTCATCGCAATCCTGGCCCTCGTTGGCAGCTATGTCCCGGCCGATAAACTTCGCATTGGGCCCATCGATAGGATCTTCACTCGCATTGGTGCATCGGATGATCTCGCCGGCGGACGTTCAACGTTCATGGTCGAGATGACCGAGACGGCAACGATACTGCACAACGCCACCGAACAAAGCCTCGTACTCATGGACGAAATAGGCCGTGGCACAAGCACTTTCGATGGCTTGTCGCTTGCGTGGGCCGCTGCGTACTACATGGGCGCAACAGCTAACGCGTTTACTCTGTTTGCGACTCACTATTTTGAACTGACTGCACTCGCCAAGGAACTGCCTGCGTGTAGCAACGTTCATCTTGATGCGACCGAGCACAAAGGGCAGCTTGTTTTCTTGCACGCCGTCAAGCCCGGCCCGGCAAATCAGAGTTACGGATTGCAGGTCGCTGCGCTGGCCGGCGTACCGAAGGGGGTCATTCGCCGGGCGAATAGCTATTTGAAGACACTTGAGTCACAGCAGGCAGCGCAAGCGAACAGCCCGCAGGCGCAACTAGCCCTCGTGGTTGAAGAGCCTCAAAGGGGTGATGAGTTGCGCGATGCTCTGGACGATCTAGATCCCGACGCCATGTCGCCGCGCGAGGCATTGGCAGCTTTGTACAAGCTCAAGAACTTGTAAGAGCCCGCTCCCGCAAGACTACGCTTCTCGCAGGAACTCACCGCGCTTGAGAAATGCCGCAGCCTGGTCTGCTACATCACGCGACACCAGGAGACCGCTATGGCTGACATGCATTCGGAGGTGGTCTTTGGCGCCTTCGAGGTTTGTTTCTGAAACGGCAACCGTGCCGTCATGCTCGCCGTCAAAGTTCGCAAAAAACTTGCCGACACCCATCGGCACCGTTCCCGCGATGATGCCGACATCACGCTCTTTGCAAACGTGCGAGCCCCATTCGTTGGCCGCTTCGCGCACAACGCCTGTGCGCAAAGAGTCGCCGATTATCTGTTGTGCCCAATCCTGTCGGCTCAAGAAATCGGCAGCACGGGAACCAGTCAGTGGCGCACCAAGGCAAACGAGCCGACCCGGCACCGCCGCATCATCCTGGGCAAGCATTCGCAACGCGATAACGCCGCCTAGACTATGGCCAATAAGATGGGTAGCTTCCAGACCTTCTGAGTGGATGAAGTCTGCAAGCTCCGCGGCATTCTCGTCAAGCGTGCCGCGGACCGACCGGTAGTCAAATAACAGCACGCGCATGCCATGCTCTTTTTCGAGGCGTCGCTTGACCAGGTACATGCTGACGCCGTGCGACCACACGCCGTGCACGCAAACGACGGTGTTGATGTTGGTCATTCTGTCCGCGGCGTGCGCAATCGAATGCCGGCTTCCTTGAGTTGCGCGCCCGATACCTCGCCCGGGGCATTGGTCAGCGGGCAATGTGCTGATTGCGTTTTCGGGAACGCGATAACGTCGCGAATACTTTCGGCGCCCGCCATGAGCATGACGATTCGATCGAGGCCAAACGCAAGGCCGCCGTGTGGCGGGCAACCGTAATTCAGCGCTTGTAGCAAGAAGCCGAATTTTTCTTCGGCCTCATCTTCGCTGATGTCGAGCAATTCGAAGACCGCAGACTGCATGCTTTGGTCGTGAATACGAATTGAGCCGCCGCCAATTTCCGAGCCGTTCAATACCATGTCGTAAGCCCGCGATAACGCGCTGCCCGGATCTGCCCTCAACGCTTCGGCATCGTCCACAGATGGTGCCGTGAACGGATGATGCAACGCCATCCAGCGCTTGTTCGCAGCATCTCTCTCAAACATCGGGAAATCAACGACCCACATCGGTGCCCAGCCATCCGCAACGAGGCCTCTATCCTGGCCAACTTTCACGCGCAAGGCGCCAATGGCATCGTTAACGATGCTTGCTTTGTCCGAGCCAAAGAAGATCAGGTCGCCGCTTTTCGCTCCCGTGCGCTCGATGATGCCGCCTACCACATCGTCAGGCAGGAACTTGAGTATCGGCGACTGCAGACCATCGCGGCCAGCCGCCACGTCGTTGACTTTGATGTACGCAAGGCCTTTTGCCCCGAAGCGAGCCACGTAAGCCGTGTAATCATCTATGACTCTGCGCGACAATTCGTTGCCACCAGGAACACACAATGCAGCGACACGCCCTTCCGGATCATTCGCCGGCCCGGCGAAAACCTTGAATTCGACCGAACCCATCAGGTCCGATAGTTCGATGAGTTCAAGGTCGATGCGAAGGTCCGGCTTGTCGGAGCCGTAACGCTGCATTGCCTCCGCGTAACTCATGCGCGGGAATGGCGAGGGCAGATCGACATCGAGCACAGCTTTGAATAGGTGGCGCATCAGGCCTTCCATTTCACCTGTAACGTCAGATTCATCAACGAAGCTCATCTCGACATCAAGCTGTGTAAATTCTGGCTGGCGATCGGCGCGCAGATCTTCGTCGCGGAAGCAACGGACAATCTGGTAATAACGGTCAAGGCCCGACATCATCAGAAGCTGTTTAAAGAGTTGCGGTGATTGTGGCAACGCAAAGAACTTGCCGGGGTGGGTGCGGCTTGGAACAATATAGTCACGTGCCCCTTCCGGAGTGGCACGAGTCAACATCGGTGTCTCGACATCGACGAAGCCGTCGCCGTCAAGAAAATCGCGCATCGCCATGGTGACCTTATGACGCAGGCGCAGGTTGTTGAGCATGTCATCGCGACGCAGGTCGAGATAGCGGTACTTCAGGCGCAGCTCTTCATTTACTTGCTCGTCGTGATGAAACGGTGGTGTTTCCGAGCGGTTCAGAACCGTCAGTTCATTAGCCAGTACCTCGACCTGGCCAGTGGCCATGTTCGGGTTAGTCGTGCCGTCCGGGCGCTGACGAACCAGACCTTTGACAGCCAGTACGTACTCGCCGCGAATACGTTCGGCTTCGGCAAAAATTTCAGGCCGGTCGGGGTCAAAAACGATCTGCAGCAGACCATCCCGATCTCGTAAATCAATGAAAATCACACCACCGTGGTCACGGCGCCTGTGCACCCATCCACAGACAGAAATATCCTGTCCGATCAGCGATTCATCAACTTGTCCGCAATAGTGGCTACGCATGGTGTTTTCCGCGATGGAGCTCTGAAAAAAGAGGCGGAATGGTACGGCGTGGACAGCGAATATACAACTCGGGAATGTCGCTAGTCGTCGTCGATTTCAGCGATTTTCAAGGGCAGCTCGGCTGTCCGCTCCCTGGACCAGGTCGGCACGACGACACCCAGCGACATGATCAGCTTGACCGCTTCGTCGACCTCCATATCCAGCTCGATCACATCTTTTTTCGGCACAATAATAATGAAGCCCGAGGTCGGATTTGGCGTAGTCGGAACGAAGCAGCAGACCACATCCTCACCAGTGCGCCCCTGAATCTCGCCAACATCCGATGCGGTTTGAAAGGTCAGCGTGTACAGACCCTTGCGCGGGTATTCGACCAGCAGCACCTTGTTGAACGCATTGCCCGACTCCGAAAAGACGATTTCTGCAAAATTCTTCGCTGCCGAGTAGATCGAGCGGACAATCGGAATGCGCTCCATCAGGGACTCCCAGCCGCCAACGACGCTGCGTCCAACAAAATTTGCCGCCAGTATGCCGGTCACCAGCAGCACAATGATGGTCAGAATGACACCAAGCCCCGGAATCGAGATACCCAGCCAGGCCTCGGGCAGAAAACGTTCGGGCACGTACCTGAGCGACCGATCCATCAGTCCGATCAGAAACCGCAGCAACATGTACGTGATGCCGAGCGGCAACCACACCAGCAGGCCAGCAACGAGATAACGGCGAAGACGCTTCATCATGGCTTTATGAAGCCTCGCTCGTCTTTTTGACGGACGTCTTCACGCTGGTCTTGTCCTCCGATTTCTTTTCCTTTGCTACTGCAGGCTCTTTGTCGCCTGCAAGGTTGCGCTGGTTATCCTTCTTGAAGTCAGTCTCGTACCAGCCCTGCCCTTTTAATCGAAAACGCGGTGCTGTTATCAGCCGCTTCAGCGCCGCTTCTCCACATTCCGGGCAATCGACCAGGGGCTCGTCCGCGATTTTTTGCAGCGCGTCGAGCGTATGTTCGCATTTTTTGCAGGCATACGCGTATATCGGCATGCATTGGTCTCCTTTAAGTCGGCGTATTATATGCAATCGCGTCGCCCTAGCCCATCGAACCACTATTCGGCCGTGCGGCGTGCCACCACTGCCAGGCGGCCGCGCGACCTACGCCGCGGTCTGGAATTCCAGGTGATCCTCCTCGACTCCGACCTCTATTGTGTCACCCGGCTTGAACTTGCCCTGCAAGATCTCCTGCGCCAGCGGGTTCTCCACTTGCTGCTGGATAGCTCGTTTCAGGGGCCTTGCTCCATACACGGGGTCAAAACCGGCTGCCGCGAGTTTGTCACGTGCAGCATCGGAGAGGTTGATTTGCATATCCCGGTCCGCAAGCCTTTCGTACAGGTAGCCAAGCTGGATATCGACAATCAGCCGGATGTGCTCACGACTGAGCGGGTGGAAGACCACAACGTCGTCGACGCGGTTGATGAACTCGGGGCGAAAGTGCGTTCCCACGACATCCATCACGGCTGCCTTCATCTCGTCGTAATTATCCTCACCCGTCATTTCCTGGATCATTTGCGAGCCGAGGTTAGACGTCATGACGATAACTGCATTACGAAAATCGACGGTGCGTCCCTGGCCGTCCGTAAGGCGCCCGTCATCGAGTACCTGCAACAGGACATTGAACACATCAGGGTGCGCTTTCTCGACCTCATCCAAAAGGATGACGGAATACGGCCTGCGCCGCACAGCCTCTGTCAGGTAACCGCCCTCTTCGTAGCCAACGTATCCCGGAGGCGCGCCAATCAGACGTGCCACCGAATGCTTCTCCATGAATTCGGACATATCGAGTCGCACCATCGCGTCGTCCGTATCGAACATGAAGTTGGCCAGTGCCTTCGTCAGTTCGGTCTTGCCGACGCCGGTCGGACCGAGGAAAAGAAAAGATCCAATCGGTCGTTTTGGATCCGACAAGCCGGCGCGCGAACGGCGAATGGCGTTCGCGACAACCGTAACGGCTTCCTTCTGACCAACTACCCGTTGCTGCACAACCGATTCCATTTCAAGCAGTTTCTCTTTCTCGCCTTCGAGCATTTTCGCCACAGGAATGCCGGTCCACTTTGAAACGATTTCAGCAACCTCTTCGTCAGTGACATTGTTGCGCAGCAGAGTTGTTTCCATGTCTGCTGCTCGCGTCGCTTCCTCGAGCTGTTTCTCGATTTCCGGTATGCGGCCATATTGCAGTTCGGACATGCGCGCGAGGTCGTTGCCGCGATGCGCCGTCTCGAGCTCGAGTTTTGCACGCTCAAGTTCTTCCTTAAGATGTGTTGCGCCCTGCATAGCGGCTTTCTCTGCCTTCCATACTTCTTCGAGGTCCGCGAATTCTTTGTCGAGCTCTGCCAGTTGCGCCTCAAGGTCCTGCAAGCGCTTGCGTGATGCTTCGTCGGACTCCTTTTTGAGCGCCTCGCGTTCAATTTTGAGCTGAATAATGCGTCTTTCCAATCTGTCCATCGCCTCAGGCTTGGAGTCGATCTCGATGCGAATTCGTGATGCTGCCTCGTCGATCAGGTCAATGGCCTTGTCCGGCAGCTGGCGATCAGAGATATAGCGATGCGACAGTGTTGCAGCAGCCACGATCGCCGGATCCGTTATTTCCACGCCGTGATGCACTTCGTAACGCTCCTTCAGGCCGCGAAGAATTGCGATCGTGTCTTCAACCGTCGGTTCGTTTATCAGTACTTTTTGGAAGCGTCGTTCGAGCGCCGCGTCCTTTTCGAGATATTTGCGATACTCGTCAAGCGTCGTTGCGCCAACGCAGTGAAGTTCGCCGCGCGCCAACGCCGGCTTGAGCATATTGCCCGCATCCATCGAGCCTTCGGCCTTGCCCGCACCAACCACAGTGTGTAATTCGTCGATAAACAGAATGATCTGACCTTCCTGTTTTGAAAGATCGCTCAGCACTGCCTTGAGGCGCTCTTCGAATTCACCCCGGAACTTCGCACCTGCGATCAGGGAGCCCATATCGAGCGACAGAATTCGCTTGCCACGCAAACCCTCGGGAACCTCGTTATTGACGATGCGTTGTGCGAGCCCTTCAATGATCGCTGTCTTGCCAACGCCGGGCTCGCCGATAAGGACCGGGTTATTCTTGGTACGACGTTGCAATATCTGGATCGTGCGGCGAATCTCATCGTCACGCCCGATGATCGGGTCAAGTTTGCCCTGCTCGGCCCGCTCCGTGAGGTCGATTGTGTATTTCTCGAGCGCCTGCCTTGCGTCCTCGGCGTTCGGGTCATTGACCTGCTGTCCGCCGCGCAGCTCGTCAATGGCCTTTTCGACCGCGCCCCGTACCGCCCCGGCCTGTGTCATTACCGCAAGTAGCGGCGACTTCTCGTCCATGGCAGCAAGCACGAACAACTCGCTCGAGATGTACTGGTCATCGCGTTTCTGCGCCAGCTTGTCGGTGATATTGAATAGCTTGCTCAGCTCGTTGCTGATATGCACTTCGCCGCCAGCGCCCTCTACCTTGGCCAGCCGGTCGACCGCGTCGCCCAACTGGGAGCGCAGCAGATTGATGTTTGCACCCGCTTTTGTGAGCAAGCCACGAACCGCACCACCTTCCTGGTCGAGCAGCGCAACCATGACGTGTGCGGGCTCGATGAACTGGTGATCCTGGCCAACAGCGAGCGATTGCGCCTCGGCCAGCGCCATCTGAAACTTGCTTGTCAATTTATCCATTCGCATGTGAAAACCTCGTGCCGGTCGACCGGCAGCCGCAACTCACCCTAAAATGACGTCTGTCGCCGGTTTTTCAAGGCCGATAGATAAAGCTCAACATGCGACCGGTGTCGCCATCGCGGCGGTACGAGTAGAACCGCTGGGGGTCACTGACGGTGCACAGACCGCCACCATAGACGCGAAGGACACCGTTCCTGCGCAGCCGGGCGCGCGCCAGACCGAACAGGTCGGCTTGCAGGCGGCCTCTCTCATTGACCCGGAATAAGGCTTCAATTTGCCCCCATGGACCGAAACTCTCACGGACCTCGGGACCGACCTCAAATGCAGCCTGGGAAATGGCCGGCCCAAACCATGCGATCAGGTCTCCCGCCGGCGAGCTCATCTCGTCCAGCGTGGCCTCGACGATGCCCGCCGCGAGGCCGCGCCAACCCGCATGAATCGCCGCTATCTCCTGGCCGTCCAGTGAACACAGCAATATCGGCAGGCAATCCGCGGTGCGCACAACGCAGATATCGCCTGGGCGGTCCGCGATGACTGCATCGGCATCCGGCGCGCCCTGATCGAAGTCCGGCGAACCAATACGAACGGCGCGCGCGCCGTGTACCTGTTTGAGGAACCGGGGCTTGGCGGGCAATGCAAACTCACTGCCTTTGAGCGTCGTGCCGGCAATAATGCCGGCCGGCGCTGGCCAGTCCGCACAAAGCCAGTCATCGCTCAAGGCAGTCCTTCCTCATGACGGCGAGCAGCTTCTGCAAGTCCGCCGGCGGCTCGACTTCAAATTTGAGCATTTCGCCACTAACCGGGTGGCAAAATTCCAGCCTTGTCGCGTGCAGCGCCTGGCGACGGAAGCCGCGCAGTTCTGCAATAAGTTCTTCGCTCGCGCCCGATGGCAACGCGAGGCGCCCGCCATAGACCGGATCGCCGACGAGAGCGTGACGGCGGTGCGCGAAATGGACCCTGATCTGGTGGGTTCGACCTGTTTCGAGCTTCACACGTATAAAAGTGTGCGCAGCAAATCGTTCGAGCACCGTGTAATGCGTTACCGCGGGCTTGCCGTCATCACGAACACACATGCGCTTGCGGTCGACCCGGTGGCGACCGATAGCCGCGTCAATAGTCCCACCACCGGTGAGAACCCCGTTGCAAACTGCCAGGTAGAAACGCGAAATATCCCTGTCCGCCAATAGTCGTACCAGTGCCGTGTGCGCGGGCAGAGTCTTGCCGATCAGCAATAAGCCACTCGTGTCTTTATCCAGCCGATGAATAATGCCTGCTCGCGGCACCGCCTCCAGGGTCGGCGAATGGTGCAGCAAGCCGTTCATCAGGGTGCCACGATGATTGCCGGCACCCGGGTGCACGACCAGGCCTGCCGGCTTGTTGATAACGATAAGCGACTCGTCTTCGAACACGACATCCAGCTGTATCGGCTCTGCCTCAGCCTTGATCTCGATTTCAGGCTCCGCCTGCAGGCTTACAGTCTCGCCTCCCTGCACGGGATCGCGGGGTCGCGGGCTGAAACCATCCACCTGAATCGACCCCGCCAGCAGCCATGCCTTCAGCCTGCTGCGCGAATATTCGGGAAACAACTCGGCCAGTGCCTTGTCCAATCTTTGGCCGGCGTGCTCAATGGGAATTGTCCTGATCGTCTTTTCTGCATTCATCGCGGCACCAAGTCTACGGTATACTCGCCGGCTTGGCCGACCCCGAGCACGGCGAATCCTAAGATTGTCTGGTACATATGACCCCTGGAAAGAGAATGAACATGAATTATTTCGTCGCCGACACTTTCAAGCGCTTAGCGGCATGCGCGCGAATTGTCGCCGTGCTTGCTGCCGTGAGCATTGCCGCAGCTTGCGCGGGCAACGATGAGCAGGACTCCACGCTCGCTGACAACCTCACCGAGTCATATCAGGAAGCCAAGCAAGCCGTCACAAATGGTAATTATCGGCGCGGCGTTCAGATTTTCGAGGCGATACAAGCACGTTATCCGTTCAGCGATATCAGCCGGCAAGTGCAGTTGGACCTGATATTCGCCTACTACAAGGCCGGGCAAAAAGAGCAAGCTGTGGAAGCCGCTGATACGTTTATGCGCGAGAACCCCATTCATCCGAGCGTGGATTACGCGCTCTACATAAAGGCTCTCGCTTATTTTGAGGACGAAGCAGGATTCCTCGAACGGCGCTTTAAGAAAGACGTCGACCTGCGCCCACCGAAAGACGCGGATCTCGCATACTCGTCTCTGCGTCGCCTGATCGATCGATACCCGGCCAGCGAATATGCGGCAGACGCCGAGCAGCGCCTGGTCTACCTGAAGAACCGCTTGGCAGCGTACGAGAATCACGTCGCGGATTACTACCTGCGCCGCGGCGCCTATGTGGCAGCGCTTAATCGAGCCAAGAGCGCGCTCGAAGAATACAACGGCGTCGAAATGAACGAAAAATCACTCAGAATCATGGCGGCGGCTTACGAGAAACTCGGCATGACCGACCTCGCGGCCGACACGCGCCGAGTGCTGTCACTGAATTTCCCGGGCGGCGGCTAGCCCGGGAAGCGATAACCCGACGTAATCGGATAGCGCCAGTCGCGCCCGAATGCGCGGCTGCTGATGCGAATGCCCGGTGGTGCCTGACGGCGCTTGTACTCATTGCGCTTGACCATCTCGAGTACCCGAATAACGACATCTCGATCGAAGCCACGTTGTGAAATCTGATCGACCGACAGGTCTTCCTCGATAAACGACTCAAGTATCGGATCGAGGATGTCATATGGCGGCAATGAGTCACTGTCCTTCTGACCCGGTCTCAACTCGGCAGAGGGCGCGCGCGTGATCACGCGCTCCGGGACGGCGTCCCCGATGCTGTTGCGGTAGCGCGCCAGCTGATATACGAGCGTCTTGCTGCAGTCTTTTATCGGCGCAAAACCACCAGCCATATCGCCGTAAAGCGTTGCATAGCCAACAGCCATTTCGCTCTTGTTACCAGTAGTCAGCAACATCCTGCCGGTTTTATTTGAGATCGCCATGAGCAACAAGCCACGGCATCGAGCCTGAATATTCTCTTCCGTAACGTCCTCGTCGCGACCTGCAAATAGCGGTGCCAGCTGCGCAACCGTCGCGTCATATATCGGCGCAATTGGAATAACATCGTATTGCACGCCGAGCATGTGCGCTTGTTTGGAAGCGTCTTCCTGGCTTATCGTCGCCGTGTACCGAAAGGGCATCATTACCGCCCGAACCCTGTCGGAGCCCAGCGCATCGCACGCGATGGACAAAACGAGCGCCGAATCAATACCACCCGACAAGCCGATGATCACACCTGGAAAACCATGTTTGCCAACATAGTCACGCGTTCCGCAAACCAGGGCCCGATACACGCTCTGTTCGGTTGGCATATGTTCAACGACTGTATCCGACTCTATCTCGATGCCGCTTGCGCTTGCCGACAGGACGACCGGGAACAATCCTTCATCGAAAGCCGGAGCGCGAAAGTCAACTTTGCCGTCGGCATCCATTGCAAATGAACCGCCGTCAAAAACAAGCTCGTCTTGCCCGCCCACCATATTGAGGTAGAGGACCGGAATGCGGGATTCGGCAATTCTGGAGCGCACGATCTGCTCGCGTTTGTCCTGGGTTTTCAATTCGAAAGGCGATCCGTTGATCGCAATGACACACTCGGCCCCGGCGCTTCTTGCGGCAGCGATCGGCCCAGGCTGCCAGACGTCTTCGCAAATTGTCAGCCCGACTGCGATACCTTTGAAACGAAAAACCGCAGCCTCTGTGCCCGCCGTGAAGTAACGCTTTTCATCAAATACGCGATAGTTCGGCAAAAGGCGCTTGCGGTAAACACATAGAACTTCGCCGTCTGAAAACACAGCGCAGCTGTTGAAAATCTGATCGTCGACGTACTCGGGAAAGCCGACGAGCACGGCAATACCCTTAACCGCCTCGCGAATATCGGCAACGGCCTGCTCAGTGCGATATCGCAGGCCCGCATGCAACAAGAGGTCTTCGGGTGGGTATCCGCAGACGCTTAGCTCGGGAAAGACGACGAGATCGGCCTGCAACTCATCGCGGGCGCGCGCTGCATAGTCGAGAATCTTCTCTGTATTACCGGAGACGTCACCAACGGCTAGGTCAACCTGCGCCAGTGCGACTTTAACTGTGCTTTTCATGGCGCTATTGCCGCCTCGAGAATCGGTTTAGTTGCTGAGAACCTCCAGCATTTTACTGCCAAGCTCGGCGGGTGATCTGACCGTAGCTACCCCGGCCGCATCGAGCGCCTTGAACTTGTCTGCTGCAGTGCCCTTACCTCCGGCAACGATAGCACCCGCATGCCCCATACGCTTGCCCGGCGGCGCCGTAACGCCCGCTATGTAGGCCACAACGGGTTTGCTCACGTTGGATTGAATGTACTCGGCGGCAGCCTCTTCGTCCGTACCGCCGATCTCGCCGACCATAATGATGCCATCTGTTTCAGGATCGGCCTCGAACAGTCCCAGGCAGTCGATGAAATCCATGCCGCGAATCGGATCGCCGCCAATGCCAATGCACGTGGTTTGTCCGAGGTCATTGACTGTCGTTTGATAAACCGCTTCGTAAGTAAGCGTCCCGGATCTCGACACAACGCCGATTCGGCCAGGTTTGTGAATAAAACCAGGCATGATGCCTATCTTGCATTGATCCGGCGTAATAATGCCCGGGCAATTCGGGCCGATCAGCCGACAGTCATGGTCACGCAGGGCCGACTTGACGCGAACCATATCCAAAATCGGAATGCCTTCGGTAACGCAGACGACGAGCTTCACGCCGGAATCCGCAGCTTCCAGAATCGCGTCCGCGGCGAATGGCGGCGGTACGTAGATCATGCTGACATCAGCGCCAGTTTCGCGAACCGCATCCTGCATGGTGTTGAACACGGGCACGCCAATATGCTCGTTGCCGCCTTTACCCGGCGTTACGCCAGCAACAACCTGTGTGCCGTAGTCGATGCACTGCTCGGTGTGAAATGTGCCCTGGCTGCCGGTGATGCCCTGGCAGGCGATCCTGCTGTCCTTATTAACTAGAATACTCATTTGTTTACTCGTCAGGCCGTTGCTGCGACGGCTTTCTTTGCAGCGTCTGTCAGGTCATCTGCCGCGATAATGTCGAGCCCGCTGTGGGCCAGCAGATCACGACCCTTGTTGACGTTGGTCCCTTCGAGGCGAACAACGACTGGTACCTCAACACCGACCTCTTTAACTGCTGCGATGATGCCTTCGGCAATCAGGTCACAGCGCACGATGCCGCCAAAAATATTGACGAGAATCGCGGCGACGTTCTTATTGGAGAGAACGAGCTTGAAAGCCTCGGCAACACGTTCTTTCGTCGCACCGCCGCCAACATCGAGGAAGTTCGCTGGCTCTCCACCGTGCAACTTGATCAGGTCCATTGTTGCCATGGCCAGACCTGCGCCATTAACCATGCATGCAATGTTGCCTTCCAAAGATACATAGTTGAGATCGTGCTCGGCCGCCTCGCGCTCCATGTCGTCTTCCTGACTCAGGTCGCGCAACGCAAGCAAGGCTGGCTGGCGGTACAAAGCGCTGCCATCAATGTTGATCTTCGCATCCAGCGCCAGAACATCACCGTCAGTGGTTGTAATCAACGGGTTAACCTCGACGAGGCTCGCGTCACACTCCTGGTAGAGTTTATAGAGGCGCTTTATCAAGTCGCCGAACTGACGCATCTGTTGTTTATCGAGACCCAGGCCGAAAGCGAGTTGTCGGGCCTGGTAATCCTGCAAACCTGCGTCAGGTGCAATCGCGATCGTGAATATTTTCTCTGGCGTCTCCGCTGCGACCTTTTCAATATCCATACCACCGGCCGCAGATGCGATAAACGCAACTCGACTGACTTCACGATCGACCAGCATAGACAAGTACAACTCGCGGTCGATGCCCGAACCCTCTTCGACATAGACCACGTTGACAGGCAGGCCTTCAGGGCCCGACTGATGTGTCACCAGCTGCGTACCAAGCATGCCCTCAGCGTGTTCCCGGACTTCCTCGGCGCTTCGCGCCAGCTTGACGCCGCCCGCTTTGCCGCGCCCACCGGCGTGTACCTGGGCTTTTACAACCCAAAGTTCACCACCCAGTTTCTTTGCCGCTGCAACAGCTTCGTCGGGCGTCTCGGCGGGAATGCCTTTGGGTACTGATATGCCGTAGTCGGCGAACAACCGTTTCGATTGGTATTCGTGGAGATTCATGGGGACTTCAGTCAGTGGCGTGCTGCTTGCGGCACGAAATTTGGCGTATTTTGGATGAAAGTGACAGTCGACGCAAAGCGGATTTCGCCGCAACTGTCCCGGCGTTCGTCTACAATCGGCGCAAGCCGAATAGCAGGTGGTCGATATTAGCAGGCAAGAAGCAGACAAACAGATGAAGGCGGATCTATTTGGCCGACAGACTCTGCGCGTAAGTCGTGACACTTTGTTGCAACGTGCGGCGGAAGAACCCGACCTGGCCTGGCGTGTTCTCGCCACGTTAAACGCTTTCCGAATCCTGATTTCGGTAGCTTTGCTCGTTTTATTTCAAACCGGCGGCGAACCGCGCGTGTTCGGCGAGCTGTCGCCGGCTGTATTTCAGGTTACGACCGGCACGTATCTGATTTTTGCCATAATTTCGGCGTTCTCGCTGCACCAACGCTGGGTTGCGGCCAGCGTTCAGGCCATTACGCAGTCGCTTGTCGACATTGCCGCGATCGTTATCCTGATGCATACGAGCGGTGGTATCGCGAGCGGACTCGGCGGGCTCCTGGTCGTTTTCGTCGGTGCCGGCAGCCTGGTGTTGCCAATGCGCTTTCCAACGGTGCTGGCTGCCATTGCGACGTTCGCAATTCTCG
>Ga0224497_10001014_pt1 | contig 18522 bp, 16 predicted proteins | sample SF_Jul11_sed_USG_4_FD_167970 | JGI IMG/M metagenome (GOLD analysis project Ga0224497, IMG submission 167970) | Sediment microbial communities from San Francisco Bay, California, United States - SF_Jul11_sed_USGS_13 | ecosystem: Environmental > Aquatic > Marine > Sediment | place: USA... | reverse complement strand
CTCGTCGAATGAACTGAACGGTCTGCCCCGCGCTCGTTAGTGATCCGTTCGATACCGACACCGATCGGCCGTGAAGACCTCGAAACTAATATCATTCGAATTGCTTGAATACTGCGATGACGACTTTGTTATTCGAGCTGGTACCGTCAACGCCTCGAGTTCCGGCAACCGGCTCGACTGTTGCCGTTGCGGTAGATTTAGTGCCAACATAGCGCAACGTCTGCATAACAATCGAGACGCAGTACGCTAATTTTGGCCTATCGCTCCCAATCCACGACGATAATAATCATGAAAACAAGATCCGACAGCCACACCTTTAGCGGCGGTGACGCAGCGTTTACCCGCACGTCACTGTACGGCAGCGCTGCCGAACACACCTATTCCGGTGCACTGAGTTTTATGCGCCGCAAATACACCCGCGACCTGCGCGGTGTCGATGTTGCGATTACCGGTATACCGTTTGATCTAGCCACCACGAACCGCCCGGGCACACGCTTCGGGCCAGCCGCAATCCGCGCCGCGTCCGCGCAACTCGCGTGGGGCGCGCCTTGGCCTTGGGGGTTTGACCCGTTCGACCGCCTGGCTGTTATCGACTACGGCGATTGTAATTTTGACTTCGGCCGGCCCGAGACGATCCCCGCAGACATTGAATCTCACGTGAGTCGAATCATCGAGCCAGACGGACCGCATTTGATTTCATTGGGCGGCGATCACTTTGTGACATTGCCGCTGTTACGAGCCCACGCCAAACGCTATGGAAAATTATCGCTGGTGCATTTTGACGCCCATTCCGATACGTGGCACGACGAACCCGGGCGCATCGATCATGGCACTATGTTCTTTCACGCCGTGCAAGAAGGCATTGTCGATCCGGCCACGTCACTACAAATCGGCATTCGCACCCACAACAGTGACCGCATGGGCTTCACCTGGTTGGATGCGGCCTGGGTCCATGCCAACGGGCCGCAAGCCGTCATCGCCGAAACTGAGCGGATCGTGGGCAACAATAAAGCGTATCTTACGTTCGACATCGACTGCCTCGACCCGAGCTGCGCGCCGGGCACGGGCACACCGGTCGTGGGCGGGCTTAGCACCCACCAGGCACAAACCATCATTCGCGGTCTTGAGAAAACCGATTTTGTCGGTATGGATATGGCTGAAGTCGCACCGCACTTTGACCACGGTGAAATTACCGCGTTAGCCGGGGCAAGTTTGATTCTCGACTATTTGTGTCTGCGCGCTCGCAACGAAAGCACGAAAATATAAATCGGCAAACGCCTTTAGTCGAACTGCACGGTGCCGGACACACTCACCGATAGTTTACTGGTGCCCGATGCCACTTGCGGTGCTACCACCGATTCACTGGCCTGGGCTCGCAACATTGTAGTCATCGCTACAGGTGGTGCGGCACCACCAGTCTGAATCTGTAATTGCACAATACGGTAGTCCCGCCCGTCCATGTGTTTGCGGACCACCGCGACGCGCCGCTTATAAGCTTCAAGCGCTTCCTCGATGAGTTCGTTTTCGTACCGGTCCCGGCTAGCCTTGGTGGGTGCAAACTGCATGCGTGCAACCAGCAAACGTTCTTGCAGCACACCGACCAGGCGCGTCAATCCTGCAACATCGGTAGCACGCAGCTGTAACTCCTGGCGTGCGCGCCAAGCGGTTACTCGCTGCTTGGTATACACCGGGTTGGTGTAATAACCCAAGGTCTGGGCTTGCACCGCGTCGGTTTTCTGTGTCCGCGACAATGCCCACTGCATATCCCGGTTCACCATATCCGCGACCATTGAGGGATCGCGGTGCTGGTGCTGGACGCTCACGACCACGGTCAATTCATCGTTAGGAACATCGCGCTCGGCATGAGCTTGCAGCGACACGCGATTGAATGGTGGTTCTGTCGAATCGCCATAGACGGGCGCCACAGCGATTGCCAAGAAAACACTGAATATCACGGGCGCCGAACTCTTACTATTCATATCGCTTCCTTCTCCAATTCGATGTTGACCGCCACGGCGGTCGCGGTTATACGGTAACCGTATGACACCGAAAGTATACTGGGTCATCTCCTATCAGCAACGTCTGCAACCCACATTGGTTGACACGACGCGCACGAATGCGGTCAAGCCGGCGCAATGCCCGCTTTGGGCGCTATGACCGGTCGCATCGCGGTCGATATTGGCGGCACATTTACCGACGTCGCGTTGGAAACTCCCGATGGAACGTGGGTAAGTAAAGTTCTAACAACACAAAACGATCCGGCTCGCGGGGCACTGGCTGGTATCGAACAAGTGCTACACAGCAGCGGTGTGGCACCGAGCGCGGTGCGATTGGTCATCCATGGCACCACACTCGCCACCAATGCGATCATCGAACGGCGCGGTGCCCGCACCGCATTGATCACCACCGACGGATTTCGTGACGCTGTGGAAATGGGTTATGAAAATCGATTCGAACAATACGATATCGATATCGTTAAACCATCGCCGTTGGTGCCACGACGGTTACGCATGACCGTCAAAGAGCGAATCAGTGCTGCCGGAAATATGCTGGTTCCGCTCGATCTTGCGAGCGTAGACGCGCTATTACCCGCTCTGGTTGATAATGACATCGAGAGCGTCGCGATCGGGCTTATCCACAGTTACGCCTTCGCCGATAACGAATACCGCATAGCCGAACGGCTGCGTGCAGCGCTGCCGGAGTTGTCAATTACCTGCTCGGCCGACGTGTGTCCGGAGATTCGTGAGTACGAGCGACTGTCCACCGCTTGTGCCAATGCGTACGTGCAGCCATTGGTGGAACGCTACCTGCGCTCCCTGGAATCGCTGTTGACTGACCGCGGATTCAATTGCCCGTTGCTATTGATGACATCGGCGGGCGGTTTGACCACCGTCGACACCGCCGTGCGCCACCCAATACGATTGTTGGAGTCGGGGCCCGCCGGGGGAGCGATGTTGGCAGCAGACATCGCACGCCGCAACGGGCTCGATGATGTGCTGGCGTTCGATATGGGCGGCACTACGGCGAAGCTGTGTCTGATCGAACGCGGCCAACCCCGTAGTGCACGCCACTTCGAGGTTGACCGGGTTTACCGTTTTTCGCCCGGCAGCGGACTGCCGCTGAGGGTTCCGGTTATCGACATGGTGGAGATTGGCGCCGGTGGCGGCTCGATTGCCACCTTGAACGTACTGCAACATATCCAAGTGGGTCCACTGAGCGCGGGTTCAGAACCCGGGCCCGCTTGTTACGGCCGCGGCGGCCGGCGTCCCACGGTTACCGACGCCGATGTGCTGCTGGGCCGCGTCGATAGCGAACGCTTTGCGGGCGGATCGCTCGCACTCGACACCGGTCAAGCCAATCATGCGGTGTACCACGATATCAGCATTCCGTTGCAGCTCGACACCGCATTGGCCGCGTTTGGAATTAGCGAAGTTGTCGAAGAAAACATGGCGAGTGCGGCTCGCGTACACGCGGTCGAACGCGGCCGGCACATAGGTCATCAAACCATGATCGCGTTTGGCGGCGCCGGCCCGTTGCACGCAGCACGCTTGGCCACCAAGCTCGGCATAGATCGCGTCGTCATACCCGCGCACGCCAGTGTCGGTTCCGCGATCGGGTTTCTGCGTGCACCGGTAGCATTCGACGTGGTACGCAGTCACTATGTTCAACTTGGCGAATTCGACCCCATGGCGATAAACGCGATGTTCGATGCGATGCGCTCGGAGGCTGAATCGGTCGTTCATGCGGGTGCGCCGGGTGCCGACGTAACCGAAACTCGCAGCGCGTTTATGCGTTATATAGGACAAGGCCACGAAATCGAGGTCCATGTGCCGTTACATGCCCTTACCGCTGCGGATGCCGACACACTACGCGCGAACTTCGATGCAACCTACGCACAACAATACGATCGCTCGATCCCAGATCAGGATGTGGAGATACTGACGTGGTCGCTGCGCGTGTGCGCCCGCTCGCCCGATGTCGTCGACGCCACCAACGAATTCACCGAGCCGCGGCGCAGCGATCCCATCGAGCGCCCGGTCTTCAATCCCGAAACCAATGACTACGAAGAAACGCCTGTTTACGAACGCGGAGCAATGCAACCCGAAATTTTGCATTGTGGACCCGCACTCATCGCGGAAGACCAGACCACAACCGATGTCCCGGCGTCATTTAGCGCGACCGCGGACGACTCTGGAAACCTACTGCTGACGCGCATTGCTACTACGTCATGATCACCGCAACCGGCCGTTTGCATAACCAGATCATATGGAACCGACTTATTGCGGTCGTTGAAGAACAAGCACAGACGCTGATGCGCACGGCGTTTGCCAATACCGTGCGCGAAGCCGGCGATTTGTCCGCCGGCGTATTCGATCTACGCGGACGCATGCTGGCGCAAGCAGTGACCGGAACGCCCGGCCATGTCAATGCAATGGCCGCATCGGTCGGACATTTTTTGAATAAATTTCCGGTCGCCGACATGGTGCCGGGTGATGTATTTCTGACCAACGACCCGTGGCTCGGCACCGGCCATCTGCATGATTTCACGGTGGTGACACCGGCCTTTAGGAATCACAAACCCGTCGCCTTGTGCGCCGCTACGAGCCATGTGGTCGATATCGGCGGACTCGGATTTGGCGCGGATGGCCGGCAAGTGTTTGAAGAAGGGCTGTATGTGCCGATCATGCCGCTGGCAAAAGCTGGCGTCATGAACGAATCGCTGCTGCAGATCGTTCGCGCCAACGTTCGCGAATCGGTCCAGGTCGAAGGCGATCTGTATTCGTTGGCCGCCAGCAACGCGACAGGCTGTGAACGCTTGGCGACCTTGATGGAGGAGTTCGAACTGTCGACTATCGAACCGCTGGCCGATACGCTTATCGACACCTCCGAACAGGCCATGTTGAAACAAATTCGCACCCTGCCGGTCGGCACTTATCGCAACCAAATGCGCATCGACGGCTACGAGGACGCGGTCGATCTCGTCGCCGCGCTGACCATCAGCGATTCCGGCATCGACATCGATTTTACCGGCACCTCGTCCGTGTCAGCCTATGGTATTAACGTGCCCCTACCCTATACCCAGGCCTACGCATCGTTCGGAGTGCGCTGCCTGGTGGGTGCAGACATACCGAACAACGCGGGTTCGCTGGCGCCGATTCGCGTCATTGCGCCACCCGGGACGATCCTGAACGCACCGCACCCCTGCGCCGTGGCCGCACGCCACGCCATTGGGCAGATGTTGCCCGACGTGGTGTTGGGCTGCCTGCATCAGGTATTACCGCAGCGTGCACCGGCCGAAGGCACGTCCTGCCTCTGGAATCCTGTGTTGTATGGCGGACATGGACTCGGCGCAGCGACGCTACCGTTCACCGTGACTTTGTTTCATAACGGCGGCACCGGTGCACGCCCGCACGCAGACGGCCTATCGGCCACGGCATTTCCTTCCGGGGTTCGCAACACACCGGTGGAAATCAACGAAGCAATCGCTCCGATTGTGGTTTGGCGCAAAGAGTATCGTGTCGACTCCGGGGGTGCAGGCCAATTTCGGGGCGGTCTCGGCCAGGTGATGGAGATCGCGAGCGCGGAACAGACACCGTTTTCAATTTCTTCAATGTTCGACCGCATTACCTACCCTCCCCGCGGCCGCGAGAATGGCCAACCCGGCGCCGAAGGGCGGTTTTATCTGCGCTCTGGCAATACACTACGCGCCAAAGGCCGACAAACTGTACCCGCCGGTGATCGCGTGGTCATGGAAATGCCCGGAGGCGGCGGTTACGGCGATCCGCTCAAGCGTGATCCGGAAAACGTCGCACGCGATGTGGCCGAAGGGTTCGTGTCGGTGCAGTCGGCCGCCGAGGACTATGGGGTGATATTCGATAGCGACGGAGACATCGACGTTACCGCAACGGCGGCCACGAGAGCCAGCCGCGCTAATATTGATGTAGTGTAAATTTCAATCGAGCGCCGGGATGCCGAGCCGAACAATCAACCCGTGTTGCATATGAATGCGGACCGAGCCGTAGTCGAAGATTTCCACGCTGCCGTCCATCGTGCGTCGCCGCGGTTCGCCCAGGTGTTCTTCGACAATGTCGACGGTGAGTCCGGGCTTAAGCGCGAACGGCGGTTCTCCGCTGTACGGGTCGCATTCTCGAACGACTTCGCTTATACCGACGGGTTCTAGCTGTGCCGCCACGGCGCGATTGGCCTCGTCAAAAGTTTTCTTCCCCACTTGTGCGGACAGTACAAATATCGCGCGGCCGCTCAGTCGGTGTCGCCTGTCTAATCGACAAACCGTTTCAAACTCCATTTGCACCGATTTCAAAGCCGTGTTGAGGCCGATGAGACGCAGAATCTCGCCATTTCTAAAGGTATGTTTAGCCGTCCCTCCGAAGGCACTAGCCAAGCTGTTGGGTACTACGGCACCGGCCTTGAAGGTAATGGCAGGCAGGTCGCCCGTCAGGTTGAGCCAGCGCGCGGGAATCTGATCGGTCTTGACCCGAAAATAATCGCTCGCGGGCGTCAGATCCCACCACGCCGCGGCAACAAACGGCAGCGGTCCGGGATGCGTGAGTACAAACTTCGGCATGATCACCACGGAACCATCAGCCGCGCGTCGATCGATTACCGTAAACTCCCGATCCTCGCCCGCCCAGGTGCCGGCGCTCGCGACGAGTGCGAGTAGCACAATCATGTTGGTGCGGTAATCGCGTCTCATGAATCCGGTTTCTTCTCGAACCCCGCCAATTTGCCCGCCTGGAATTTGAGCTTGATCGCGCCGTAGACGAGGACTTCACCATCGGCCGTGGCGACCATCGCATCGGCCGGCCCTAATTCACGCTCCACCTGCTCAACCTGGGTCTCGGCATTCCAGCGTTTGACCATCGTGCCGCTAACCGGTCCGCAGACTTCGGCCACCTCACCGATCGACACCGGCTCCAGCCATTCCCTTACCGTGCGTTCGATCCGCTCATGATCGCGTGCTTTCATGACCTTTTTGCCCAACGTGAAGCGGATCTTGGTGCGCAGGCGCCGGTGCCCCGCCCGCAGCCGGCACACCGGCCGGACCACGACAAGAACGCTTTTCTTATCCGCCTCGACGACCGGAATTTGTACGTACTCGCCGGCGCCGATGTTGCCCTTGATGTTGGTGTTGGAGATGCCGGCGTCGAGAAATCCTGGCTTGGTTCGCTGCCCTTCTTTCACCTGGAAGCCCGGCAGTAATCCGTATGCGTAAGCGAACGCAGCGCCGCTCCGTTCGAACTCGTAAGCCTCCACGAATTCCGGGTGTCCGGCCGGCAGTTCGTCGCGCTGTAGCCGGTAGTAACGTTCCTTTTGGCTCTTGAGTTCGCCGTTAGGAAAAACCCGACCGTCGAACACTTTATCGCCATAGGCCATTCTGGAAAAAGTTCGAAGTGTGAGGGTCTGCGCCTCCGCCCAGTGATCTTCGAGAAACCAACGCCGGTCGTTCCAACCGAATGCAATTTCGTCGGCCGCGCCGTACTGAAGTTCAACGAAGTCCGCGCTTTGCAGGGTCACGAAAATCTGGCTGGATTCGCGGCAGAGCTTATCCTCGCACTCGACCGTGAGGTTATCGTCCTGTTTCGGCTTTAGCGCAATTTCATATTCTGCTACGCGCTCGCCGATTTTATGGGCCTTCCCATTATAGAATTCCACCAACACCGCGATACGGTCGGCGCGCCGCACCTGATCGTTGTTCGTGACTCCGAACGAATAGTAGGTGTAATCCTCAGCAACCAGTGGCACGCCCTTAGTTTGTTCCAGGGCCTGCCGCAACTGCTCTGCCGCTTCGTCGCCGACGCTGTTGCGCATGACTTCGACCACCGCGGCAATCGATTCGTCGGTATGGGTGACCAGCTCGGCACGGCCCTTAAGGGGTTGCTGCTTGTCTCCGATCCAGGTGATCTCGACCTCGCCCGCGCTAAGCGGCGCGGTAAATGAAATCGTGAGTAGCAGCAATACTCCACAACGGAGTACGTATTGTAGAAGCCGGCGGCTGGTACGACAAAGTGCGCGAAGCATTTTCCGCGCCGACGACGTCATTGCTTGGGAAAATTCGGTGTTCATGGTTCGCCCTCGTGAGTTATTGCGAGCTTACCGAATCACCATTGTATGCCAGAATAGACGATAATTCTCACGACACACTGGCGTAAACGACAGATCCCAACGGAGGTCCTCTATTGCTCTGTGATATCGACACCAAGCTTTTACGTATCGCCTATGACGAAGCGCTTAATGGCTACAACGAAGGCGGCTGCCCGATCGGCTCTGCGCTCGCGGATGGTGAGCGGCTCATCGCACAGGGCCGCAATCAGCGGGTGCAACAGGGAGATCCAATTGCGCATGGCGAGATGGACTGCCTGCGCAAGGCCGGGCGCCAAAAATCCTATCGCGGGATGACGCTCTACACCTCGCTCAGCCCGTGTATGATGTGCAGCGGCACCATCGTACAGTTCGGCATTCCACGCGTGGTGATCGGCGAGAACACCACGTTTGGCGGCAACGAGGAGTTCCTGCGCTCACGCGGCGTCGAGGTTATCGTCGCCGACGACCCGGAGTGCATCGCGTTGATGCAACGCTTCATCGACGAAAAACCGGAGCTTTGGAACGAGGACATCGCCGTGGATTAACACCGATGTTTCGCAATTGCCCACCACAGGCCAGTAGTCTTTTCGATATTTGGACCGTTTACCTCGTCTTCCAGTGTACGGCGCATCCGCACGGTTCGTTCTGTTCGGATGCGATCGATCGAAGGTTTTCGGCTTCGCCGCTAAACGCCTCACACTCGGACCAAGCGACGACGGTTTGTGCTCAGCCCGATTTCCACTGCAACCCTAGACCTTTGTAAATCATCCTGGCTAAATTACCCAGCCACGATTCGCTATTCATTCACACCCAGCTCAGAATTTAATATTTCCAACAAGTCGGTTTCAATTTGTGCGAAGCACGAATATTGAAGGCTATAGGCGGTTATCGATCTCGACAGTCGCGCCACTTCATCAAATCCGTGCCCATCGAGGTTGCGCGCGTTCACCAAGCAACCCATCAAGCGCAATCCGGTCTGGGCCGCGCTCAGGCGCTCGACTCGAAAGTAGCCATCGCGCACATATTCGGGAAATACGACCAATCGCAACAATGGCTGTTCGCGGTGTTGCTGCGCGTTCAGTGCGCGATGCGGAACCAAAGTCGCTTGCTGGCAGACCAGAGAACCGTGCTCAGCCGGGTCAATCGCAAATTCGTCCTGCAGCAACGGCAGTGCGGCGGCCTTGACATTGAGTGGCCGCGTGAACGCGTCGAACCGGTTGGCCCCGGTTTTGATGTATATCAGTTCATCGGTAAGGTAATTGAGCCCCCGCGCCACCAGCCATGCCGTCAGCGTGGTCTTGCCCGCGCCGGTCTTACCGGGCAGCAAAACGCCGGCGCCGTCCCACGATACGGCCCCGGCATGGAACACCAACCCTCCCCGGCTGCGATCGGCCAAGTTGTAGATGGTCTCGCCCACCAGCAGATTGGCGAGCATCCCGGAAGACTGTCCGGAATACAATTCCTTGCCGTTACGGGACATCGTAAATTGTTCCGCCTCGGGCGATGCCACTGCCAATACCACCTCGTCGTCGTCCGACCGGGGCGCCGGCATATCGTGGTACAAAAAATCGACAACGGATTTTGCCGCAGGCCCATCGTAGTTCACGACGACGTTGGTTCCGGCAAACGGTATATTCCGGCTACCGGATTCACTCATCCGGATTCACTCATCGAAACTCAATCGCGCCGTGATTCGCAAAATCCTCAAGCGTCGCCACCACGTCGTCGGTGATGGATGAGTCCGAGTCCGGGAAACATTCCTCAAGTAATGTCGCGATCGTCTCGATGGTGCGGTCGCCATCGCACAGGTTCCATATTAACGAACTCGTTTCGTTGAGATATACGGTTTTTGTATCGGCGGGGTTGTACAACAATACCTCGCCATCCATTTCCTCGAGATGGTATTGGCTGTTCTGACTCGGAATACGGTCATTCATCGGGCTGTAACATCTCCATCAATCAACGGCTACGACGGGGTTAGCGTGAATTCCGCAAATTGTAGCGATTCCGAAGTGCTACCGATACACCGAAGCCCACAGCCGGCGAGCCGCCCATCGCCCGAGCCGCGGCGCGTGCTTGCCCCAACGCAAGTACATCGGCGACAACGTCAGCGGCGCCGCGTAATAGCCCCGCAGCCACCATTCCGGCGGATACAGCAATTCTTTGAGTAATCGACGAACCGAAGTTTTGCGGCCCAGAATATGTGAAATGGGCTCGATGCCGTGACCGATCCCTTCGGGAGCAAGATGCTCAGGCGGGGGTTTAAAAAGCGCCAACGAATCCGGTAACGGTGTGACATAGTGCAACAACGTCAACGTATTCGTGATTCGCGGCCATTCTGTGACGATCTCGGACCAATCGATGTCGGCCACAAAATGTGCCGCGTAGCCGACGATATCGGCAACACCGGCAAGTCGGGTCTCCGCGGCCGGCTCAAAGGCATGCAAACAAAGATGACGCAGCATGTCGATATGACCGAATGTATTGAATTCGTGCGCACCGGTCGCAACCGATTGCAGCGGCGATGCCAACCGCTCGACGCGTATACGGTCAGGATAATCGCCGCTCACCGCGTCGTGATGAACCTCGATACTGACCCGCAGCCCGTCCCGTACGCAGGACGCTATCGGTAAATGGTGGTGGTGTCGCATCGTCTTGACTCGGTGTTCCGACGGGGCGTCAAAACCAATCTCCACCAAGATGCGTTGCGCGTCCCCGGCGGCGGCACCCGGTACTAACACATCGATATCCCGCATCGGCCGCAAGCCGGGCGACGGATAGATCATGTGCGCCAGCGCAGCACCTTTGAGGACTATCGACTCAATTCCGGCGGCACCAAAGCGACCGATAATTTCGGTTAAAACCCGAAGCCGTACCTCGTTGGCATGGCGGTGGCGCACCGCCAACGCCCGCAGCTGCACCAGGTTCGTGGGCGGTATCTCCACCCCGGCTCGGCAAATATGATGGTAAAGCAGAGGCGCGATAGAATGAGTCTCGGCACGCACGACCACACGCTCCCAGTGTTGTATTTCAGCCGCGCAACAGGCGATCGCAGCCAGGGAGTCGGCATCAGCGACAATTCGTGCGCTGGCCCGCAGCAGTGCGGTTTCCGCATCGATCGCAACCATCTTCACAATTGTAACAAATCAGATTAGCGCCAGAATTTATCGGCAGTGGGCGTCGAGCAAGGAATCGTCTCAATACTCATTCCTGCGATCTAGGACGCTAAGCCACCGGGTCTCGACAAAAATTGATCTGTGGACAGCCAAACCTATCGATTATTGTCAAATTACCTGGTCCATGGCCTGCCTTCGAGAAAATTCCGGGCTAGTAACCGCGCTTCGGATCGACGATATTCTGCAACGGCTGCCCTGCCCGCCAGCGCTGTAGATTGGCGCAGAATTGCTCGGTCATGCGCAGCTGCCAATTGTCAATCGAATCGGCCATGTGCGGCGTTATCACGACATTGTCTAAATCCCATAACGGGCTATCGTCGGGCAGCGGCTCGTGCTCAAACACGTCCAGCACTGCGCCTTTTAGGCGGCGTTGTTTGAGTGCAAGGTACAACGCAGCCTCATCCACCACCGCGCCGCGCGAGGCGTTAATCAACACCGCATGGGGCGGCATCGCGTCGATGACACTACGATCGATAAGCCGGTGCGTCGCAGTGGTCAACGGCACGTGCACCGCAATGAAATCGGACGCCGCCACGGCAGCCGGCAACCGATCCGGTGAAATCATTTCATCGACGTCATCCACCGGCATCGGCCGGGCCCGCATGCCGGTAACCCGCATGCCCGCGGCCTTGGCGCGCGCCGCGACCCGGCGCCCAATATTGCCGAGACCGACGATCAATAAATTTTTGCCGTGCACCGATTGCCACGGATTCAATTGCCATTGGTGCGCGGCTTGCTGCCGCCAATACTGCGGAAAACCGATATTCATCATCAATACACTGGCCATCACGTATTCCGCCAATACGTCGCTCAGGACACCGGACGCATTGGTGACTGTGAGCCGCCCGGTGTCCCACCGCGGGAAATGTTCGACCCCGGCACCGCCGTTGTGAATCCACTTCACCGACCGAGCGGTCAATAGCGGCGCCAGCGACTCCGGCGTCATACCCGGAAGTTTAAACGCCAATACCACCTCCGGCCGGTGGGTCGAGAGCGTCCGCTCCAATTCGGCCATCGATCCGCACGTCGCGAGATCGACGCCGGCGACACGCTCTTGGATCAGTTCGCAGAGTGGCAACGGTGACTCGTCAATAACCAGCATTCGGCAGACGGAATTGTTTTCACTCATAATAAATGACTGGAAATAACAATTTTATATGATTGATATTTAACATCTTCTATTATTCTCTGACTAAGCCAAACGTCGCCGGATATAGGCAAACACGGGCCACGGTAGCGCGAGTAGTACGATCAATGCGATGACCACCGAAATTCCGTGCGGACCGATATACTCCATTCCGAATCCACCCAACGGCGGCCCGATCGTGGACCCGACACTGAACACAACTCCAAAAACCGTGGCGGCGGCCGCCAAGTCCGCGCCCTTAAAGCGGTGCCCCAACATCACCATCGGTACCGTATAAAGGACCCCAAAGACTCCACCGAACAGCAATGCGTATACGGCGTTCCATGGTGTGTGGGCGATAACAAAGGGTAACCCGCAGGCCAACCCGAACATCAATGCCAGCGAACACACCAGCAACGCCATCCGGTTCATGTGATCGGCCAACCAACCGATTGGCCATTGAAACACAATCGTGCCGACCGCCATCAGTGTCATCAAAGTCAATGCCGTGGCCTCCGTTAACCCAACTGCGACTCCATATAGCGGCAGAAAGGTAAGCAAGATTCCGTCCAACATCGCGAATGCGAGATAAACGCCCATTGCGGCCGGCGCGAGTGCCACGTAGGCCACCAAGCGCCCGCTCGGTCGACCGCTGAGCCTCGGTGCATCTCTTAGCACCCACAAGAGCGGAACAGCCGCCAGCGCGATAATTGCCGACGACGCGATAAACGGCGTCCATCCCACGCTACCGGTAATGGCCACGATAAGCGGGCCGAGCGCAAACCCACCGGCCGTCACCATTGTGTACAGCGCGATAACGCGCCCGCGGACATGTTCCGCCGTCGTATGATTTACCCAGGCCTCGCCTGAGATCCACAACGTGGCACCGCACATCCCGAGCAGGAATCGCAACGGAGTCCACGCGTAAAAATTAATAAATAGCGGAAATAGCAACAGCAACACCACCATACCCGCGATGGACCACAGCATCATCCAGGCCGGGCCGATAGTTCGCATAAGCCGTGGTGCAAAGGGCGCAACGACGAACACCGACAAATACTGAACGGCCGTATTGACACCAATCAGCCAACTGTCGACGCCTTGGTGGTCGAGGACGAGCGATAGCAACGGCATGCTGAGGCCGTGGATCAATGCAGCCACGGTCAGTGACGTGGTGACCACGATCATGTCCCGACGAGGTCGTGTGGTATCCATATAATGAGAAATTTTGAAAATATAATGATAATTCTGATTAGATTTATTACTTATCTCTATGATATTTAATATATTTATGTATTTATTATCGAAGTCAATAAGCACATTTTTCACGCGGGCGAATTAAATGATCCCGGTGCAAGCCACGCCCACCTGACGAATTCTATCGGAGTTACTGCCGGAGAAAGCATATTTACGTTACAATAAGTTAGGGGTGCATGTTACGGATATCCGTTAACTATGCGTCGGGACAACTGGGGTGCACTTAAGACATCCACGGTAGCTCGCTAGCAAACCCACGGTGTCGGGTTCCTGTGATACGGTAATTCCGTGGCAGGGACGGGAGAGAAAATTGAAGAATCAACAAGTTATTAAGCGCAGTTGGATTCGTTTCTGGGGAGCGATTCTATGCGCCGCGATGTCAGCGAATGTATTCGCGTTGTCGATGGGCGACATCCGAGTGCAGTCATTTTTAAACGAACGCCTGGCATTACAGATACCTCTTGGCAATGTCGATCCATCGTCCGCCGAAAAGCTTGAGATTCGGCTCGCATCGCGACAGGCGTTTGACGAATTCGGTTATGCTCGCTTGCCGTTGTTGAGTGAGTTGGAATTCGAAGTCGACGCCACGGACTCCGGTGAGGTCGTTATCAACGTCACAAGTCCGAGCGTCATCAACGAACCGTATATTGCTTTTCTGCTGGAACTGCGCACACCGACCGCGCGCATGATCAAGGGTTTTGCCGTGTTGTTGAGCCCGGACGCCTACGAACTCCAGCTCGCGCGGCGCTTAGAACCTGAGGCACGACCAGCCATTGCCGCCACCGCGGAAGGTAGTGCTGCGAATAGCGCGCAGACCGCGCCGCTTGGGGAGTCGACCGATACAATCGCCCCTGCAGCGACGCTGTCCGCGACGGGCACCGCAACCGTATCAGCGGGCGCGGGGGCAATCACCGCAACGTCACCGTCCCGTTACGGGCCAGTGCGGCGCGGCGAATCCGTGTCGCTAATTGCCAACAAGTTGGCATTACCGGTTTCGATGTCTCAAGCCGTCTGGGGGTTGTACACGGCAAACGCAGGCGCATTTTATAACAGCAACGTCAACAACTTGCGGGCTGGGACTTTTCTGGACGTCCCCACCCCCGAAACGTTGCGACAAACCTCGGAACGAGTGGCGCGCGCCGCGCTACGCGAACATACCCAAAACTGGCAACGGCGGCAGACCGCCGCCGCACCGAGTTCCGCGTTATCGACTGCCGTCGCCTCCACCGCGAGTACTGCTACCACGGCAAGCTCAGCACGGGTGCGAGAAACGAATCCAGAGCCGGAGTTTCAGCTGCGAATCGCATCACCTGCGGCCGACACAGAAATCGACAGCGAGCTCGAGCAATTGTTGCCGCTGGATCTTGCTATGAGAGCCGAAGTCATGACCGTTGACCCGGCACTGGCCGGAATATCGGACGGACAGACTGCGATCAGCGCGGTCAATACGATGGGTAATGTAGCGGCCGCAACCGCGACGGCGGCCGGCGAGGCGGCTGGCGAGGACGAAGTGACCGCAATCGTCGGTGAAGCGATCTCAGCCGAGTTGGAGCAATTGCGGAATATGGTCGCGAACTTGAACGATGATTTGAGTGCAAGCGAAGATGAAGTCGCGCGACTTCGCGAACAGCTGCAACGCAAGCCCGAACTGGCGCCGATCACATCGACGCCGATGACTTTGAGCAGTCTCGCCGACCCCGATTTCTGGCGCGCCAAGCAAACCCAGTTTTGGTTGTTTATTGGGTTGCTCATGCTGTTTCTGGGTGTGATTTTGGGCTGGTTTGGAGCCTATCGCCGCAGCCAGGATTACGACTTTTTCGACCGGGCTACCGAGGTCTCCGAACCACCGATGGGTAATTTGTCGCTACGGGGCGCAGCGCCGTGGCCAAGCACCGGAACGAATAGCCATACGAAAACCTCTAGTGCAGAACTGGAAGCGATGGTATTGGAAGCAGAACGAGCATTTCAAGACGAGGTGTCGGACACTACCGACCGTCCTGTAGGCGCTCCGTACCAATCCCGACCGGCGAAATTCGCGCACCGCGAGGAGGACGAAGGCCAGCTGCAAAAAACCGGCAGCACCACGGATTTGGATCAAGAATCCGCAGAATTTATGATCGATGAGCCCGACATCGCGAGAGATCTCGAGTCAGTCAGTGACGCGCTGGCCGACCTGGACTCGCTCCGTATCGCCGCCCCACCCGCGCGAAAGGGTACAGAATTTCTGTATGGCGAAATTCGCGATTCGGAGATCGCGACCGAGGTAGATGATTCCAGCGAAAACACGCTGATGTCGGTAGTGGATAGTTATATCGAGGATGAAGAGTTCGAGAATGCCCGCGATTTGCTGCTGCGTTTAGTGGAAAAATTTCCGAATTCCAACGACTACCGTATCCGCCTATTGAACTTATTGTATACGATGCAGGATGCGGACTTGTTTCTGGAACAGGCCCAACTGGCTCGGATATCGATGTACGATCCGGATGGCAGCGAATGGGAGAAAGTCCGTACGCTGGGAGCGGAACTCGTGCCCGATCACGAATTATTTGAACCTTCTGACGAGTCATCCTCGTTCGCGCTGTAATATGCGGCGCCGGGTGACTACTCGGTTCGTGGTGTAACAACGAAATTAACCCGGGTGCCCCGCTCGGATTGGCGATCCTCGGGATTGAACAGGACCCGCACCTTTCGAGTGTCGTCGCGAACCGATAAGTCAAAAATTTTTCCCAAGTCGTCATTATGCACATGTAAACGGATGTGATATTCCCCTTTCTCATCCGTCGTCGTATTGGCGATCGCCTTATTACCATCGATAGACAACGTCACTGGCTCATCCACCAACACTTGGTCGTTGGTGTCCTGTACTGTCCCGAATACAGTAAACCGATGATCGGCCTCATGGGTCGCGGTGGCCGGGGTCACCTGCAGCAATAATCCAGCGCAGCCGACAGCGATGACCACTGCGCGACGAATGTTTCTACTCTTCATGATTCCCACCGACTCCTGATTACTCTTTCGAAAATTTATCCCATAACAGTCAGCCCGGAACAGGGCCCAGCGTATTTTCGTAACGCAAATCTGTGCATTCGTTGATGCATGAACCGCGCGGGCAACGTCCCTATAATAATAGCGGAAATTGTCTATCCCGAGAGTGCTTTCACGACTGAAGAATTGTTCCCGAATAAGACAACAATATGGGCCAAATAGGATCAAATTCGGAATACGGCATTAAATCAACTATTCTGAGCCAGATTCGAAGCATCGAATTACAATCGAAACAAAAACATATTCGGCCCCATGCTCAGCTTCCTATCTGTACCGAAGAAGACCGGAATCTTTCTGCTCGCCATTGTTACGCTGGCGGCGATCGTAGGTATCGGTGGAACGTTTGGCATCGGCCGACAGGTCAAGTCCAACGCAATAGAAAGTTGGAAACGGCAGGCCCGATTGGATGCAACGGTGGCCACAGGAGCGGCCGAATCGTGAATCACCCAGGCCGAAACCATGATACGGAGGATGGCTGTCGCGTTTCGACGACCCGAGCCAATTTCCAATGATGAATTTCTTGATTTGGTATTCGATGCCGAAGCGCGGAATCCGGACTTTTCATTGAATTCAGTTGCCTACGCCTGGCGTGTTGCGCGATCCGATCGATACCAGGCGGAATTGGATTTGGGGGCCTATCGCGACAGTCGGCGTGCCGGAGCAGCGAGCACCCGACAGCTACGAAAGTTTTCCGGTCGCCTACAACTCCGATGACCAGGGCGGGCTGGCGCCCCGCCACGATCTGATGACGAACCACCGATGGAATGCCGTCGTAACGACGGCATTCCGAGTGCCAAACCAAGTAATCGTGGACCCGATCTGTTCCGGCCCCGAACATCGATTGCTAACCTTAGTGGGACTGCGCGTCCGAAATGCTGACGCAGACGGGGTTCTGGTCGGCGAGGTCGACATTTCACAACTCATCGATTTCCTGGTGTCTACCCAAACGCCGACAGGGATCAAGCTGCGCATCGCCGAACGCAGCAACGATGCCAGTGCATCGACGAAATTACGCCCCATCCATGCGTCCCTTACGCCGGAACCGGAGGTGTTGAGTGCGATACCGGTGCGAATTACGAAAGGACAAGCACGATGGAATTTTTACTGGGATGTATTGCCGGAGTATCTTGGCGGCCCGCCCACTGCCATTGCCGTAACGATTCAGGTCGGCGGATTGCTGCTCACAGTATTGACGATCGCGGTGATCGGTTTCCTATCATACCAAAACATCGCGATTCGCAGAAAGGTCGAAGAGCGAACGGCTTTACTCCGGGAAATGAACGAAAAAGCCGAGTCGGCCAGTCGGGCGAAGTCGGAGTTTCTTTCTTCAATGAGTCACGAACTACGCACGCCTATGAATTCGATATTGGGATTCGGGCAACTGCTGGATACTGGTCCCACCGACACGCTAACGGAAAAACAACAACAATATGTCGATCAACTGATGCGGGATGGCAAGTACCTGCTGACCCTTATCGAACAAATTTTGGAACTCAGTAAGATCGAAGCCGGACAGATTCCTCGAGTTTTTGGGGTTGTCGACCCAGTCGCGGCAATTACTCAAAGCCTCACTCTCAATGCGGGCATGGCTGCGACTCAGAACATTTAGATCGTTAATCGGGCAGCGAATTCTAGCCTTCCACCCCACTTTGGACCAACGCGACGCGTGTCACGCAGATACTGGTCAATTTCCTGAATAGCGCCATCAAATACAACGACGAGGGCGGCACCGTCACAATCGACGCGGTCCCACAAGACAACGGTATGTTGCGCATTAGTGTGACCGATACCGGCGCCGGTATAGGCCTCACCATT
>Ga0224497_10001010_pt1 | contig 18565 bp, 17 predicted proteins | sample SF_Jul11_sed_USG_4_FD_167970 | JGI IMG/M metagenome (GOLD analysis project Ga0224497, IMG submission 167970) | Sediment microbial communities from San Francisco Bay, California, United States - SF_Jul11_sed_USGS_13 | ecosystem: Environmental > Aquatic > Marine > Sediment | place: USA... | reverse complement strand
TAACCTTTAGCGCCACCGACTCCTGTGGTGGGACCGGAAGCGATACCTCGGCGGTAACGATCGAAGAAGAGGCTGCGAACCAGGCGCCGACGGCCGATCCCAATGGGCCGTACAGCGCGCAGCTCGGAGACCCCATCACATTCGACGGCTCCGGCTCCTTTGATCCGGATGGCAACATCGTCGCCTATGACTGGGATTTCGGTGATGGCGGCACGGGCACGGGTGTGAATCCGACCCATACCTATAGCACCGCGGGCACGTTCACCGTCACGCTGACGGTGACCGATGATGGCACATCGGCCCTGTCGGACAGCGCCACCACGACAGCGACTATCACGGATGTTCAGCCGCCGGACGATAATAAGGTTACGATCTGCCACAAAGGCAGGCAGACGATATCGGTCGCTGCAGCGGCCGTGGATGCTCACCTGGGTCATGGCGACACGCTTGGTCCGTGCACGAACGACAGCGATAGCGACGACATTGACAGCGGCGACGACAACAGCAAGAAAGACGCTGCTAGCTTGTCTGTCTTTTCCGGAAATGCAGTCAGCAATGACGCTCAATCCGGTGGTGGCGCCACCAGTCTGTCCTTCCTGTGGCTGCTCGGTATCGCGGTGTTTGTAATACGACGCCGCGCGATGAGTCTCTGACACATCGCAGGTGGAATTGGTACCTCGTTACTTGGTACCAGGCCCGTAACTCACGGCGGAGGCAAGGAAGCCTCCGCCGATGTCAGCGACAGGTCGCGCCGACGACACTCACGGGAGAACGGTGGCCGTACTCGCTTCCTTAGCTCAGTACCTTATCTTCGGTGATTCTGGGGCATTTTGAACAGACGCCCATGGCCTGTCAGTCCACTCACAGAAAAGAGGTGACAGGCGGCTTTGGCTCAGTAGCCGTTATTCCACCTCGAACCGCGCGACTGGCGATTTCCGAGGGTAGAGCGGCCACTCAACTCCGCTCGACGCCACCGACTTGCAGCGGCCAGAAGCGGTCGTCACTACATGACGTGCGGGCGCGATCTCGTGCTCGGTGCGGTTATTCGAACTTTCGCAGCAAGGCTTAAATTCCTTCGATAAGACCAGCAGGTTGAGAGAACATCGACAGACTGCTCATTTGTTTCAAGCGGCAGCTAACGGCCAATAGCTGCCGTCGAGGACTTTCTTAACTTGTCGGAAAGACGGGGCCATACCAACTGACCCGAAGCTGATGTCTTACCCGTTCCGATCTACCCGAGATTGCAGAATGTTAGGCTGGATCCCTTCCAGTCCCGGCGATGGCGGTGCCGCCTGTTATACCGCCGGCCCAGCTCATCAAGGTGCTGCCATTCGGACTCAGTATGATAGGTCTGTTTTCCATGCATGACATTGCAGGCGCAGGATCGACAGTTCTCACCAACTGAATACCCTTTGGCATCGGGAGTCAGCTCGTCGCGCGACTCACCTGCCATGAACCTGATAAGCAGATCGGCCAGATCTTCCGTCGTGTACCTATGGACTTTCATGGGACACCCGGGTTGAGCACATGTGAGTCTTTGCCTGGGAGCGATACTGGCACTCATGGCCGCCTCCTGCCAACTTGCAAACCGCCACTTGCGGCAGCCCGGCGATCTTGGGTCCTTCATGAAGTCTTCCATGGCTTCCGGGAGGAAACGAGGACCCGTGGCTTTGTGTCTCTGGCTTTCGCCAGATTTACCTTTGTCGCAATCGTAATTATCGCCCGTGGAAAAACGCCGTCAATCCGGGAAAATACGCAGAAAAGCCCAATCTTCGGCGCTAACTGATGCTGTGTAGCGTCCAATTCTCTAAACAATTCAAGGGTTGGCTATGGGTCATTAACGGTCCTTTAGATCAAGTATGGTCGAGCGGCAGGTACAGGGCGGAAACGGCCGTACCGGGCGCGGGGAACGAAGTCTTGGCCGGATCATCCACGGTTTTCAATGCAAGACCCATTACTCCGACGCGAAACGCTATACCGGCGATCCAGCGATATGTCGCGCTGCCGAATACCGCTGCCGGCGGTATGTTGACTACACCGAGCGCAGGAGCTTGTGATGAGCCATGCCTGCAGGGTCAGGCGAGCCTGAACCGCGCCGTTAAGTCGCGATAGGGTAATATGTGCAACATTGAAGCAGACCCCAAAGGAAAGCGTCGCAATGACAATCAATCGACTTCTTGCCAGCGCACTGAGTGTGTTCCTGATGATGAGCACAGATGTCAGCGCTCAGGATGACCTGCCTTTCGATGCGTCGCCGGTCACATCGTTCGACGAGCCCTGGGCATTGGCGTTCCTGCCCGATGGCCGTATGCTGGTTACTGAAAAGAAAGGCAACCTGTATATCGTGACGCAGGACGGCGAGAAGTCTCGCCCTGTGGGCGGTATGCCGGACGTAGATTACGGCGGACAGGGCGGGTTGGGTGACGTTGCCCTGCATCCAGGCTTCGGCGACAACGGATTCATCTACCTGAGCTATGCGGAAGGCGGCATCGGTGGCACTCGTGGGGCCGCTGTAACACGAGCGGTACTCAATCTAACCGAGCGCGGCGGCTATCTCTCCGACGCCGAGGTTATCTGGCGGCAGTACCCGAAAGTCGTTGGCTTCGGCCACTACGGTCATCGCCTGTTGTTCGATAAGGACGGCTACCTCTGGATATCATCGGGCGACCGGCAGAAGTTCACGCCGGCGCAGGACATGCAGTCGAACATCGGCAAGATACTGCGCCTCAATGACGATGGCAGCGTTCCCGACGACAATCCCTTTGTTAATTACATCGATCAAGACCCGCTCGTCGACGATGAGGGCGTCTACGGGCAGATCTGGTCGATCGGTCACCGCAATCCGCTCGGCATCGCGATCGATCTCGACGGCCAGCTCTGGGTCATCGAGATGGGACCAGCGGGTGGCGACGAACTGAACCGCGTGGTGCGCGGCGGCAATTACGGTTATCCGATCATCTCCAGCGGTGACCATTACGACGGCCGCGACATTCCCGATCACGACACCCGGCGGGAATACCTGAAACCCGCAGTCTGGTGGACGCCCGTCATTTCGCCGGGTGGCCTCATGGTCTACAGCGGCAAGCTGTTCGACGACTGGCATGGTGATCTCCTTGTCGCCGGTCTCTCGTCAGAGGCGCTCGTGCGTCTTGAAGTCCGGGGCGACGAAGCGCGCGAGGTCAATCGCTACCCGATGGGCGCACGCATCCGCGGTGTCGCCCAGGGGCCTGACGGCGCACTGTGGGTACTGGAGGATGAACGCGGGAGTAGCCAGGGGCGCTTGCTCAAGCTCACGCCCGCGAACTGAGTTCGCCATCCAGATTGGTGGTCGGCCGGGCTGCCCCTCAGCTGCGGCCCGGCTGTACTATAGGACACAGTGAAACCGGCTTATCTCACGCTCGCCGAATCCGGCGAACTGTCGATGCGCGTTGCCGCCGCCTGGCAGCGCATGGAAGACTGCGATCTTTGCGCTCGCTACTGCCACGTCGACCGCAGGGCCACGATCAAGGGCGCCGTTTGCCGGACCGGCAGGCGCGCGATCGTACACGGCCACGGCCCGCATCACGGCGAGGAGGACCCGCTGCGCGGCAGCCTCGGCTCCGGCACGATCTTCTTCAGCTGGTGCAACTTGCGATGCGTCTATTGCCAGAACTGGGATATCAGCCAGAAAGGCCTTGGCCGGAAAGTCGAGCCGGACCAGCTGGCGGCGATGATGCTCAGCCTGCAGGCCCAGGGCTGCCACAACATCAACTTCGTCACGCCGAGCCACGTCGTCGCGCAGATTATCGCGGCAGTGGACATCGCTGCGAACAAGGGACTCCGATTGCCGCTCGTGTACAACACGGGCGGCTACGACAGCCTCGAAGCGCTCCGATTACTGGACGGCATCATCGATATCTACATGCCGGACCTGAAGTACGACGACTCCGACAAAGCGCACAGCTACTCGCACGTGCGGAACTACGTGGAAGTGAATCGCGCCGCAGTCAAAGAAATGCACCGGCAGGTCGGTGATCTTGTCGTCGACGCAAACGGCATTGCACAACGGGGCCTGCTGGTTCGACACCTCGTACTGCCGAACGACGTGGCCGGAACCGATCGGGTGCTCGAATTCCTGGCCGACGAGATCTCGACTGACACCTACGTCAACATCATGGACCAGTACCGACCCTGTTACCGGGCCAACGATTATCCGGCGCTAAACCGCTCGCTCACGAGCCGTGAGTATGCCCGCACCCGTGCAGCCGCTGTATCGCTCGGTCTGCATCGCTTCGCATGATGGTCGGAGCGCAGACCCGTATCGTTAAGACCGGAAAAATACCGCTTCGAAGAACTCCAGTTGCCGGAGCGCCCCGATTTACGGCTGGCGAGGTGCGACGTTCCGGGCCCGCTCGACGATCTTGTCGAGCCGCTTGAGGTGCGACCCCCTCCAGTAGACACGGTGACAGCGACGGCATTGCCTGAAGTCCCGGTAGACAAGAAAGACCTGTAGCGGTACGGAGTGCGCCACGGCCGAACGGTCCGCTTGCCGCAGGACGCCATTGCACTCCATGCAGCGCGTGTACGGCTCGATGTTGCGACCGAGGTCGATCGCGCGAATGACTTCTTCGAGTTGCCTTATCGGATCCGTGTTGCGCAGCCAGTAACCGTGTGTCACCCGCCCGTTCTTCAATATGCCCTTGTCCCGGGTCAGGATGATTCGTTGTTCGTCGCAGGCAATCTTCACAATCGCCTCGTCGTCAAGGTCACGTTCCCAGGCTGTATCGAAACCGAGCAGCCGCAAGTGTCGTGCGAGTAATCCCAGGTGCACGTCGGCGACGAATCGTGTGATCCTAAGCGGCGCCGGCCGCAGCCGTGTAAGCGGCGAGACGTCATAGCGCTCGAAGACCGGGTAAACGGCGACGCGTTCGCCGCCCTGCAACAGGTGCTCGAAACCGACCGAGCAACCGTCAACCAGTATGACATCCACCTCGGTGTGCGGCACGCCGATCGCCTCGATCGTGTCCTTGACCGATGGTGTGCCGTGAAACGCATAGTTGAACGCGCGCTGCTGGCGTTGCGGCGACAGGAAGTCGTTCAGCTCCGCGTAAAAGCGGATCTCGATCACGTGCGATACGCGGGAATGCGGGTCAGGCGGCATATCGAATCCGTCGTCAGTTTCCGGATAGCGCCCGCAGCAGCAGGTGTCCCGGCAGCTGCAGCAGCAGCGCCGCCGCTGTCATCTGCACCAGCATGTGTTGTACCGGCGTGAGCTTTACGCCTAAAGTGACCGGTAGTTCGTATACATGATTGATGTTGTCTTCGGGCTCTGTCAGCCAGCGCGTCAGCGGCAGCACGAGCCATGCAATCAGCACCGCCCATGGATAGACGCCGGGGTCATAACCAAGCCGCCACGTCCCCCAGACGATCACCGCCAGCAACGGCACGTGGAACAAAGACACCGCCCGCAGCCACAGCGGACTTGGTTCGTCAAACATGTAGTCGGCAAGGCCAATCACTCGCGGCAGGTGCAGCAGCCGTCCGAAGAAGCTCACGCCCCACAAGATCTCCGGAACAAACACCATGCATGCCATCAGGCTGACAATGAACGAACTCTCGAGCCAAAGACCCGGCACCAGCGCGAGGAGCGCGATGTCGGAGAACCAGAGGAAATTGGCCGGGCCGCGGTGCCACCAGTAAATAATGACGATGACGAGAACCATCGCGGTCCACGCAATTTTGAGCCATAGCGGCACAAGAGTGCTTACCAGCAGTTCGTCGCCCATGGGGCCCCGCCTGTATCGTCAGGTCGGCCGGTACCAGCCGATCGACTAGTCGTCTTTCTCGCTTTGCAGCGACACTATCCAGACCGCGTCCAGCAATGCCTGGGTACGTTCCGTGGCCGTCATCCACTGGCCGCGAAATGAGGGATTCGCAGCGGCGGCCGCCATGTCTTCGAACATCAGTGCAGCCCCCGGCTTAACCGAGGGGACGTTGATTTCCTCGGAAGTAACGCTGCCCCAGCCGCCCTTGCGGTACAGAAAGTCAGCCGAGCCATCGCGGTTCTGGCCAAGGAAGTCGTCAATATTAATAACACCTTCCGTGCCGGTTATGCGGAGGTCCATGACGAGCGCGCCGGAGTCGAAGCCGCAGTTCCAGGTTGACGTGGAGCCGTCGGTGAAATCAAGGACGCCCGTACCGCTTATCGCCGCGCCCGTTTCGCTGTCGCGCCGCAGGTGAGCGCTGACCGTATCCAGTAGGACATCGGGCGGCAGGTATTCGACCGCGGCACGCATGTTGTACCAGCCGGCATCGCCAATGGCTCCCATGGGTTCGAGCTCGGGGTTGAAGCGAATGTTGCCGCGGTCGGTGAGATTAAACTGAAACGCCGACGCGACCGACCAGACAAAGCCCAGCCGCTTCTCCCGGTTGCGCCTGATGTCATGAGTGCGCGGATGGTGAACAAAGTGCGTGCCGTCCATGAACGCCACGTCGTTATCGCGGCATGCTTCCGTAATGCGCTTTACCGACGGCAGGCTGGCAAACGGTTTTTCACCGAGCACGTGTTTGCCGCCTCTCGCCGCAGCGATGCAGATTTCCTCGCGGACGCTGGTCGGCGTCGCAACATAAATCGCGTCGACAGCGTCCGAGTCGATCATTTCCTGCCAGGAATCAAAGGCCATCGGCACATCGTGGTCATTCGCGAACTCCCGTGCAGTTTTCATGCGGCGGCTTGATACGGCGCCAATATCGGAAGCGTCCGCGATTTTGATCATGCCCGCCATCGAATTTGCGATGCCGCCTGTGCCAACAATACCCCAGCGAATTGTTTTCACGGATTGAGCTCCTGAAATTCGAGACGCGCCAAGCATAGTACCGCCAAACACAGAGGCCAGCGTGGTGGCTCCGGCTGCCCTTAGGATACGACGTCGGGTTCGGTTGAATGTGCTCATGACTTTTTCCCAATATCAGGGGTCGAAGCACGATTTAAAAAACTGCAGCTCGACCCCGGTACACTTAGCCCTTGATGCAGACCACCGGCTCGAGGCGAGCGACCTTGCGCGACAGGTGGGCACGCTCGGCGATATCCACCACGCGGTTCACGTCCTTGTAAGCCAGCGGCGCCTCTTCGGCCACGCCACGCGAAGAAGGGCTACGAATGACGATGCCTCGGTCAGCAAGCCCATCGACAATTTGTCGCCCGTGGAACTGGCGCCGGGCCTGCCGCCGACTCATCGACCGCCCCGCGCCGTGGCAAGCCGAACTCAGCGCCGCCGTTTCGCTCTCCACCGTGCCGGCTAATACGTAAGATCCCGTGCCCATCGAACCGCCAATCAAAACAGGCTGGCCGACCGATCGCAGGCCCGGCTCGAGATCCGGACTGCCGGGCCCGAATGCACGTGTCGCTCCCTTGCGATGAACGTACAGTTCTTTTTCCTCGCCCTCGATAACGTGTCGCTCGACCTTGCAGATATTGTGCGACACGTCGTACAACATCGTTAGCCGGGCGTCGGGCAACAAGCGCTCGAACGCCTGCCGTGTGAGATGGGTAATAATCTGGCGATTCGCGAGCGCACAATTCATCCCTGCTCGCATGGCACCAAGATAACGTTGGCCGAGCGTTGACAGGATCGGCGCACACGCCAGTTCGCGGTCCGGCAGCTCGAGTCCGAATTCCCCTGCCGCCAACGCCATCTCGCGCAGGTAATCCGTGCCAATCTGGTGGCCGAGGCCGCGCGATCCGCAGTGTATGCTGACGACGATATCATCCGCTGTCAGGCCATAAGCGGCCGCTATGGCGACATCAAACACCTCGGCGACGCGCTGAATCTCGAGATAATGATTACCGGAGCCAAGCGTGCCCATCTCGCGCCGCTGTCGCTTCTTCGCGCGATCGGAGACCGCTTCCGGCTTCGCGTCTGCGATACAACCGCGTTCCTCCGTTCTATCCAGGTCTTCGCTGACGCCGTAGCCTTGCTCCACGGCCCATCGCGCACCGCCGCACAGCATCGCGTCCATCTGCGCGTTGGAGAGGCGGATCGCTCCCTCGCTGCCTACGCCGACGGGAATGTCGGCGTACAGCGCATCGGCGAGCTCGGATTTAACGGGCTCCAGCTGTGCTGTCGTCAGTTTCGTGTGAAGCGTGCGGACGCCGCAGGAGATGTCGAAACCCACGCCACCGGCGGACACGACGCCGTCGGCCTCCGCGTCGAATGCCGCCACGCCTCCGATCGGAAAGCCGTAGCCCCAATGCGCGTCGGGCATCGCATAGACCGGGCCGACGAGGCCTGGCAGCAGCGTGACGTTACGAAGCTGCTCGTATACCTTGTCGTCCATCTGCAGAATCTGCTCTTGATCACCGAAGATCACGCCGGGCACGTTCATCGGGCCGTCGACCGGGATCTGCCAGCGATACTCATCGATACGTTCAAGCCGGTTAAGGTCCATCGTTGCCCGCTCCTACACGTCCACGACACACTGCGCCTGCCAGTTACCGGACGAATCCTGTTCGACTGATAGCGCGGTGTAAGTGGCTCCCTTGATTTCGACCACAGGACGGTGACGCGCGCGATCCACGGTTTCGCCTTCGACGCGCGCATCCAGCTTGTGCCCGTCGAACTTCACGCGCCAGCTTCCGAATATCATGCGACGGGTTGCCATTTCGTAGATCAATGCGTTCAGCCAATCGACCAGCAGTAAGGCATCATCCGGTGCCTCGCAATGAATATCGAGCTGCCGCTCCAGTCGGACAGACGCCGGATCCGTAACGACTGCGGTTAACGCCTCGCCCATGGCCTCGAACAGGCTTTCGCGAGAGGGTGCCCTGGCGCGAAGGCCTATATCGGCGTCGTGCTCAATATGGCTCCAGCTCGGATTCTGCATCCTGCTGCCATGGTGATGCTTTCCCGGTGGCGCGTAAATAAGCAGTAGTGCATACAACAATGCGACCCGTTAACGGCAGTCGGCCCTGACCGCCCTGGTGAACCTCCTGCGGCGTTAGCCGCGTCGCTGCTGCAATCGCCGGGCGAGGTCGGCGGTGACAGCGTGCATTGAGTCGGTCGCGGAAAATACATCGAGCTGCGCCGAGTAGCCCATTCGGCCGTCAAGCATTGCCCTTGCCAGCTGGAGGCCCTCGCTTTCGCCGATTTCTTCTGCGATCGGGCCACACAACGCGATCAGGTCTTCGATCAAACCCCTTATCGGTCGGCGTCGGCCTTCTTCGTTATAAATATAGTCCGCGTCGATGCCAATGCGACCAGCACGGTAGTGGTTTTCACGCTCGACCCAGACGGGCAGCGTCGCCGGCAAAATCCGGCGTACCTCGCCGTCCGTAGTACGCGCCATGCAAACCGCCAATACGCGCGCGAAAGCCGCCAGTGCGTGCACATCCTGCAGGCCCGATGCGGCGTCCATGACCCGGATCTCCAGGGTGCCAAAATCGGGATGGGGGCGGATATCCCAGTGGATGTCCTTGAAATGCTCAATCATGCCGGCGCTGATTGCGGCGTGATAAAACCCCTCAAAATCCGCCCAGCAGCCGAAGGAAGTCGGTATCCCGTACGTTGCTGCCGCCGCGAGGATACGGTGTCGGTATGCCGCGTGCCCGGTCTCGTGCCCGCGCCAGAATGGTGAGTTGGCGGATAGCGCGATGAGCGCCGGCAGCGCCGGTATCAGGCGCGACATCGCGCGCATCGCGTCGTCGCCCGAGGGCATGCCGACATGTACGTGCGTGCTGAACGTGATCTGCGTATGTGCGAGGATGCCGTGCGACTCCTCCAGGCGGCTATACCGCGGCGTCGGTGTGATGAGTGCAAGCCGTCGGCAAAACGGATGCGTGCCGGCGCCGCACGCCGTCATGTCGAGTTCCTCGCAGCGTCGCAGGACTTTCGACGAGGTCTGGCCGATATGCCGAACCGCATCATCGGTCGTGTCCGAAACCGGGCTCGTCAACTCAACGCAGGACTGGACAAACTCGGGTTTGACAAAGTCGCCGCCTGGATAAAGCTCCATGAGCGGCATGATGCCGGGCCGAAGGTCGAGCGTTTCGGCGTCCAGCAGCTGAAGTTCCCATTCGATGCCAACGGTTGGGTTTGCACAACGCTTAAACTCCATCGAACTCGGCCCCGATTCTGCCATGCGCAGTCCGGACTACCTGATCATAGAATCGTGCGCCGACGGCGAGCGCCTTCTCGTCGATGTCAAATGCCGGACTGTGCAGCGGCACCGGGGCCCAACGCTCTTCGCGAGCGCCAAAACGTACGAATGCGCCGGGCACGTGCTCCAGGAAGAAGGAAAAGTCCTCGGACCCCATGCTGGGATGCTCCGAACCAACCACGTTATCGGCGCCGACGATCCGGCTCGCCGCCTCTCGCGCAATCGCCGCGCCGGCGGGATCATTGATGACCGGAGGGTATCCTGCGCCGAACTCCACCGTAATCTTCGCATTGTGCAGTTCGGCGGCCGCACTGATCATTCGCTCGATGCCACGCAGGATGTGTTGTCGGACATCCGGATTGGAGGTTCGTATCGATCCCTCGAGTATCGCTTCTTCGGCGATCACATTCGGTGCCGAGCCCGCGTGGATCTTGCCGATCGTCACAACGGTGGGATGGAACGGATTGGTTTCCCGTGACACCAGTGTCTGCAAAGCAATAATGAGGAATCCGCTGATGACGACGGCGTCGACAGCCTCGTGCGGTCGTGCCCCGTGGCCTCCCCTGCCACGGATGCGAATCGAGAAACGATCCGACTGTGCCGTAACTACGCCGTCGCGAACCATGATCTGACCGGTGTGGTAGTCGTGGGTCACGTGACCCGCGAAGATCGCTGCGACGTTTTGCAGCGCGCCGTCCGCGATCGCGGTCCTCGCGCCGCCGCCTCTTTCCTCGGCCGGTTGAAAAATCAGCCGTACCGGTCCTGGTGGCGAGTCGTTACAGAGCAGCTCCGCGGCACCAATCAGCATAGCCATGTGCGCGCCGTGCCCGCAGGCATGCATCTTTCCCGGATTCACCGACGCGTACGCGACGCCCGTCGTCTCGTCACCCGGCAGCGCATCCATTTCGGCACGAAGGCCGATGACGGGCCGGGTGGAGTCCAGTCCCGCCACGTGGCCGATGACGGCGTGACCAATGCCGGCATAATCGTAATCTATCTTGAGGCGTTCGAGTTCCCTGATGATCCGCTGCGCAGTATCTGCTTCTTCGAACGCGAGTTCGGGATGCTGGTGAAACCAGCGTCGCAGTACGACCAGCCTGCTAAACAGCTCATCGCTGAGACCGTATGCCATCTCAGAAATCGCTGCGTCTTTAGGCGTGTTCACGTCGATTGAACAACTGGTGAGCTTATCGGCAAATATTTTACACCTTATATAAACAGCGGTCGAACCGGGGTCTTTCCAGAACCTCGCTTCGAGCGCCGGCGAGTGTAGACTGTGTCCCCATGGCAGGTGGTTGCACAAACTGTGGCACATCCAGGACTCGATCGAGGGCACGGTCCGGCGCGCGCGTCGGCATGGTGATCTTGATGCTCGCTGCTACGAGCGTCGCAGCGGCGACCGAGATCCACCGTTGTTTGCTGGAAGATGGCACGTTCGCCTTTCAGGAAACCCCGTGCCCCGGGCCCGCCGTGCATGTCGACAACGGCAGCAAAGCCGGCGAAAGTCATAGCGAAAGCAGTACACCCGCTGCTGACGATGACGTCTTCGACTTCGTCAATCCTTTCGACGAATCCGTAACCGCGCCGACGTCCGACGAATCAGCGCTACCCGAACCGGTATCGGAGGACCGTGCCGCGTGCGAAAAAACAACACGGGATGCGATCGACGCGATTGACCTCGAGATGCGCGGGAATGCCTACACGAAGGAACAGGGCGAGGAATACCTTGCGGAGCTGCTCACATTGACGCGACAGTTACGCGCCTGCAAGCAGCTATAAGTAAACAGGGGTCGAACTGCAGTTGTCCAACACGTCCGTTCGACCCCCCGGCATAATCTAACAACACCAGCGGGGTGTATGTATGAACTTTGGCTTTTCCATTTCTCTTTCCGTTGGACTGCTGTCGACCTTCGCAGTTTTTGCGAACGCTGCCGCCGACATCGTAGTCGGGGACCGCGGCGTAAGCTGCGCCGACGATCCGGCCTGTATTAACCGCCTGCATCCCGACATCCCGACGGTTGCGAATGCCGATCCCGGTGAACGCATCGTATTCGTCGGCCGCGATGCCTTTGACCTGACGCTCGATCCGGACGAATTTTCGAGCGCCAAGTCCATGCCGCGGGAAGGAATCGGCATCGTCCATGCGCTCACCGGCCCGGTCTTCATCAACGGCGCCAAAGCGGGCGACGTGCTGGCGGTTACAATCGAGGCATTCGAGCCTGACAAGGTCGGCTGGACCGAAGCCGGACCATTCGGCTTTGCCGGCGACCAGTTCGGTACCGACGAGCGCTTTATCGTCTGGCGCATCAACGACAAATATGCGGTCAGCGATGCACTCCCCGGTGTGCGCATCCCGAACGCGAGTTTTCCCGGCGTCGTGACAACGCTGCCCGGGCCGGCGCTGGTCGCCGAGGTGCTGGCGCGGGAGACACAGCTGCTCGAATCGGGCGGCGTCGTGCTGAATCCGGACCCGGATGAGGCGGAGCCGGCGTCGGTATGCGGAGCGGAAGGAACAAGAGCGGCAGAGTGCCTGCGCACGATCCCGCCGCGGGAGCACGGCGGCAACATGGACATCCGCTACATTACTACCGGTACAACCGTCTACCTGCCTTGTTTCATCGACGGCTGTGGGCTCGCGGTCGGCGACTTCCACTACGCGCAGGGCGATGGCGAGGTGGCGGGCACGGCCATCGAGATGGGCGGCCGGATGACCGTCACCACCCGCGTTGTCGAAGACCCGCCCGACCTGTCCCGCGGCCCCCACTACGAAGGTCCGGCTTCGGTGCTCGGGATCCCGTCGAAGCGCTTCTATGCCGTCACCGGCTTCCCGCTAAAGGAAAAAGGCAGCGTACCGGCGGACCTTGCCTACCTGGACTCGCCGAAGATTGCAGGCTTGAGCAACCTGTCGAGCGATATCAATCTCGCGGCGCGAAATGCTCTCGCGGCCATTATCGACTACATCATGTCGGAATACGGCTATGACCGGACGCAGGCTTACATGATCGCGAGCGTCGCGGTGGACATGCGTATCGGTCAGCTGGTCGACGTGCCGAACGTCGGCGTGACCGCGGTACTGCCGCTGGATATATTCGTGGGAAATGACTGACAGCTGGCGACAGTGTCAGCGCGGACTAAAGCGCAGCTGATTGTGCTAGTGTCGTCGTCAATAACAACAGGTAAACGCCATGAATAAGCTTTTCCGCATCGTCGCTGCGGTCATTTTTATTGTTGCCGCACCGCCTACCGTTGCGGCAGACGGTCACAGGTCGATCCTGGTAAGCGGCGCCAGCACCGGCATCGGCCGCAACCTGACCGAAACGCTCGCCAAGAATGGCTATCACGTCTACGCCGGCGCGCGTAAAGACGAGGATCTCGCGGCGCTGAATGCAATTGACAACGTTACGGCCGTAAGACTCGACGTCACCAACCAGGAGCACGTCGACGCTGTTGTCGCGATGATCCGCGAAAAAGGCACCGGGCTGTACGCGCTTGTCAACAACGCCGGCGTTGGCGGCCGCGGACAGGTTGTCGACACGCCGATTGAGAATCAAAGCTTTGTCTACGCGGTCAATGTTGAAGGCGTCTACCGCACGACCAAGGCGTTTGCGCCGCTGGTTATCGAATCCAGGGGCCGCATCGTGACGACGGGATCCATCGCTGGAACGATCTCGGCAATCCCGGGTTTCAGCGCCTACAGCGGGAGCAAACACTGGATCGAGGCATATACCGACTCCCTGGCGACCGAAATGGAGCCGCACGGCGTCGTCGTCAGCGTCGTTGAACCCGGCAACTACAAGTCGAACATCCGTCGTAGCCGCGTAGCGCGTGAGATAACCCAGGCAAAAGCTGCAGCCGGCGAGATGACCGACGACATGCAAGCCGCCTACGAAGCGACGGCCGAGCGTGAGCTGTCCCTAAAGGAACCCGATGAGGTGTCCGAAGCGTTCATGCATGCCTTGTTCGACGACAAGCCGCTGCGCCGCTACGTGGTTGTCCCCAACGCGCAGGAACACGAGGCAACCATCCGCACGAAGTTCAACGAGCTCGTGCAGCTGAACCAGTGGGGCCCCTACAGTTACGACCGGGATCAGTTGGTTGAGCTATTGGATGAGGTCCTCGGCGGAGATGCCGCAGCCGAGTGATGGTCTGCCCCGTATGACCACCCCAGCACTTAGCTGATCTCGACACATGGAGCGAGTACATCATGCCGGGATTGAAGGGCTTTGATGTCGACGGCTTATTTTTTCGATATTCCGAGCCAATCCATCGCCGGGTTCAAATCGCGGAATATTCGGACATTCCGATTCTGTTCGGAGGACATCATTTCGTACATGACGCCCATTCCATATTCAAGGGCTCCAGACACCACGATGGCCAGCTTGTAATCTTTCAGTAGTTCGGCATCCGATGCATCCTGTTCCACAAACTTTTCAATACCAGATGGCGAAATCGCCACTTCTGAGATTGCTCGCACATCTGAAAGCTCGACGAGACCCGGTCGGAATTTCGGATCCGAGATGATTTTTCGCTTGTGTTCGAGAAGCTCTTCTTCCGTCAGCACCGCCGACGCGGTAGTGAAAATGGCTCCCAGGCCCTCGTCGATGGAATATTCGATTGGCATCTGCGCCGTACCTCATAGTGCCCGCTTGGCGCGTAATATACAGCCGCAGCGCTCAAGACGACAAGCTTTGGCAAGACTGTAGCAATCTTTGCGGTTACTATTTGACGCGATTGCCTGTACTGAACGAGGTAAGAAAATGCGCGTTCTGACCTGTCTCCTGGTTTTTTCTCTGCTTCCGACCTGGGCCCTGGCAACCGACCTGCCGCGGCGGCCTGATGCTCACGACGAATCCTACCCGGGTATTGCAGTCGAGTACGGCTCGCTCGATGTTGGTGGCGAGGTCCGGCTGCGGACGATTATTACGCGACCCGAAAGCACCAAAAAGCCGCCCGTCATCCTGTTCGTACAGTGGCTCTCCTGCGACACCGTCGAGGTTCAGCCGGACCGTAATGATGGCTGGTCCCAGATGTTGCGCGGGCTGATCCGCGATTCCGGCTGGGCCGTCGTGCGGACCGACAAACGCGGTATCGGTGATTCCAAAGGCGCGCCCTGTTCTGCGCTGGATTACGAGACGGAACTCGCCGACCATCGCGCCGCGCTCGCGGCATTGGCCTCGCGAGCCGATCTCGATACAGACAGAATCGTCGTGTTCGGCGCCAGCATGGGCTCGCGCATGGCGGCACAGGTGGCGGCCGGGGCCCCGGGGGTGATTGGTGTGCTCGGATGGGGCGGCGGCTCGAAGACGTGGTTCGAGCGCATGCTCGCCTTCGATCGCAACGCCATGGAACGGGGCGGCGACGATGCCACGCAGATAGCCAAGCGCATGCACGAGCACGCGACCTTCTATGCACGCTACCTGCTGGAGGGCCAGGATCCACCCGACATCATCGAGGCTGACCCGAGCATGGCGGACGTCTGGTCGGATATTATCGGCACCTCGCCGACGGATCATTACGGACGCGCCTTCGCGTTTCACCACCAGGCACAGACGGCTGACTGGACAGCCGCGTGGGGCCGGATCGACGTCCCGGTCCTGATGACCATGGGGGAGTTCGACTGGTTCGAGAACCGTGCCGGCCACGAGACCGTGATCCGAATCGTCAACCGTCGCGACCCCGGTCTCGCACGTCTCGCGATGATCCCGCAGATGGACCATCACTTCACGCTATTCGAGAGTGAAGGCGACGCGTTTCGTGACGAAGGCGGACGGGCCGATGCCGGGCCTTTCCTCCGCATCGCACTAGAGTGGTTGCGCGGATTTTGAGCACGGCCCCGTTTCAATCGCGCGCCCCGGGTAAAGCGCGGCAGCTCATGTGGCTGACCGGCCTCACCCTGTTGCTGTCGGCCTGCGCGAATAACGCCGATAACCTCGAAACGGGCGGCACACGGGTTATTGATCGCGCGATCGCGGCGCACGGCGGAGACCGGTTGGCGCGCATGACAACGGTCGTTACAGAATGGTCGTTTGACGACTCACAGGTATTCGAGAGCCGTCGCCCGGCGCCGCCCTGGGACCGTGCCAGGCGATGGGAAGCTTACGCGATCGATTTCGGCTCGCGTCAATACGCAGACGCTCGCTACGACAGCGGCGGCGGCTACGAATGGATTACCGGCACCGTCTTTAGAGAAACCACAGCGTATCGACTCGACTATCGCAACCGCAGCTACAGGCGGACGACACTGGAATTCGACGATGTTATCGCCGATGCCATGGTGCTGTCGCCGCTGGTCTTGTTGCGCTGGCTCACAGACCATCGTGAGCTTACAGAGTACACGGGGCAACGGCGGGAGCACGACACGGACCTGCAAATCTTGAAGGTGATTCGCAAAAACGGCCACGAGATCGAGATCTCGTTCGAACTCGACTCCGGGCGGATTCATGGCCTTGAATCCGGATACACCGACTACGACGGCAGTCACGTGCCGTTACACTTTCGCTACGCTGACTGGCGCACATCCGATGGGGTTCACTACCCGACTCGCATAGAGGTAAGCGCACACGGCTACGTCGCCAGGCGGGCCTTTCTCGCACACGTCAGTCTCGGCGAGTCGATAACAATGTATCTCGACATCCCCGAAAGTTTCGTCGAAACGGCGAACGAAGCAAAAGACGTACGCGAATTTCGACTCGAAGAGATTGCCGACGGCGTTTACTTTGTCGGGGAAGGCGTCATGTATCAGCTGATCGTCGAATTCGATGATTTTCTCGTTGCGCTCGACGGCAGTAGCGGCGACGTCATCCGCAGGATCGACGCCGTGCGGGAACGGGTTCCGGACAAACCGTTCCGATACGTGCTCACGTCACACCATCACAACGACCATCTGCATGGCCTGGACGAATTCGCGGTGCTCGGCGCGGCAATCCTCGCCTCGCCGGCGCACGTTTCTATCGTCACAGACTACGTAAAAGAAAGGCTGGGCCACGGACCGGAAGTCGTCGCGTTAGCCGACACCTACATCATCGACGATGGCGACCGCGAGCTGCATATCATGGACTTCGGGCCGACACCGCACAGCGAGCACATACTCGCCGCCTATCTGCCCAAGGAAAAGATACTTTTTGCCGCAGACCTGTTCGTCCTCGGTGGCCGCAGAACGCCTGTGAAACCCGCGATGGCAAACGGTCTCGCGCTGTTCGAGCAGATCTCGAATCGGGATCTCGACGTCGAACTGATCGTCGATCCCCACAGCCCGCTGATTGCGACAATGGCCGATTTGCGGCAGTCCATCGACAAGCTGCACGATGCGCCTGCAGGCATCGCGAGCCGTGCAGGTTCCGACCTGACTGCCTGGCGAACCGCTGACGAGCATGTGCGCAGGCCACTCGGGCTGCAGCCCGGCGCGCAATAACGTTCACATCATAAGGTTCATACGATGCGCCAAATTCTCTATCTGTTATTGGTTCTGTTTTTGTTAAATGCGGCTGCGTGCGCAGGAAGATCGCCTGCTGTCAGTGACACATCGTCCCAAATAATCCTCGTCACCGGTGTTACGGGTCGCCAGGGCGGCGCGGTGGCTCGGGAATTATTGCGCCGGGGCTATACGGTCCGCGGTTTGACACGCAATCCGGAGAGTCAGAAGGCGCGCGCTTTGACCGAACTCGAAGTTGAGCTGTTCCAGGGAAACTTCGATGATGCCGCATCGCTGGATGCAGCTCTCGACGGCGCCGACGGTATCTTCGCCGTTACGGATTTTTGGGAGCACGATTACGAGCAAGAAATTGCGCACGGACGCAACCTGGTCGATGCGGCCGTACGTGCCGAGACCTCCTTTTTTGTCTTTTCCTCGGTTGCCAGCTCCGATCAGGCAACAAATATCCCGCATTTCGACAGCAAATGGGAAATCGAGAAATACCTGCGAGTGAGTGGGCTGGATCATGCCGTGGTACGCCCGGTTTCATTCATGGAAAACTGGTCGCTCGACGATGACGATGTAATCGCCGGCCGGATCGTGACCGCCGGTAATCCGGAACGGTTACATCAATACATCTCGGTACGGGATATAGCCCGTTTCGTCGCCGACGCCTTCGATGCACCAGACCGATGGAACGGCGTTGCGCTCAATATCGCGGCGGATGAAATTTCGCTCACCGAGATCTGTGAGATATTGACCGAGATCACAGGGCGGCCAGTCAGTCCGGAGCAAGTCAGCTGGGCAGATTACGAGTCGCTCGCCGGCGAGGAAATGACAACGATGAGCCGCTGGTTCGATGCAGTCGGATACAGCGTGGATGTTGCGGCACTGCGTAAGCAGAACCCAGGCATGATGATGATGGAAGGCTACTTGCGTAGCCTGATCCGCTGAATCATTGTTCTGCCAAGACGATCTGATATTTTAGTAGCAACACATTGGCAACTCGATGACGGCAGA
>Ga0224497_10001009_pt1 | contig 18571 bp, 23 predicted proteins | sample SF_Jul11_sed_USG_4_FD_167970 | JGI IMG/M metagenome (GOLD analysis project Ga0224497, IMG submission 167970) | Sediment microbial communities from San Francisco Bay, California, United States - SF_Jul11_sed_USGS_13 | ecosystem: Environmental > Aquatic > Marine > Sediment | place: USA... | reverse complement strand
GAACCAACCCCAGAACCAACCCCAGAACCAACCCCAGAACAGAAAATTTCTTCAGATGATCCGTTTGATGGAATTAAAGATGATGATATTGCAACTTATTCAGATCTATTTGATGTTCTACCTCCTGAAAATGACAACGAAGCAATCAAACTGGGAAACAAAATTCGTCAATGGATCAAGAATGGTAGGCTTAAACCTGGCGAATCGATAGAAAAACATGATAAAATTGAAGATGAGCCAAAACATGATAAAGAAGAAAAACCTAAAAAGAAAAGAGGTATTTTTGGATTCTTTAAGAAATGAAACTCAAAACAAAAAATTTACTCACTTTAGCGGAACTAACACCAAAAGAATTTTTAGGATTAATTGACAGTTCTATCAAACTAAAAAAAGAACTAAAAAAAGGTAAAAACAAACCTGTTTTAAAGAATAAAACTTTGACAATGATTTTTCAGAAACCCTCAACACGAACACGTGTTAGTTTTGAGACAGGGATGTTTCAACTAGGTGGGCATGCAATTAATTTATCCTCAAACGACATGCAACTTTCACGTGGTGAATCAGTAGAAGACACTGCAAAAACTCTTTCAAGATACAGTGACTGTATCATGGCACGTGTCTATTCGCATGAGTTAATAGAAAAATTGTCTGAGCATTCAAATATCCCTGTGATAAACGGTTTATCTGACTCTTTTCACCCCTGTCAAATTTTGGCAGACTTTATGACTATTAAAGAAAAAAAGAAAAAACTCAAAGGATTAAAGATTGCATGGATTGGAGATGGGAACAATGTATGCAACTCTATGATCTATGGTGCTGCATTATCTGGAATGGAGATGTCTATAGCAACTCCAAAAGAATTTGAACCTGACAAGAATGTAGTAAAAGAATCAAAGCAATCAACAAAAATTGAATTAACATCCGATCCATTTACTGCAACTAAAAATGCAGACATTGTAGTTACTGATACATATTCATCAATTCACAACAGTGATCCAAAAAGAATCAAAAAATTCCTTCCAAAATATCAAGTCAATTCAAAACTAATGAAAATTTCCAACAAGGACGCGATCTTCATGCATTGTCTTCCCGCAAAACGTGAGCAAGAAGTAACATCATCAGTGATTGACGGTCCTCAATCTGTTGTATGGGATGAGGCAGAAAATCGTCTACATACTCAGAAGGCTTTGCTTGTGGCCCTAATTCACGCTTAACGTATATAAGAGCAGATTCAAACTCGGTTTCTATAGATGGCCTATTCGAAAATATTGAGAAGACTTAGAGAGGAAAAGACCAATTATAAAAAACGTAGCACCATGTTGATGGGCAAACGCGATTTTATCACTGTAAATATTACTAATGAAAATACCCTAGTCCAAATTCTAAAGCCTGGAATGACAGGCGATAAAGTAGTTGCATCTGCACATTCTAGATACCTTCTTGAGAAAGGATGGAAGGGTTCTAGAAAAAGTGTTCCTGCAGCATATCTTACTGGATATTTGGCAGGAAAGAAAGCTCTTGGCCAAGGTGCAAAGGATGCTATTCTTTATACTGGAACTAGAAGATACACTCAGAGAATGGCAGCCGCCCTTAAAGGAGTCATTGATGCAGGAGTCCAAGTACCAGCTAATGAAGAAACATTTCCACCTAAAGAAAGACTCAACGGTGAACATCTTACGGTAAAAAATGAAGTTTCAAAAATAAAATCTACTATTGACAGTGAGGCTAAATAGACATGAGTCAAACTGCACAATCTAAAGGTAGACCAAGTCAAAGAGGACGAGGCCCACCAGTATATGGTGGAGGCCCACCGGGTGGATCTAAAGGTACCAATGATCGTCCAAGAAGAACAAGAAGAGAACCCGAAGAAGAAGTTTGGGTTCCGAAAACAACATTAGGTCAAAAAGTTGCATCTGGGGAAATTACTTCACTTGAAGAAATTATTGAAGCAGGACTAAGAATTCAAGAATCTGGAATTATCAAGAAACTTTTACCTGATTTGAAAAGTGAGGTAGTAGATGTTGGCATTATTCAAAAAATGACCTCAAATGGGCAATCAACTAGATTCAAAGCTATTGTTGCAACTGGAAATGAAAATGGGTACTTGGGAATTGGCCAAGGGAAATCAAAACAGATGAGAATTGCAATCGAAAAAGCAACTAGCCAAGCTTACCTTAATGTTAATCCAATCAAGTTAGGGTGTGGAAGTTGGGAATGCAGATGTGATCAAAAACATTCTGTTCCATTCAAAGTAAGAGGAAAAGGTGGAAGTGTTACCATTGAAATAATTCCTGCACCTCGTGGATTAGGTCTTGTTGCAGGTGGTAAAATTAAACGATTATTGGAATTAGCTGGTCTCAAAGATGCATGGACTACTGCGAAAGGCTCTACTCCTACAATGAACTCAACTTCTAAAGCAATTTTGGACTGTCTAAGACAGACATTTAGTCAAGGTTGATAGAAAATGGCAAACTCGTATCTTGTTGTTAGAATAAAAGGTCAGGCTGACTGTCCTTATTGGGCAACCCATACAATGACTTTGTTAAAATTAGATAAAAAATACCGTGCAACAATTTTACCATCTAAAGAAAATACCTTGGGAATGTTAAGAAAAGTACAGCACTATGTTTCTTGGATTGAACTAGATGCATCATTGGCAAAAGAATTGATTGACAAAAAAGCAAGAAAAGGCGGTTATCAAAAAGTTACTCCTGATGATCTTAAGAAACTAGGATTCACAAGTTCTGATGAATTAGGAACTGCATTGGCAGAAGGGAAAGCTACTCTATCAAAATTAAAACCTCTAAAACCTTGGTTTGCTTTGTCACCTCCAAGACTTGGATTCAAAAGAAGTACAAAGAGACTTTATGGAAACAAAGGTGTTCTTGGACAAAACAAAGAACTTGACGCTATTGTAAGGAGAATGATTTGAGATGGCAACAAGATTGAGAAAAACAAGACGACTTAGGGGTGGACGACATATGGGATGGGGTCAAGTAGGCCAACATCGCGCAAGTGGTCACAAAGGTGGTCTTGGAGTTACAGGTATGCTAAAGCATCATTGGAGTTCTACTTTAAAATATGAACCAGATCACTATGGTCATGATTCCACTAAACCACCTCACCCAAATATAACAAAAACATGGACTAGCATCCGAGATCTTGATGACTTGTTCTTAAAGTTCGGTAAAGAAGAAGGAGGAAAAAAAATCGTAGACCTTGAAAATGCGGGTTACGAAAAACTCCTTGGTGGCGGAAAATTAACAAATGTATATTCCGTCAAAGTAAGACAATTCACTGCAACTGCAGAAGAAAAACTAAAAGCTGTTGGGGGAGAGGTGTTATCTGATAATGGCTGAGGGTAGTGTCACCACAATTATTCGAAAAGTTGTTTTCAAAGCGGAACCATATATTCCTCAAGTACCAAAACCAAAAAAGAAAATTCCCCTTCCAACTAGATTGTTATGGTGTGGAGTAGCATTACTCATTTACATGATAATGGGCCAGACTCCATTATTTGGGGCAACCGCACCACAGTTTGACTTTTTAGCATTTGCCAGAGTAATTTTTGCATCCCAACAAGGAACTCTTGTTGAGTTAGGTATTGGGCCTATAGTAACTGCTGGACTCTTGATGCAATTACTGAGAGGTTCTGATATTCTCAAATTTAATTTTAAAAAACCTGAAGAGAGAGGTATCTTTCAGACAGCAACTAAGCTTGTAACATATGTTGTAATTGTTGCAGAATCTATTGTATATGCTATTGCAGTATATGGACCTGGAGTAACAGAACCATACTTTTTGTATGTGATGATTGGGCAGCTTATGGCCGCATCAATTATCATTATGTTCTTAGATGAGTTAATTCAGAAAGGTTGGGGTCTAGGAAGTGGAATCAGTCTTTTTATTATGGCCGGTGTTGCCCAGCAAATTCTTTGGAGTATGTTTAGCCCATTGCCTGCAGGTGATGGGGGAACAATTGGTATCATTCCATACATCGGTCAATCAATAATGGCTGGGGACTTGTCAAATATTCTATTCCGTTCGAATCAACTTCCAAGCATCTTTGGTTTGTGTCTTACTGCTGGGATCTTGTTAATCCTTGTATTCACACAAGGCATGAAAATTGAGATTCCAATTGTATCTACAAAATACAGGGGGTTCTCAGCAGTTTATCCTATCAAATTGATGTATGTTTCTAATATTCCTGTAATTTTGGCATCAGCACTTACAGCAAATGCTGTTTTCATATTCCAAATGCTGTGGGCAAACATGAACCCACGAAATAATGATTTCTTCATGAATTTTATTGCACAGTTTGATCCGACGAGTCCCTCTACCCCTATTGGCGGAATCATCTACTATATCACTCCTCCAAGAGGTTTGGATGTAGCGGCATTGGATCCGATGCGTGCAGTTGGCTATGTTCTATTCATGATCGGAATTGTAATTGTATTTGGTAGACTGTGGGTAGAGCTTGGAGGTTTATCCCCAAAGAGTGCAGCTCAGAACTTACTTGATGCAGATGTACAAATTCCTGGATTTAGAAGATCGAACGCCCCAGTTGAAGCTTTGTTGAATAAGTATATTCCATCAGTTACAATAATTGGTTCTGCAATTTTGGGTCTACTAGCAGGCGTATCTGATGTTCTTGGCGTATTTGGTTCTGGAATTGGTGTTTTACTTATGGTGGATATTCTCATCAACTATTATACACAATTAGTAAGGGAACAAGTGGAAGTCGTCATGCCGCGTTTAGGTGCTTTACTTGGAAGGAAATAAGAGAATAATCCTAGTAGGAATTCCTGGTGTTGGAAAAACTACCATTTTGACCAAAATGGTAGAAGTTCTAAAAGATCATGATAAAACCGTCAATGTAGTAAGTTTTGGAACTTTGATGTTTGAAATTGCAAAAGAAAATGGCCTCAAAGACCGAGATGAGCTTAGACATTTACCTGTGAGTGAACAACAACGTCTTCAAAAAATCACCGCTGAAAAAATTGCTGCATATGATGAACAAGTAGTAATTGTTGATACTCATGCATTTATCAATTCACCAGAAGGCTATTATCCTGGATTGCCGGAACATGTTTTGAAAATTATCCAACCTACAAACTTTGTTTCAGTCTCAGCAAAACCTGAAGAGATCTATAATAGACGAATGAAAGATGAAACCCGAAATCGCGATAAAATCACTTTGCCTATTATCAATAAAGAACTGGATATTCAATCTGCAATGATTTCAACTTGTACTGTACTTACAGGCTCACCTGTAAAACATATTCTTAATAGAGAAGGAAAGATTGAAGAAGCCATAGATAAAATAATTAATGCAATAGGACTGTGAAAAATGGACTTTAACTTTATTCTGCTATTTCTTGATTCAATAAACTTGCAATTTCTTGATTCCATACACCTACAATTTGATATCTTTGGTGAAAGTAAGGCTCTTGGTAGTGATGATCCATATGTTGGTAGAGGAATGGATGCTTATTGGGCATTAATTCTTTCAATGTTTGCTGTCGCTGGATTTGGGATTGTATTGAATCTCTTTAATGCCGCAGTTAGAAAGAAGATGGTTGACCAAACAAAACTAAAACGAATCATGAAAGAAACACGTGGATGGCAAAAAGAAAGAATGGCTGCAATGAGAGCCAAAGATCAGGCCAAAATTAACGAACTGAGCAAAAAATCCTCATACATGAACAAAATGTCAATGGAGATGATGCAGATGAACATGCGTCCAATGATGATTACTTTTGTACCTTTGATTCTGATATTTTATTTTGTGCTGCCATTTTTGTTCTCTTATACTGTAGCACTATCTCCAATTCCACTAAATGTAATTCCTGGGGACTTTTTTCAATTAACATGTACTGCAGCACAAGCAATGGAAGAGGGTCATGTTTGCTTTGGTCATGAAAACTCATTGTATCTCTGGGCTTGGTACTTCCTTTCATCTATTGCATTTAGTGGCATTATTATGAAGCTGACGAAAACCTCAATGGATCTCAGTTGACAAAATCTATAGTAATTTCTGGTCCTCCTGCAGTAGGTAAAACAACTGTTGCCAAAGGTTTGGCGGAAGAATTTCAACTAGAATATCTTAGTGGTGGTGATGTTCTGAAAGAGATGGCAATAGAAGAAGGCTTTGATTCTGATGGAGATGATTGGTGGGATACCGAAGAAGGAATGAAATTTCTGAATCAACGCGAACAAAATTCAAAATTTGACATTGCACTAGATGAAAAATTAACTAATATTTTCAATAGGGGTGGAGTGGTAATAACTAGTTACACTTTACCTTGGCTTATCAAGGACGGAATTAAAATTTGGTTAGAGGGTTCACATGAAAGCAGCACTGAAAGAATGCAAACAAGAGATCATATGAGTCCTCAAGAGGCTTATGAAGTTACAAAAGAACGATTTGATAAGAATAAGGCGTTGTACAAAAAACTATACGATTTTGATTTTGGTGAAGATACATCCGTATTTGATTTAATAATTAATACTGATAATCTTTCTGCACAACAAGTAATTGATATTGCAAAAGAAACTGTGAGAAAATTACTATGCAACTAAAACAATTAGAAAATCTAATCGAAATTGATCAAGATATTACTGATGATGCATATGGGACATATTATGACAAAAGATCACTTGGCCAATTACTAAACTATGGACTAATACTATTAGACAAGCCTCCAGGTCCTACAAGTCACGAAACAGTTGCGTGGGTAAAACGAATTTTGAAACTTCCAAAGATTGGTCACAGTGGAACTCTTGATCCTCAAGTTTCAGGAGTACTGCCATTGGGATTAGGTGAAGCAACAAAAGCATTAGGTGTTTTACTTTTAGGTCCAAAAGAATATGTTGCATTGGGACGAGTGCACTCTCTTCCATCAAAAGAAAAACTGGCTGAAATAATTCATTTGTTCAAAGGAGAAATATTTCAAAAACCTCCCCAACGTTCAGCAGTTGTTAGACAAACAAGAACAAGAACTATCTATGAATTTGAACTAATAGAACAAAAAGAAAGACTTCTCTTAACTAGAGTTTTGTGTGAGGCTGGAACATATATTAGAAAATTATACTATGATATTGGGGAAATTTTGGGACCTGGTGCTACGATGATTGAACTTAGAAGGACCAGGGTAGACCAATTTTATGAGTTTGATGGCCTAGTAACTCTACATGAATTAGCAAATGCATTTGCATTATGGAAGGAAAACAACGATGACTCTAGACTAATGAACATGATTAAACCTATAGAGTACGCACTAAGTGAATTAAAATCTGTAATGATTCGTGACTCTGCAGTAGATGCGATGTGTCATGGTGCCCAACTTGCAATTCCTGGTATTTTGAAAATTTCTCCAAATCTAAAGAAAGGGGATTTAGTCGGAATTTACACTCAAAAAGGGGAAGCAGTAGCTTTGGCCGAATCTATAATGTCTGAAGAAGAGATTCGTGACGCAACAAAAGGATATGCATTTGAAACAAAGAGAATCATTATGGCCCCAAATACATATCCTAAAAAATGGAGAACAAAACCAACTTCCCTAAAGAATTAACGTCAAATAATTATTCTGAAGACATGTTAGCAAAAAGCCTGGTAATTTTTATTGTAATTGGAGTGGTTTCAGGTTTTGCATATGGTATTTACTTAATGGACGTAAAAAACACAAATCATCTAGTATTTGTTGAAGGTTCTTCAATATCTTTAGCTACTGAAAAATTTGATTTTAAAAAAGGTGAGGAGATAAAAATTCGAATTGTTAACTCTGGTACAACCACTCTAATTTTTCCTGATACATCTTATGGTCTTAGAATTACAGGATTATCTGGAATGTTGATTTATGCACCAGTTAGTGCACAAGTTGTTTCTCATCTTGATCCTGGTGATGAAATTGAATTATTATGGGATCAAATAAAAAATGACGGTGATGCTGCATTGGAGGGTCTATACAAAATCTCTATAAATGGAATGGATGAACAAGGAATTCCTGTAGAGAAATCCACTACTGTTACAATTTGGAAGTAGATTTTAAAATAAGTAATATAATTTATAATCACATTTTATCCAGTAATTTTGTCGTTAGACTTGTGCCGGGGTCGCCTAGCCTGGTAGGGCGCGCGCCTGGAAATTATTAACCATAAAGCGCGTTCTCGCAAGGGAACGGGAGTTCAAATCTCCCTCCCGGCGCCATCTTAATTAGTATGGACCACACCGTCCAGTACTGTTATTGAATAGTCCGCAACAAGAATTATTGCATCAAAATCATCTATTTTTACCAATGTAAAAATAGAAGAATCAATTAAAATACCTAAAGAAAAGTTTCCAGAATTTGAAATAATGAAATTTCCTAATTTCAAGTAATACATGTCAAGTATTTTGAACAAATCAAACACAATGATATTGAATTAATCTTATGAATTAACACAGATCTTATGAAATTTAGCGAGCCTAAGATCATAAACACTAATAATATATGGTATATTGGGAATTCCTTTTAATTTTTCATTATTGCATTTATTTTAGATCATAAAATCAAAAAAGCGTAATAATTAATAAGAGCATATTTTGACTGGTTTTAGTGAATCATTATTTCTTATTGCCTTTGATATTGGGTGTAGTAGTTATTGGTAACTTGTCTAATTCCTTTGCTGAAATTGAGTCTGTTGATGTTAATGAAAATAAACTGGTGACTCTACTCGGTGAAGGGTATGATCCTGATGCAGAAGATCTTTCCTTCAAATGGACTCAGATCTATGGTGAGTCTGTAATATTGTCCTCAACCACTGTTCCTGAACCTACATTTATGGCCCCAGATGTCAAAAATGGTGAAATTAAAGTTCTTACTTTTGAATTATTGGTCACAGATCCTCAGGGAGCAAGTAGTTCCGATACTGTTGAAATTATTGTAAATTCCGTAAATAATCCACCATATGTAGATGCGGGAAATGATATTTTGGCGGTTCAATCAATTAACGCAATAAGCATTATTCCTCAAGTTACAGATAAAGATGAAGATGTTCTAACTTACAAATGGGAACAACTTTCAGGACAACCAGTACCTTTATCCTCAATCACGGAAAAGCATCTTACATTTCAACCTGTCCTTCTTGATTTTTCTCAAACTGATCCTATAACATTTAGAATTACTGTTGATGATGGATTTGGCGGAGTTGCAAGTGATACAGTAAACGTGATATTCTTTACTGGTCTTATTGACAACAAGTCCATTTCAATTGAAGCAGGACCTCCACAGACCGTAGTCGAAGGTCAAACTGTATCCCTTGATGTAACTGGTCAGACATTGAATAATCAACCTATTTCTTATACTTGGATTCAGTTTATTGGAACTCCTGTTACTCTCAGTTCTTCCAATGGAGATCATATTGAATTCACAGCTCCTCAAGTAGGTGATTATGAAGAACTATTGTCATTCCATGTTACTGGATACTCTAAGGGCAATGGATATGCAAATGATATAGCCATAGTCAAAGTAATCCCATCTAACCTTCCACCAATAGCTGATGCTGGAATGGATCAAAATGTTCCTCAAAGAACATTTGTATACTTAGAGGGAACTGGAACTGATCCTGATGGTGACAATATTAGATTTTCTTGGTCTCAAAAATCTGGAATTCCAACTAAAATTTATGAAGACACACAGCCTTCAGCATACTTTGTTTCTCCAACAACCCAATCACTATCAGAGCCATTAGTATTTGAGCTTAAAGTAACTGATGTTGTAGGAAATTATGATGTTGATGATGTAACAATTACGGTAAGTACTGAAAATAGCCCTCCACGTGCATATGCTGGTCCTGATAGAAGAGTTCATGGCGGTGATAATGTTACTATCATGGGTGCTGCAGTTGATTTGAATGATGATGATCTAAAAATAGAATGGAAGCAAATTTTCGGTGATGCCATATCCTTTGATAAATCTAATTTGGAACTATCATTTATTGCACCTGACGTTGCTCCAACAATTTCTAAACGATTGGCTTTTGAACTAACAGCCACTGACCCACAAGGATTAACTGGCTCAGATCAAGTTGTAATCTTTGTGTCTCCTGAAAACAGTGCTCCAAAAGCTAATGCTGGTCCTGATATGACTGTGAATGAAAATACAATTGCCAATTTACAGTGTACTGGAACTGATCCTGATGGTGACACACTTGGATTCACATGGAGCACTACATCAACAGCTGTTATAGGACAAAATACTAGTTCTAGCACTATGGTGAAAATTCCAAATGTTGTAAGTGATTCTACAATGACCTTTACTTGTACTGTAACTGACGGAACCTACTCTTCTTCAGATAGTATGAATATTCTAGTTAAAAATACTCTTAGTTTTGATATTGTAGCTGATGCTGGTGTTGATAGGATAATAAATGAAAATGTCAAAGTTTCATTGGATGGAAGCAAGAGTCATGATCCTGAGGATCAGCCAATTTCATTCAAATGGACACAACTATCTGGAGAATCTGTGAAACTATCTTCTAATACTAGTGTGAATCCATCATTTACTAGCCCAATCGTAAATAATAATGAAATTAAGGTTCTGACATTTGAACTCAAAGTATTCGATGATAATGGAAGGGAAAGTACTGATACAGTAGTAATTACTGTGGATCCAGTCAACTCTCCTCCAGAAGCATCTGCATCGGCAAAACAATAATTCTGGAATTTCTATTTGAGGTTGGATTGATATATTTTGTTTCTTATTTTTCTAACTTCTCTATGATTTGAGAAAAATTCCAAGGGCCACACTGAACATCAAGTTCTTCACTCTCAAACAGACCTGTCTTGTTTAGATAATTGATAATGTGTGATGCAAATGGTAATGCGCCAGTGGCTCCAGGTGAATTGTAATTCAGAATATGAAATGATGCATCATCATCAATTAAAATTACATCTGGTGCAAACTTTCCACTATCATCAATTACTGATGATCTAATTCCTGCAGTACCCTTCTCAGTAATTTTGTCTGCATCAATTTTGGGTAAGAATCTCTTTACTCTATCAATCATTGCAGATTTTGACATTGATGATTGTATTTCATTTATTGCAAGTTCCTGAAATTGTTTATCAAAGATTGCTTTTCTGGCCCCCGAACCTAACATTTCTAATATTTTTGGGATAAACTCCTTGATGTTTTCTATTTTGTTGTATCCATATGGGCTGAACACTGGAACTGCGTTAGGTCCAATCTCACAACTGCCATCAACTCTGATAATCCAGTGAGGATCCAAAAATGGATAATCTGGAAATTCTGGAACAGAGTACACGCTTGTTTTAGTCAAGCCATGATATTCTTTTGGGGCTTTCCAATACTCTCCTCTAAAATGCACATCAGTAAATTTTTCTGCAACACCTACATCATGCGCAATATTTATTGCCTCTCCACCCGCAGCATTAATTAAAAATTTTGCAAATATTTCATGTTCATTATTTAATATAATTTTCAATGTGCCATCTTCTTTTTTTATTTTTGTTACCTTTGTATCTAAAATGAATTGTGTGCCACTTAATTTACTATCTTTCATAATCGAATCTGTAAATATTGAATAATCTGCAGATCCATCTTTGTAAACATAAAGTGCAGTTTCACATTTTATTTGAGGTTCTATTTTTTTCAACTCTGTATTGTCCATTAGTTTGATGTCTTTGTCTTTTAATCCATTTTGCTTTCCCCATTTTAGATATTTTTCAAGAACTGAAGTACCTTTTTTATCCAAAGCAACTTCAATCACTCCATCTTTCTTAAAAGGCAAATCTCTTAATTTGGCATACTCTTCCCACATTTCATATCCGTGAAATGCAGCTTTTGCAAACAATTTTTTCTTTTCAGGATTATATAGGTATGGAGCATGAACTTTTCCTGTATTCCTTCCACTTGTATGAAATGCAACGGTACGAGCTTGCTCAATTACAGCAATTTTTTTTGATCTATTAAGATGCGATAGAAAATATGATATAGATGTTCCAAGAATCCCACCTCCAATAATTACAACATCAAAATTATGTGTCATAAGCCTCAATCAAGATACCTCTTCGTCAATATTAAATCAAATCTTTGATAATTAAGGTTAATATCCAATAAAATTTCAATACAAATTATGTTACCTGATAGATGTTCAATAATGGAAGAAGGAAAACAGTGCATCAATCCTCCGGAATTCATTGTATCTATTGTTGCAGATCAGGATGAATACATGTTTGGAGTTACTTGTCAAAAACACAAACAAATAGTCTCAGGCAAAATTCGATTACTTCAAAATGAAGGAAAAATACGTGATGGCAAAATTATCTTTTCCCCTGTTAAAGCAGTTGGTACTGATTGTATTCATGGTGATTCAGACGTTTTTGTTCAAATTGATATGAAATCCACTAAAAATTGAAATAATTTTATTTTGAATAGTTTATGATGCTTTTTGAATTATTATCTGATATAATCGTAAATAATGATGTTTTGCTTGTTGTAAAAAACAATGGCGTCACAAGTGAAATTAGGAGTAATTCCCTTAATATCAGACAAAAAGAAAAATGGATTACTAGAGATAATGACGGACCTGCACACATACATGTAAGTTCTGAATTGATAAAATCTGCAGAATTCATTCAAGAAATAAAGCCTGAACGAACTAGTTTCAGCGTGCAGTTCTTTCATGAATATGGAGAACGCGTTTTGGCTGCGTTTTCTACAAAAATATATGATGACTCTAAAAAACTAATTACTGCAAGAAAAAAAATATATGATGATCTCACTCAAAAATTCTCCTCACAAATCAAATTTTAAAAAAATCTTGTCTGAAAAAGAAAGGAGAAAAATACTATTGTGATTCTTTCTTCTTCTTTTCTTTCTCAGATTGTAATTTAGCTAATTCTAATTCTTCATTAGTGTGTTTGAATTTTTTCAATCTAATATTTTATCATGATTTCAATATAAAAACCGCTCATTTTTTTAAATGATCACTCAAGCGTAAAATTCAGTATCCTACTGAATAGATCGGCTTTTTTCCACTCATCCCTAGATTCAGATTTTTAACTGTAATTTCTGCCATCTTAGCCCTAGTCTCTTTCGTTGAACTGCCTATGTGTGGTGTCAGTACCACATTTTGTAATTTGGTTAATGGGTTTTTTGTACTGATCGGCTCTTCTTCAAACACATCTAAACCTGCACCTGAGATAATATTTTTTTTGAGGGCTACCACAAGTTCTTTTTCATTTACTATCTTTCCTCTTGCAGTATTAATTAAAAATGCAGATTTTTTCATTTTTCCAAAAACCTTTCTGCCAAACAAATGCTCTGTCTCTTTAGTATGTGGAACGTGAATTGAAATAATATCGCTTTGTGTAACTAGTTTCTCAAATGAGACATATTTTACACTCAATATTTTTTCGTTGAATTTTGAAATGCGATTTCTATTATGATATATGATATTCATATCAAACGCTTTTGTTCTTTTTGCAAGTGTTCTGCCAATTCTCCCCAGTCCTAAAATTCCAAGCGTTTTTCCTTGCAGATCTACCCCCACATAATCGTGTGCTCCGTAAATTACTTTCCATTTTCCCTTTCGAATAATTCTGTCTCCTTCAGATGCCCGTCTTAATACATCGAGAATAAGTGTGAATGCCAAATCTGCAGTTGCATCAGTTAGTACTTCCGGTGTATATCCTACACGAATCTTCTTTTTCTTAGCATAATTGACATCAATATGATCAAAACCTACACTATAGGTGCTAATCACTTTTAGATTCTTTGCTAAATCTATGGTCTCTTTATTGATTTTGTCATATGGAAAGCAGATTATGCCATCCACTTCTTTTATTTTTGATCTAATCTTTGTTTGAGAAATTGGAATTTTTCCTGAATGAACTTCAATTTGATATCTTTTTTTTAATTCTTTTAATGCAAAATCATGTAAAGTTCTTGTAAGAAAGACTTTTTTCATCAGTCTTGAGATTTATCTCAAACCATTTATACGATTTCTTTCTAAATCATGTATGTCTTCCAAAACCAAAGAAGAAGAGGAAGATTTTGCAATTTGTGTAGATTGTGGTAATTCTATTGATAAATGTGGATGTGTTTGCCCTTATTGTGGGGAACGAGATAAATGTGAATGTGCATTGTTTGATGCAGCTACTGGGGGTTAAACATTTTGATAATACATAATATACTTCATCAAAAGGATAACTTACTGTGAGCATAACTGATTTTACTTGGTTAATAGGCGGTCCACAGGGTAGTGGTGTTGAGTCTGGAGCAAACATATTCTCTAAAGTTTGCGCTGCGATGGGATACCAGATATTTGGAAAGCGAGAATTTTATTCTAACATCAAAGGAGAACATAGTTATTTTACGGTAAGAATTTGTGATAAGAAAATCAATTCAAACGTAAATGATGTAACTTTGATGGTCTCTTTTGACGCAGAAACTATCTTTCGTCATTATAACGAAGTAGTTTCTGGTGGTGGAATAATTTATGACCTGGATTTAGAAAAATCAAAAACAGACGATGTTCACACACTTGATGGACCATTCAAAGAAAGATTACATAAAGAATTAGAATCAAAAAACAAACCATTTACAATAGCGGGTGTTTTAGAGATTGCAAAAGAAAAAGGAGTTGTAATATATCCTGTCTCTTTCAAATCAATCCTTGCCACACTTGCAGAAGAAACGGAAAATCCTCGATTGAAAGGATTAGTTAGAATGTTTAATGTGATAGGAGTTGCATTATCTTTGGGATTGGTAAAGATGCCTCCTGATTCTTTGAAGAAAACTATTGGGGATATTTTTGCGAAAAAACCAGAGGTTGCAAAAATTAATCAAGAGACTGCAAACTACTCATACAATTATGCAATTACAACATTTGAATCTTTTAATCATTTACTTACTGGTACTGAAAAAAAACCTGACACGATTTTGGTTCAAGGTTTTCAGGGAACTGCATTAGGTAAGATGGCATGTGGATGTAGGATGCAACCTTACTATCCAATTACACCTGCTTCCGATGAATCTGTATTTCTTGAATCCAATGAAATCCTTGAAGTAAATGGTGACAGACTTGGCTCTACCGCAGTCATTCAATGTGAAGATGAAATCTCTGCAATGGGAATGACCATTGGTGCAGCATTAACTGGAACCCGTTCTTCAACATGTACTTCAGGTCCGGGATTTGCATTGATGACTGAAATGCTAGGATGGGCTGGAATGAATGAGGTGCCAATTGTAATCACAAACTATCAAAGAAGTGGTCCTTCAACTGGACTTCCAACACGACATGGTCAAGACGATTTGCTCTTTGCAATTTATGCTGGACATGGAGACTTTCCAAAGATTGTTTATGCATCAGGTGATATTGAAGAGAGCTTTTATGATACTGGCAATGTCTTTAATTACGCAGAGATTTTTCAAGTTCCAGTAATCCACATGATGGATAAATTCCATGCAAGTTCCGTAATTACTTGTAAAAGATTTGATCCTCAAAAAATCACAATTAATCGTGGTAAACTATTAGAAAAAGTAGAAGATGGATATAGGAGATTTGCATTTACTGACGATGGGTTATCTCCTCGTTCTAGATTGGGAATTGATAATGGAATATTCTGGAGTACTGGTGATGAATCTGATGAATTTGGTCACATCACAGAAGACCCTATTTTACGTGTAAAAATGATGGATAAAAGAATGTCTCGACTTGATTTGATTCTAAAAGAGATTCCTGAATCACAACAAGCAGTATCTTTTGGAGTTGAAGATTACACTATCATTTCTTGGGGGTCTGCAAAGGGTCCAATTCTTGATGCAATCAACATGCTCAAAAAAGAAGGAATCTCAATTGGATATGTTCAACTAAAATTAATGCATCCATTTCCAGCTGAATATGTTACATCATTACTCAAAGATGCCAGAATAATAATTGATATAGAGGCCAATCAATCAGGACAACTAGGAAAATTATTCAAACAAAATGTTAGTCGTGATGTTGATTACTTCATCTTAAAATACTCTGGCAGAGCTATGACTAGTACTGAAGTTTATGATTCCCTTAAAAAAATTGTTGAAAATAAATCCAGTAAACGGGAGATCTTAATGCATGGCGCTTAAACTTGCAGATTATAAGACAGACGTGCACAATGACTGGTGTCCTGGATGTGGAGATTTTGGAATTGTCAATGCTATACAGATGGCTTTAGCTGAGATGGGAGTACAACGGGACAAGACAACAATCTTTTCTGGAATTGGCTGTTCAGGTAAAACGTCACACTTCATCAATACTTATGGTATTCATACATTACATGGGCGTGTTTTAACATTTGCACAAGGCGCAAAGATTGCAAATCCTGAGATGACAGTAATTGCTGTTGGTGGTGATGGTGATGGTTTAGGAATTGGCGCAGGTCACTTTGTTGCAGCTGGAAGACGTAATGTCGATATGACTTACATTATTTTTGATAATGGTGTTTATGGATTAACAAAAGGACAAGCATCTCCTACATTAAAACTGGGAGAGAAGACAAAGTCATTACCTTCTCCAAATACTAATTTCAATGTTAACCCAATAGGCCTTGCAGTTGCAAGTGGCTTTACTTTTGTTGCGCGTGGATATTCATATGATGTTAAACATCTCAAAGATTTGATTATTCAGGCAGTTAAACACAAAGGACTATCTTTTTTGGATGTGCTTCAACCCTGTCCTACTTACAATGATATCAATACCAGGGATTGGTATGCAGGATCTGACTTAGTAGATGAGGCACAAAAAAGGCATTCAAGAATTTACAAACTTGAAGAACAGGGATATGATCCGATTGTTCATTACGATTCAATTCCTGAGGTTAATGAAAAACTATCTCAATCTCTCATCAAATCATTAGAATGGGATGCCAAAATACCAACTGGTGTATTTTACAAAAATGAACTAATTTCACCTTACACCCAGAGACTAAAAGACAAGATTCCAAATTATTGCGAAAATCCTCCTGCAAAACAAAACATCTCTCAAAATGGCAAGCCAATTACTGATATTTCTGCAATTTTGGATTCACTTCAAGTATAATTTCTACTTCAAACCTAACAAGTTATAGGCAAGTTTCGTAGTAGTGTATTTTGCATTTGAATATATGTGACGCAAATAAAATATTTCGAAAATCCATAATAAGGGGATTTTTTGAACCTCAATTGGTAAATCTTGACTTTAAAAAATCTTCAATAAAACATCCTTTAATTAATAATAACGGTCTTATGCAATCTGATTTACTTCATATCTTCTTTGATGTGGATACAGGATGTGATTACCCTGATGGGGATGAATGGTTTATTGTGGAATTTGTATTCCCACACGATGTGACACTTCCTGATAATTTGAAGGGTGTTGATTATTTTACTACTCTCTCAATTGAAGAAGGAAAAACATTTTGGCATCATCGTGAACTAGTTCGTTTCAAATATGGAAAATCAAAAAAGCTTGATTATGCCTTGGATTTTCTAGAGTCAAAGTATAAAGAACTTCATGAATTACTAGAACCATTACAAAAAGATCTCAAGTAATTTTTTTCCAGGTGTTGCCACTAAAAATGTATTTTTTATTTTCAGATGATGCTGTATTTAGTCTCCATCTAATTGATTTTGGATCAAATTTATAGACTATCTCTGAAATTTCTGAAGGGAGTTTTTGAGGATCAAGATGATGTGGAAGTAATTCTAAAACAAAATCAATTTTTTCAATTGCATTATCAAACCATTGTCTTTCTTCTACATCAACACTAAAAACAATCTTGGGATTTCCAGCAAAATTAATTTTAACTTTTAACGCATTACCGCTGCCTCTCCTTCTCTTCATTTCCTTGAAAACTGCTTTTACTTTTTCCCAACGTCTAAAATCAAACCATTGAAAGAATTCTTCATTAAATGCAAGTGGAATTTCTATGTCCAGTGAACTAACAAAATTACTCTCATCTTGCTCAATCTCCTCCTGAATAATTGTAAAATGTGAGTTTAGAAATCCATGGAGTACTTCAATTTCCCATGGTGAAATCCCATAATATGTCAGTGTTGTTTTCAATCCTTCTGACATGCTATGAATTCTTAAAAATTGTAATTAAATCTTCAAACCTTGTAAATTGGTACAAATTGACCTTAAAATTAAAATTACATGGATAAAATTACTATATTAATGAAGAAAGAATTTGTAGTAAAGAGTATTGATTCCGCACCAGATGGAGCACCCTATGTTGTAGTTTCACTATCATCAATTAAGGATCTTAAAGACACTGCTCAAAATCCACAATCACCCTTTGGTACTCCCAAAGTCATGGGATTCTCAAACATGAATGACATGATGAAGGATTTAAACAAAATGATGGCAGGAATGGGCGGTGGAATGGGAATGCAAGGTATAACTCAATTAAAACTTGAGATGCATGAATACAAAGACATGGGTCTCTCAGTAGGTGATAAGGTCTTTTTAGAAATGACCAAAGCTGAAAGTCTGGGTGTTTAAATTTACCAGATTGTATTGAAATATTTCCAACCATAAAGGGCAG
>Ga0224497_10001005_pt1 | contig 18586 bp, 22 predicted proteins | sample SF_Jul11_sed_USG_4_FD_167970 | JGI IMG/M metagenome (GOLD analysis project Ga0224497, IMG submission 167970) | Sediment microbial communities from San Francisco Bay, California, United States - SF_Jul11_sed_USGS_13 | ecosystem: Environmental > Aquatic > Marine > Sediment | place: USA... | reverse complement strand
TAATGCAATAGACAATTCAAGTGCATCAGAATTGTTTTCTTCATTTTCTGCCACTCTGCCAAAAAACTGTGAATAACATAGACGTGGTGGACCATCATCCATTATTGTACAATCTTGTATTTCTTGAAGATACTTTCTTGCCAAATACTCTGAAGGCAGAGTTGGAACAGTATCTTCAGGATCTATTATGCCGTCATTGTCATCGTCCTGATCTTTTTCACTTCCAATGCCATCAAAATCAAAATCACTCCATTCAGAAGATTCATTATCAAAGGCATCTACATCATCAGAAAAACCATCATTATCATCATCAGAATCACATTCATCACCTAAAGAATCTAAATCAAAATTATTCTGGTCTATGTTTGGATTATCTATGCAATTATCCAAAAAATCTGCAACGCCATCATGATCTTTATCAGCAAATGTTACCACATTAGACCACGATAGTATAAAAATAGTCATTGAAATTGCTAAAGCAATTAATAAAAATTTGATCTTTTTCTCAATCATATAGTGTGATTTCCGTGACCCGTTACATAATTAGGTATTTTAGGACATCTACTCAATTATAATGATCTAATCGCAACAACTTTTTGATTTATCGTTAGGATTGCACATCTTCATCCTAACAAACATTTGTCTTCAGGACAATAATAGTAAAAGTTATTTTTACCTAATCTTTTTTTGTATTGTTGCATCTTCAATTGTGAATGACAATATTTTCATGATCACATGTTTAGTACGTTCTACCTATGTATCAATATGCTGAATGAACAAAAAGACCATGTGTGAATGAATTAAAATAGACACAAGAAAACTAAATTCAGAATTTGGCCAGTAAACTACTGTGAGTTAGCTAGTCATAATGATCAAATATTTTTGAAAATCATTTTTACACCTAGTCTATATTTTTATTTTGCATATCTTTCCAATAAGTTTCAACCATCTCTAAAACTTTGACAAAGATTTTTACATTCTCATCAGTTGTCTCCTCCCAAAGCTTCTGCCATTTCTGCATTGAGTTTTTAGCAGATTCAAAATCAGGGGCCTCAATTGCTTTAGACCATGACTCTAAGAACTGATGCACATACTTTTCTGTATCTTGTTTGACTCCATCTATCCACATTGTTTGGTTTTTTATGATTTTTGAATTGTTATTGAGAATCTTTTTCCAGATTGGCAAGCATTCTATTCTGGAATCCTCATCAACCCAGCTCCAATAATCAAAACTCTTTTGAAGAGATTCTGTCAGAATGTTGTTCATTTTACGGGAGTACCTGACAGTATTGCTTGGATGCGTTTAACAATGTCATTTGGGGTTCCTGCATTGTCCAAGGTAACCACTAGGAGCATCTTACTGCCGAACGGAAATATTGCCCTTACCAGATTATCGTAGACCTGTAAGGTATAGTTTGCATTTCCAATTTTCTCTGAGAGGGAATTTCTGAAATTCCAAGAGTCTATAGTATGCTTTAAGGCAATTTTATTTTCTTCTTCAGTCAGGAGGTCCGTCACCCCATCCATTTTGCGTTTAAAGATATTGTTTCCTTTTAAATCATAAATCATCACATATCTTATATTCCCAGAAACATGCAATATGCTGTTTAGGAATTTTTCTTGATCTACTAGCTTTAGATTTTCCATGGCGAAGTATGGTGCTGAAGATATTGTTAAAGTGATTGAGAGTTGATTTGATTTAAAATTAAATCAAAAATAATATGCCTTTAATATCAAATCCAAGATCCGTTACATTAGTGCGGCATAGACACAGCATGTCATAGTCTTCACCGTATCCAGATTCCTTCATGAACTTGTTTAGATAATATTGATATTGATGCTGAGTTGCTTTTGATTTTACAGATTCCAAAAAGAGCAAAAGACTTCGCTGCATAAGATCCCTGAGAAATCATAGTATTTTAGCTCAAGGTATGAGAAATATTGGATTATATAACGCTTTGAGAATCCTTCATTACTTGTCTGATCCCCTTGAAACTGAATTAGTAGAACCTATAGAAGAATCAATAGAAGAAGTTTCAGATTTAGAAGTAGAAGAAAATGCAGGGTTGAACAAGGCTCTTGATACTTATCGAAAAATAATTGAAAAGGGAGATGGTAAAGAGATACTTACAGAGAAAGAGCAAGAAAAATTAGAAAAAAGAATCAAAGAGATTGAAGAGAGAGAAGTTGTTGAAAATGTGGAAGAACATGATCCAATTGAAATTCCATGTGAAAAAGGAAAAATCACAATTGGACCACCAACACTTACAAGATTTGAAAAGGCAAGAATAATGGGTGCAAGAGCACTGCAGTTATCACTGGGAGCACCACCATTTATTCCAATTCCAAAAACTGCAAGAATCTCACTAGATATTGCAATGGAGGAGCTTGAGCAAAGGGTAATACCAATCACAATTAGAAGAGTGCTGCCAAATGGAGATTATCAAAATATTCCAATTGATTATTTTGATTGAATGGACCAATCGTCGATAAAACTTAAAAGAACAGAAAATTGCTGATTGTTGAATAATGCTCATGGAAGAGATTAAGGAGGAAAATGGTCAAGAGCAGATCAAAAAATCTGATGATGTTATCATTTACATTCGAAACGATCCTGTAATGCAATCAGCTGTAGATGTTTTGTCACAGTTAGGAAATAAAAAACAAATTATTTTACGAGCTAAAGGAAATTCAATTCCAAATGCTGTTGCAGTAGCTAATATTATAACAGAAAAAATGATGAAAGGGAATTCCAAAATAGAAAAGATAAAGCTTGACACAGAATCTGCCCCAGGAATTGGCAGAATGCTTTCTACAATTGAGATTATATTAAATAAAATTTAGTAGATGCTACCAGGTCCTTTTAGAAGCATATTCTCACATTCTTTACAGACTTTTTCATCAATGTTTGATTCTAGATTATGATGAATCTCACAAATTAACAAGCTGGATTTTATATAATTACAAAGACCAATGAATTTTGAAAGACTTGATGGAGTATATGCCATATCAGAAGACAAATTATCACTTAGATCATTAATCATTATTGCAACTTGTTTTTCAGCTAAAAGTTTTGAAATTAGAGATGGATCACCACGAGTTCCCCTAATGTAGTTGCTAATAGCTGCTTGAGTAACACCTAGCATCTTTGAGATTTCATCTTCACGAATATTATGATCCTCAGCCAATTTTTTTGCCAGAATTGCCCTTAAGGCAGGAATGAGAGTTTTTGATTCAATCTCAGCTGGAAGTAACATTAAACCACAAGTATTCTATAAAGGATTTAAAGTTTGCAATAAATCAAAAAATCAATCATAAAAGATAGAGTCAAATTATCAAGCCAACCTATTTTAGATTCAATGACACTGCGGAATTGTTGGAGGAAATTTCCAAAAAGTTATTTGAATTAATCAAAGAATCATGTATGTCTTGCAAATCAAACACAATTGCGCTTTCAGGGGGACTAGACAGTACAATCATTGCTTACTTTCTAAAGGAAAGAAAACCCAATGGAATTGCAGTAATTGCTCAAGACTTTGTGTCAAATGATTTGACATATTGCCAAATGGTATCAAAACAATTTAAAATTCCATTAAAGATCCACAATACAAGTACTCCTGAGATTTTATCCGCAATTGAGGAGACGATAAAAATTCTCAAAAATTTCAATGATATAGAGATCAGAAATAATGTTGTAATGTATTTGGCAGTAAAATGGGTAAAAGATCAAGGATTAAAAGGAGTAATCACAGGGGATGGTGCAGATGAATTATTTGCAGGCTATAATTTTTTAGTAAACAAACCCAAAGACGAATTAGATAAAGAAATTCAAAGAGTTTGTTCTGTCATGCATTTTCCAACCCAGAAAATTGGAGACGCATTAGGAATTAAAATAGAATCACCTTTCTTAGATGAGAAAATAGTAGAGTTTGCAAAGAAAATCCCATCAGAACTTAAGGTAAACAATAAAGAAGGAAAACACTATGGAAAATGGATCCTACGAAAAACATTTGAAAAAGAAATTCCCTATCAAATTGCGTGGAGAGAAAAATCACCAATGCAAGAAGGTTCAGGCACAGCAGGGCTTACAAATTTGTTTGAATCAGTTATCAGCAATGACAAATTTGAAGAAAAGAAAAAAAACATAGAAAAAACTGACGGTGTACTCATCAGAACAAAGGAATCAGCGTATTATTACGAAATTTTTAAAAGATTTTATGGTAATCCGTCTAGTAACGCAGAAAATTTATGTCCATATTGTAAGTATAATGTAGAAAACTCGAAATTTTGTAGAATGTGTGGTGCTTTTCCAATCTAGCTGTTTTTGTATTTACGTGGTTTTTTCATAAAAATTCTTCTGCAACCATTACAACAAAAATAGAATTTTTTTCCATTATGCTCATGTTCAAGAGCAAGTTCTTTGTCAAGTTCAATACCACAAACAGGATCCACCGGCACGAATTTTTCACTGAATGTTTCTATTTATAGATTGACTAAATATACAATGTTTGAATTTTTGAATTTTTTATTGATGTAAATAATAGTCACTATAGAATTATTTTCATTCTAATTTAAAATTTAAAATTTAAAATTCATAGAATGCCTACAAAATCAATTTTAAGACGTAGTAATAATGTCTAGGATTTTTTTTGGCAAAACTCCATAGTCTGAATCAGGTTCTGTCACAACATATAGTATGTCTTCATTAAGTAGAAAACTAAGTGCTAATGCTCTTTGTCTAGATGCAAGTGCAAAATTAACGGGGCCAAGTTGCTTATCAAACTCTTTTCTCATTTTCACCCTTAACGCTAGCTCCATGAAAATCATTTCATCATCTTTTTCATTTTCAAGTGGGGTTACATTTTCCTTCATTCCACCTGCAACTAGTCTACCACGTTCATTGACAACTCCTACAAACCTTATCTTTGGATCAAGAGATTTTACCATATCACAAATTTTTGTATAATCATAAATCTTTGACAAATTTCACTTTGTCTGTCAAAGTCTCCCATTTATTAGCTTTCTAAAATCTCTAAAATCAAATTTGAATTTGATAAAAAATTAAGACGTTAATTTCTTAATGAGGGTTAGAAATTCGTCTTCAGGAATTGAAGGAATTTTCATAATATTCATGTTTTCAGATACGTGTTCTGAAGATTTTTGTCCAATTAACGGGGCCAATACACCAGGAGAAGAGCGAATGAATTGTAGTGCACGAAGAGAGGGCTTAAGATCACTAAATTCTGGCATGACTCCCGGATTTAGTAATCTTCCTTGCATTAATGGAACGCTGGTAAATACACCAATACCAAGCCGTACTGCAGCTTCAAGAATTGAGATAGATTCTCCATCAAACAGTTGATTTTTTGTCAACAATGCTTGATCATAATACATGTTGTATGGAAGCTGGATGAACCTAAATCCATGTTTTTGACCTCCAGCTTTTTTTGCCATTTCCACAGTATCTTTTAGTGATAAATATTGAGAATTATCAGGTGTAACTCTAAAGCATTCCCAAGTTGCCATTCCATAGTACTTGATTTTACCTTCAATTCTTTTTTGCTCATATAATTCAAATACGGATTGAAGGCTTTCCAAAAAAATGTCTTTTGAGATATCTTTTATTTGTCCTTCAATTGCATTATGCAGATACAACAAATCAATACATTCAAGATCTAAATTTTTGAGGCTACGTTCAAGTTGATCATTTAGATATGTTGTTGTCATACAATGATATCCTGAAGTTATGTCACCTTCCTTCACAATGCCTTTTGAGACATATTCATTTTTTACATATTCCCAAAAATCTTGTTTAATATCTGCATCATTTGTGACGTAACCGTTTTTTGTACTGAGAAAAATTTGATCACGTGAAATTTTTCCTTCTTGAATTAATTCAGAAATTGCTTTTCCTACTGAACGTTCAGCTTTTTGTGATCTATAATTAATGGCAGTATCAATCACATTAATCCCAGACAGAATAGATTGTTTTACTGCATTTGTGACAATTCGATCTGTTTCATCATTAGATTCTCCTAGATATGTTCCCATACCGACGTTAGACAAGGTCAAATTCTGAAATTTATTAAAATTAGTTCTTAATACGTTGGAATTTTCTGCAAATCTTAAAGTGCCCTCAGAAGTAGCAAAACCAGAAATCATAATTTAACTACAAAAATACAGCATTTATGTTTAGATCAATGAGTCTATCAAAAAACCAGTTACAAACAATATGCCTGTTATCCTACTAAACATCAAAGTAGAAGACATTGAAGGGATCATTGCATCTATTGAGTCAAAGTTTCTTTTTAATCCTAATCCCCCTCTAATCATTAAAGGGACACTCAGAAACGTGATTAAAGAAAAAATTGGGAATAATTCAAAAATCACGCCTAGAGACAAAACAGAATATGAAATTGTAGGAAAAATCCAAAAAATCATTTTTGCCTTTTTTTTACCAAGAACAATAACCAGAGTTTTTCTACCTTTTGACTTGTCTGCATCATGATCAGGAAAAGAAGCAATGAATAAAACAAGTGAAGATAAAACGCCTACAACTATTCCTGCAAGAATAGATTCAACAGATATCTGATTTGATTGTATAAAATAAGTTCCAAGAACAATCATAGTGCCCTTTACTGCTACAAAGAATTCTGCCAAACCAGAATCAACAATTTTTGTTGAATAAAAGTAGATTGAAAGTATTGCAAAACCTAAAATTACTGCAACTATTATTCCATCCGTAATTACAAAATAAACCCCAATGATACTTCCAATAATTAAAAATGCGATTCCTGCACGATAAACGGATTTAGGTTTTAACAATCCTTCAGGTAAGACTCCAGTGCCGCCACTCATTTTAGTTCTTTTTGTTTTAGTGTCAATACCACGTTTGTAATCCCAATAATCATTTAGCAGATCTACACTGGCATGCAATGCTAATACTCCGCCAAATGTTAGTATAGCATCAAAAATTTCAATTGAATAATTTTGCCACCAATTAATTGAAAGCCCCACTGAAACTGCAATTACTGAAGCTAAAAGGAATCTGATTCGAATAACTCTAAGCCATACTAATATCATCAAACTATCTGTAAGAATCTTTTTCTAGTTAAATTTCCTACCATCTACTTTAATAGAATAATTAGAATAATAGTGAATACTTGAAAAATACAAAATTATGAAAGTAAAAGAATCTAAACTAGAGACTCATCGCTAACTTCAATAGGTTTTCTACCCATGAATCCAGAATCCTTTTCATGCCAAAATTTAATCTCAGTTTCACCATATTTCCAACACAGCCATACCTCTTCATCAAAACGCTTTGAGGGAAAATCAAGCAGTCCTTGTTCAATGCTTTTTACCACAACCCCAGTATTTTCAAGAATCTCAAGTGACTCATAAAATTGAGTAATTGCAGAATTGAGTTTTTGCTTTAAAGTAACATATTCTTCAAATGTGTTTGTAGTAGAAAGACTAATCTGAAGCTCTTGTTCTAATTTTGAGATTTGGTTCTTTTTTGCCAGAGCAAACTCATATTTTTTGATAACATCAGGTAATGCGGAATTTGCCTCATTTGTTGTAAAATAGGAAAACATGAAATTATCAATCTCAGTCTTGATTAAAAATCTTAGGTGCAAATTTATTAAGAAATATTTCCGTCTCAGAATATGAGCCAAGAAGATCAATTAGAAATGCTAATTACTCAAACTATTAATGGTGCCATCGCAACAATTCCTGCCTATTTAGAGGAAATAAAACAAAACAAAGATACACTCAAAGTGGAAAATGCAGAAGAATTTGTTTATGGGATGATCATGGGGATGGCATTAGGAATGAGTGGAGCATTACTTAGTGCACAAAAAGAAATGCCAACTGCTGAAGACCAAATGAAAGTACGAGATATAAGTATACAAACACATACCACAAATTAGAGAAAGGATTTTTAATTGATAGAATTTTCTAACGTAGAGCAAAAATTTCTTCATTCATTAGAAAATGCAAGGATTGCAACATCACATGATGATATTCCACATGTAAAGCCGGTTTCATTTATCTTTCACAACGATTCAATTTTGATTGCAACTGATTACGACACTAGAACTTTTAAAAATTTAAAAAATAATCCAAATATTGCAGTTACTATTGATATCTATAAATCTGGAGGACATAAAGCAGTATGTATTCAAGGCGAATCAAAAATTATAGAAAATGGAGAAGAATTTAAAAAAATATATAAAATGTTTTATAAGAAATTTGCATGGGTCAGAAATGAACCATGGAATGAGAATGAAGCCCCATTTTTAGTAATAATCCCTAAATCAAAGGTTAGTTGGGGTCTGAAATAAACTAAAAAACAAGAACAATATGAAAAATCAAACAGAAACTAGTTTCAAAAATAGTAAAATATTAACTATCAATATTTAATTTCAAATCAAATGGCACAAAAGATCAAGTGTTCACATATTTTAGTTCAAAAACAAAGCGTAGCATTAGAAATTTGTGAGAGAATAAAGAAAGGTGAGAAATTTGGAAAGTTGGCAAAAGAATTATCAATTGATTCTGGGAGTGCCAAAAAAGACGGAAGCCTTGGATATTTTACAAAAGGAATGATGGTAAAACCATTTGAAGAAGCAGCATTCAAATTACAAGTAGGGCAAGTGTCTGAACCAATCAAAACAGAATTCGGATATCATGTTATCAAAAGATTCGGATAGAAGATAGATCTATTTTTTGTTTCATTTTTTTATTGCTTTTGTAGACATTTTTCCTAAGATAGAAAAATTCTTAGAAAAGTAGCAGAAACAAGAAATTACACCTTAAACCTGAAGACATATAACATAAAGTTTTTTCACAAGAACCAAATTGTCAGAGTATGACAATTCTAACAGAAAAAGCAATAGAAGAAATACTCTGTTATTTGGAGAGAGTGATTGCCAACCTGGCCAAAGAGATAATTAAGAACTCTGAATTCCAAAATGACTTTCAAGAACTTGAGAATTTTCTTTCAAATCAGTTTGACATTAGACTTGAAAATCTGCTTCGTTTCAAAGACAGCAGTATTCATCATCTAGAATCTGGGATGAAAAATAGAATGATTCAGCGAAAAAAAGAATTGCTAGGAGAAATCAAAAACCAGATAGAAGGCTAAAGAAATGCATCTAATCCATTTTTTTGAGATTTAGTTTCTTGATTTTTTAGTAAGATTTTGGTCATTTTATCACCCATAGACTTTGAAGCAGACATCTTTCTTTTACCTATCCAGTAGTAGGTCTCATCAATCGTATCCTTTGCAATCAAAACAACTAATTTACCAGTATCTTTTCTTCCTGTCCTACCTCTTCTTTGAATAAATCGAATAGAGCTTGGAACGTTATCATAAAAGACAACCTGATTTACTTCAGAGATATCCAGTCCTTCTTCACCAACACGTGTTGCAACTAATACTCTAAAGAGTCCATCTCGAAACTTTTGAACAGTTTCAATTTGCTTTTTTTGTTTAAGACCAGTCTCTCCAGATTTACCAATCAAAACTCCCGTAGAAATTCCCATTTCAGTGAGTTTCTTATAGATGACATCTACAGAATCACGATAGCTGGTAAATATCAAAGCCTTGCCAGGAACAGATTCAATAATTTCTTTTAATTTTGGAATTTTTGAGTGCTCAATTCCTTTTGATTGTGCATCTTTTGCCAGATATATTGCTCTGGTAAAATTTGGATCAACTTCAAACAATTCTCTAATGCCGGCACCTTTTTTTGTTTGTGCTCTCTCACAGAATTTCAAAAAAGAAGTAATACCGTGAGCTTCTAAAATATTCAATGCATAATGAATTCTGATTGCAGTAAAGAGAGGCTTTGCTGAGCGTCTATTTTGGTTTAAAACAAACTGTCGAATTCGCAATAATGCAGACAGTGATTGTTGTTCTGCTAATCGAATTCCATTTTTTCTTAGAATATCATATCGCTCGTCCAATGCAAGTTTTATCAAGGTTTGAATAGATTTCATTTCGGGAGGGAGTTCAACATTAATCCACTGTGTGTTTGTCTGTTGTGTATATGGCTTAACATCCTTACTGTCTTCTGTTCTTTCAGCAACGCTTGCAATTCGAAGTTTAGTCAAAATCTCTGTTGCTTTGTCTTTTTCACTAGGAAGGGTAGCTGTCATTCCAAGAATTCTTGCATTGGAATCAGTAAATCTTTGAGCAATTCCAGAATAAGCATAATCCCCTACAGTTCGGTGAACCTCATCAAAGACAACCAGATTGAACTGATCAGGAGATATGATTTGTCTATCAAGATCATTTTTGGTAATTTCTGGAGTTGCACAAATGACACTATTTTTCCAAAGTTTTGTTCTTTTTTGAACAGTATCCTCTCCAGTAATTAATGAAATATCATCAAGAGTAAGATTTTCTTTTAGAAATTCATAGTGTTGGTTTACCAATACCCTGGTAGGTGCCAAAAACAAAATACCGCCTGTTCCCTTAGCTAGATATGTAGCAATTACTTGTAATGCTATAGCAGTCTTACCCAACCCCGTGGGTAAAACAACAATACAATTTTCTTGAATGGCCTGATTTGCCAAATTAACCTGATAATCCCTTTTTTCAATTGAATTTTTTTTTACATATTTTTGTTCTATAAATTCTGTCAAATCTGAGTTCAAAACCGACTTTATTGATTTTATGCTTTTGTATAGTCAAAAACTAGTCATTACTCAATATAGATCACATATTTTTTAAATAAAAATAGAGAATCAAGATGGTATAATTCCACAGTCATAGAAAATCAGTCATAGAAAATCAGTCATAGAAAATCAGTCATAGAAAATCAGTCATAGAAAATCAGTCATAGAAAATCAGTCATAGATATCTTCAAAAAAAAGAAAAACCAGTTTGGTAAAATTATCAATAAAAAAAGATATGTTCAATAAATAAAAAAACTGAAAAATACAGATAAATCACACAAAATTTAAAAAATAAAAAGCAAGAAAAAATCAGTTATTCTAATTTCTTCTTTGCTTTGTTAATCATCGCTATCTCTTCACGGAGATGTAATTTCAACAAACGTTCATGATCTTTTTTATGAACGCTATATGCCTTGTTAAGAGATTGTTTTGACTTTGCTCTTTTTACAGCATTTTGAAATTTTTTGTGGATGATATTTACTTGAGATGTATAGTTTGCCATCAAAGAAATCTTTTTCTCAACATTAAAGAAGTTTGCGGATATGTTATCATTGATCGAATCAAATAGCGATCAAATCGAATCAATATATTGAACAGATAGAGAATAGATTCGTGAGTCAATCATTTGAGAGACCAAACTGGGATGAGTATTTTATGCTTCAAGCTGAATTGGCAAAGCTTCGTTCAAATTGTATGACAAGGCAAGTAGGAGCAGTAATTGTTCGCAACCATAGACAACTGGCTACAGGATATAATGGAACACCACCAGGGATTAAAAATTGCTTTGAAGGGGGATGTAAAAGATGTCAAATGAGAATGGAGGGAAAAATAGAGTCAGGTGCATCACTTGACAGATGTCTTTGTAATCATGCAGAGGCCAACGCAATAATGCATTGCGCAATTTTGGGCATTGAAGCAGGAATAGAAGGGGCAATACTATACACAACTTTTGTTCCATGTTTAGAATGCACAAAGATGGCAATAACAATAGGAATTAGAAAATTTGTTTGTCTTGATTCTTACCCTGAAACAGATTTTGATTTACTAAAAGAAGCAGGAGTAAAAGTAATCAAATTAGAGAAAAACAGTATTGCAAAATGGTCAAAAGAATTAGCAAGCAATTATGAAAAGTCTGGGATAAAATGCAAGTCAGAGTAGCCCAATCAGAAAACACGATGATTATGCCACCATCAATGTTGGTATCTGCCACATATGACAATATGTCCAAATCTGCAGTGTTAAAATTTTATGACCCAAAATCAGAGAAAATAATTTTATGGAGAGATGAAATTGAACACAAACCTTACTGTTATTCTAGATTATCACCTGAAGAATTAGATTTCTTACAGGAAAGAGACGATGTATTAAAAATTGAAACCGTAAAGAAGCATGATTTGATGAAAGATGAAGAAATAAGCATATCAAAAATTACAGTCACAGATCCACTTGCAATTGGAGGAACAACAGGAGATAAGAGCATTAGAAATATCATCGATACATGGGAATCAGACATCAAGTATTATGAGAATTATCTATATGACAGATCATTAATCGTAGGAAAATATTATGAAGTGATAGAGGGTAAAATAAAATCACATGATTTAGAGATTTCAGATGAAGTAAAACTTGCACTAAAGAGTTTGTTGTGGGACAAGGTGGATAGTAAAAGCATGGTAGATGCAAATGAATTCAAAGACTTTATCTCAGAATGGGCAAATCTTCTCAATCAGCCGATTCCAAAAATTAAAAGAATGAGCATAGATATTGAAGTGGAGGCTGAAATTGGAAGAATTCCAGATCCAAAGATTGCTGAAAAAAAAGTCACTGCAATAGGATTCAAAGGAACTGACGGTTTTGATAAGATTTTTGTTTTAAGAACTGAAGGAATTGAAGAAGGAAAAAATGAACTAGACTCACAAGTAGAGGTAGTATTTTATGAAAAAGATAAAGAAAAAGAGATGATTGCAGATGCATTTAAAATAATTTCAAACTATCCATTTGTTGTAACATACAACGGTGATGAATTTGATTTACCCTATCTATATAACAGAGCAGAAAAACTTGGAATAAAGAATCAAGACAACCCGTTATACATGATGAGGGATTCAGCTACACTAAAGCATGGTGTCCATCTTGATTTGTACAGAACACTCTCAAATAGATCTTTTCAAATCTATGCATTTAGTCAGAAATACACAGATTTTTCTTTAAACAGTGTATCAAAAGCTCTTTTAAACAAAGAAAAAATTGATTACGGGTTAGAAATAGACGAATTAAATCTCTACCAAACTGCAAATTATTGCTATAATGATGCCTTGTTAACATATGAGCTTACAAGCTTCAATCACGATCTTTTAATGAATTTACTCGTTATTATTGCAAGAATCGGAAGAATGCCGATTGATGATATTGCAAGAATGGGAGTTTCTCAATGGATTCGAAGTCTTTTGTATTATGAACATAGACAAAGAAATGCACTTATTCCAAAAAGAGAAGAGCTGCAAAGAAGATCAGAAGGAGTTATGTCAGATGCAGTAATCAAAGACAAAAAATACAGAGGAGGACTGGTGGTAGAACCAAAGGAAGGTATTCACTTCAATGTTGTTGTAATGGATTTTGCAAGTCTATATCCAAGTATTATCAAGATCAGAAATTTATCATATGAAACAGTAAGATGTGTTCATGAGGAATGCAAAAAAAATGCCATACCTCAAACAAACCATTGGACATGCTCAAAGAGAAATGGGATCACGGCAATAATCATTGGGTCACTGAGAGACTTGAGAGTGAATTACTACAAAAGCCTCTCAAAAAAAGAAACATTAACAGATGAACAAAGACAACAATACACTGTTGTCAGTCAAGCACTCAAGGTAATTCTGAATGCCAGTTATGGTGTAATGGGGGCAGAAATTTTTCCACTATATTTTCTGCCAGCAGCAGAAGCTACTACAGCTATTGGAAGATATACAATCTTAGAAACAATCAAAAAATGTGAGAATGCAGGAATTGAGGTTCTTTATGGAGATACAGATTCTTTGTTTATCAAAAATCCAAATAAAGAACAAATTCAAAAAGTAATAGAACAAGCAAAAAAAGAACATGGTGTAGATTTAGAGATTGATAAAGTGTATCGATATTGCGTACTAAGCCAAAGAAAGAAAAACTATTTGGGTGTAACAATGGATGGAAAAGTGGATGTTAAAGGATTAACTGGAAAGAAATCACATACACCACCATTTATCAGAAAATTATTTTATGAGTTGTTAGATTTCTTATCTAAAGTTCAAACAGTTGAAGATTTTGAGAAAGCCAAAAAACAAATTTCAGATAAAATTGTAACATGCGCAAAAAAAGTAGAAGAGAAAGAGATTCCACTAGAAGATTTGACTTTTAATGTAATGATAAGCAAATCCCCTTCAGAATATGTAAAGACAGTTCCTCAGCACATCAGAGCAGCAAAATTACTTGAGTCAATAAGAGAAGTCAAAAAGGGAGATAAAATATCATATGTCAAGATCATTAACAAACCAGGGGTAAAGCCATTAGAGATGGCAAAGAAAGAAGAAATTGATTCAAAAAAATACATGGAGTTTATGGAATCCACACTCGAACAAATCACATCATCAATGGACTTGGATTTTGACAAAATGCTTGGCAAACCAAAACAAACAGGATTAGACGAGTTCTTCTGGAATTAGGATTGAGAGGAATGGAGATAGACGGAACACTGCTTACTATTTTGGGAGTTACGGCAGGAATTCTGATTTTATCGGGATGGGTAGAGCAAATCATCAAAGGATATAAAACAAAAAGTCTCAAGGATGTCTCAAAATATCTTATGATCTTTATTTCAATAGGAGCAATTCTATGGCTAGTTTATGGATTTATTGTATCAGATATCTTCATTATAGGCACAAACATTGCAGCAATATTTCTTATGATGACAGTTTTGGTTATGAAAAAAAGATATGATGCAATATCAAAATCAAGACTGGATCGAATCAAAGATTAAATAGAATGCAAAAAGTTCCAAAGAAAGAATGTTCATAATAAATTGTAAAAACTATGAAGAGGTTGCTGGAGAAAAGATAGTAAAATTTGTAAAGACTGCAGAAAGAATTTCAAAAAAATATAAAATAAAAATTGCAATAGCACCACCCCAGCATCTCATAGGAGTGGTTGTTAAAAGTTCCATTCCAATTTTAGCCCAACATGTGGATGATTCTAAAGTAGGGAGCACAACAGGTTTTGTAATTCCAGAATTACTAAAAAAATCTAAAGTAAGTGGTTCACTCATTAATCACAGTGAGCACAGAATTACAAGTAAAGAAATTGCACAACTTGTTTCAAAACTAAAAGAACTGAAAATGATTTCAGTATTATGTGTCAAAGATGTAACAGAAGTAAAAAAATATGCAAAATTAAATCCAGAATATATTGCAATAGAACCTCCAGAGTTAATTGGTTCAGGAAAGGCAGTATCTAAAGAAAAACCAGAGCTAATAACAAAGGCTGCTGAGGCAGTAAAGAGTGCAAAAAACAATACAAAATTACTGTGTGGTGCAGGAATTGTTTCTGGAGAAGATGTTTCTAAAGCAATAGAATTAGGATCAAAAGGCATTCTAGTTGCAAGCGGAATTATCAAAGCAAAAGACTGGGACAAGATAATGTCTGAATTTGCTAAGTCAATGGTTTAATACCCCCTTTTTTAGACTTGATAATCGTAAAAAATGAAACAAGTTTATTTTTTTGATGAAGGAGATGGTAAAAACAAGAAATTGTTAGGAGGAAAGGGAGCAGGTCTTTGCGAGATGACCAAACTGAAACTGCCAGTTCCTCCAGGATTTACAATTACAACAGAGGTTTGCAAAAAATACTATGAAAATGACAAAAGACTTCCAAAAACACTCATGGGTGAAGTGAAAAAGAATATTGCAAAAATTGAAAAAAGAACAGGAAAAAAATGGAATTCTAAATCAAATCCTCTACTAGTATCGGTACGATCAGGGGCAGCAATATCCATGCCTGGAATGATGGATACTATATTGAATCTGGGATTAAATGATCAAACAGTAATAGGACTGGCAGAGAAAAGCAGCAATCCAAGATTTGCATTGGATTCCTATAGAAGATTTATTCAATTATTTGGCAAAGTTGTATTTGGAGTAGCAGATAACAAATTTGATGATGTTTTAAATGCGGCAAAAAAGAATCAAAATGTTGTAGTTGACAGCGATTTAAATGAAGAATCATTAAAAACAGTTGTTAAGCAATACAAGCAGATTTGTGAGAAACATATAGGAAGAAAATTTCCAGTAGATCCTACTGAACAATTAGAGCTTGCAATCAAAGCAGTTTTTGGTAGTTGGATGGGAGAAAGAGCAATTGTATACAGAGAGAGAAACAACATTACAAAAGACATCGCAGATGGTACTGCAGTAAATGTAGTTTCAATGGCATTTGGAAATATGGGTAATGATTGTGCTACTGGTGTTGTCTTTACAAGAAACCCAGGGGATGGCTCACGCCATATTTATGGAGAATATTTAGTTAATGCTCAAGGAGAAGACGTTGTTGCAGGGGTAAGAACGGGAAAACAAGTAGATGAGATGAAAAAAGAACTTCCTGAATCATACAAGCAATTAACAAAGACATGTGAAAGATTGGAGAAACATTACAAGGAACCACAAGATATTGAATTTACAATTGAGCAAGGTCGCTTTTATTTATTGCAAACAAGAAACGCAAAGATGAATGCAGTGGGAATGGTAAAAACATCAGTAGACATGTTCAAAGAAAAACTAATTGACAAAAACAGAGCAATAACAAGATTACAAGCCGAACAATTAGAGCAACTCTTACACAAAACAATCGATTCAAATGCAATAAAGAATTTTACCCAGCTTGCAAAGGGAATTGCAGCATCACCAGGCGCTGCAAGTGGTTTAGCAGTATTTGATGTTAAAAGAGCAACACAGATGGGAGAGAACGGCGTCAAAGTAATTCTAATCAGAGAAGAAACAAAGCCTGAAGACGTACCAGCATTCTTTGAATCTGTTGGAATTTTAACTAGTAGGGGTGGAAAAACATCACATGCCGCAGTAGTAGCAAGAGGAATGGGCAAACCATGTATTGTTGGATGTTCGGATTTGAAAATTGATTATGAGAATAACCAATGTAGTGTAAATGGAAAGACTGTCCATGAGGATGAGTCTATAACAATTGATGGTAGCACAGGTTCAGTATTCATAGGAGAAGTGCCTACGATTGAGCCAAAAATCACACAAGACTTTAAAACAGTATTGGAATGGGCACAAAAAGCAAAGAAGATAGGGATTAGAGCAAATGCAGACACACCAGAGAGCGCCAAATTAGCAAGAGAGTTTGGAGGTCAAGGAATAGGACTGTGTAGAACAGAAAGAATGTTCAATGGAAAAGACAGAATTGGTCTATTTGTAGATATGATTATGGCTGAAAATATTGAAGAACGAAAGAAAGTTCTAAACAAATTAGGCCAATTACAAAAAAGTGATTTCATTGAAATTCTAAATACGATGGAGGGATATCCTGTGACAATTAGACTTTTAGATCCACCATTACACGAATTTTTACCAAATCCAGAAGAATTATCAGAAAAAATTCACAAATTAGAATCAACAAATGACAAAGATGAGCTTGAAAAATCAAAAATTATTTTAAAAAGAGCAAGAGAACTAGCAGAGATAAACCCAATGATGGGGCACCGAGGAGTAAGAGTTGGAATCACATATCCTGAAATTTATGAAATGCAAATTCGTGCAGTATTTGAGGCAGCTGCAGAACTAGCTAAAAAGAAAATCAATGCACATCCACAAATCATGATTCCTCAAATTAGCAGTATTGCAGAATTAAATCATATTAAAAAAATCTACGATGAAATAAAAAAAGAAATGGAATCAAAACATAAAATGAGACTAAAGATCAACTTTGGGACAATGATTGAAGTTGTAAGAGCGGCATTAACTGCAAATGAACTTGCAAGTACTGCAGAATTTTTCAGTTTTGGCACAAATGATCTTACACAAGGGACATTTAGTTTTAGTCGTGAAGATGTGGAAGGAAAATTCCTTCCAGAATATATGGATAAAGAAATTCTTGAGAGAAATCCATTCCAATCAATTGATGTAAACGGAGTAGGCAACCTCATGAAGATAGGAATTTCCAATGGTCGAAAAGTAAAACCCAAAATGGAAATTGGGATTTGTGGGGAACATGGCGGTGATCCAAACTCCATTAAATTCTGTCACAATGCAGGATTAAGCTATGTTAGTGCGTCACCTCACAGAATACCTATTGCTTTAATTGCAGCCGCCCAAGCAGCAATAGAGCAGCCAAAAATGGTAAAAAAGAGAAAGTAGGTCACAGCAGATTTTAAAATAAGGAATCACCCATTCATAGTAAATTGTTACCTAGAATTGATGCCATAAAGCAAATGAGGAAGAAGATAGGAATTACACAAAAAAAACTAGCCACAATGACAGGTGTAAGTACATCTATGATAAACCAGATAGAATCAGGAAGAAGTCAACCAAGCTATGAGACTGCAAAGAGGATATTTGAGATCTTGGCAAGTTTGGAAGGAAAAACAGCCTCGCACACTGCAGGAGATTTTTGCAGTACTGACATTGTAAAACTAAAGCCAAGTAACACACTACATGATGCAATAAAAAAAATGCATCAGCTATCAATTAGTCAAATTCCGATATTTGATGGACATGATTTAGTAGGTATTGTTTCAGAAGACGGAATTGTAAAACATCTTGCAGATGTTGGAGAATCAGAATTAAAAAATGCAAAAATAGCAGACACTATGGAACCAGTTCCCCCAATAGTTGATTATAACACTCCTGCAAAT
>Ga0224497_10001002_pt1 | contig 18606 bp, 15 predicted proteins | sample SF_Jul11_sed_USG_4_FD_167970 | JGI IMG/M metagenome (GOLD analysis project Ga0224497, IMG submission 167970) | Sediment microbial communities from San Francisco Bay, California, United States - SF_Jul11_sed_USGS_13 | ecosystem: Environmental > Aquatic > Marine > Sediment | place: USA... | reverse complement strand
CTTGGGGCGGGTGCGCCGCAATACACGCAGCGCCTGCCAGCAGGCGCGCAACAGCCGAAACGGCGCGATAACGAGCGCCAGCACCCCCTTGCCGCGCAATCCCTGCACGCTGAGCCATTCGATCGCGAAATTAGCGGCCGGCACCACCCTTGCCTCGATACCGGAACGCGTCCCCAGCCAGACGATATTCTCGCCCCGCTGGCGCAGATTTTCGGCCACCGCCAGCGCCGGAAACACGTGCCCGCCGGTGCCGCCCGCCATCACCAGAATCGGTTTTTGCAGCGCGCTGGTCACGACTCTCTCACCGCTCTTTTGCGCACCGCGCCGCCGCCATCCCCCTGCTGGAATTCGTAGTAGACTCGAAGCACCAGCCCTACCGCGAACGACATGCTCAGAATCGAGTTTCCGCCGTAACTGATGAACGGCAGGGTCAGCCCCTTGGTCGGCAGGGCGCCCATGTTGACGCCGATATTGAATACCGCCTGCAGCGTGATCAGCAGGCCCACGCCATAGGCCAGGTAGGCGCCGAAAGCCTGCTGCTTCTGCAACGCCATCCTGGCAATGGCGAAGCAGCGAACCGAGAACATGGCGAACAGGCCGATCAGCAGGACCTGCCCGACAAAGCCGAATTCCTCGGCAAAGATCGCGAACATGAAATCGGTATGCGCCTCGGGCAGGTAAAACAGCTTCTGTATGCTGCCACCGAGACCCGCGCCGAACCAGCCGCCGCTACCGATCGCAATCAGCGATTGCGTCAACTGAAAGCCGCTGTTGAAAGGGTCGGCCCAGGGGTCGATAAAAGACGTGATCCGGGCCAGACGGTAGGGCGAGGATACCGCGAGCAAGCCCATGATCGCGAGCGTGCCGATGACGAACAGGATGAACTGTCCGAAACGCACGCCGCCGAGAAAGATCAACCCCAGCCCGGTCATCAGTAACACCGCGGCCGCGCCGAAATCCGGCTCCAGCACGAGCAGGCCGCTGGCGACCGCGAGGATCAGCATTGGCTTGATAAATCCCATCGTGTTGGTCTTGACCTCGTCGCAGCGCCGAATCAGGTAGCCACTCAGGTAGATAATCAGAAACAGCTTGGCGATCTCCGAAACCTGGAACGTGAACAGTCCGAAATTAAGCCAGCGCGTGCTGCCGTTGACGGTATGCCCGACACCGGGAATCAGCACGAAGGCCAGCAGGATAATCGAACCCAGCATCAGCGCCATGCCGTTGTTGTTCCAGAACGCAAGCGGTATCTTGCAGGCAAACCACATCAGCGCCAGGCTTATCGCGATGCGCAGAAACTGGCGCTTGGCGTAGTAAAAAGGATCCTGGGTCAGCTGATCGGCAATACCGATCGACGCCGACGCCACCATGACCATGCCGATACAGATCAGTACCAGGTAAATCAGCAGAATCACGCGGTCGTATTCTGGCGCGAGTTCGAGTTCGCTCGTCGCGGCCAGGTTGCCGCTTCGGATCGCCTGGCTACTCATGCGCAAGCTCCCTGACCCGCCGCATGAAATCGTCGCCGCGCGCTTCGAAGTTCTGGTACATGTCGAAACTCGCGCAGGCCGGCGCCAGCAATACGCAATCACCGCTGACCGCGCTTGCGCGGGCCCGTTCGACCGCCTCGTGCATGTCGCGCACCCGTTCGATGCGGGTGCTGCCCTGCCAGGCCCGCTGCAGCCGCGGCGCGTCTTCGCCGAGCAGCAGCACGCGTTTTACCCTGCGTCTCAGCGTTTCGGTCATGACCGACATATCCGCGCCCTTGGCCTGCCCGCCGGCGATCAGTATGACCGGCCGCTCGCGTCCCTCGATCGACGCCCGGGCCGCGCCGACATTGGTCGCCTTGGAATCGTTAATCCATTCGACCCCGTCGATTTCGGCGACCCACTGGCTGCGGTGCGCAATGCCGCCGAATTCACGCAGCGCCGCGACGATCGCGTCCCGCGAAATACCGAGGCCGTGGGCGATCGCCATCGCGGCGAGGCAGTTGGCCCAGTTATGGCGTCCGCTGATCTTCAGTTCAGCTACCGGCAACCAGGGATCGTTGCGCTGCGCCAGCCACGGGCCATCGGCTTCGAGCAGCCTGAAATCTGCCGTCGAGGCCGGATCCAGGCTGAAACAGACATCGCCGGCATCGTGGCGCGTCGCGGCATCGTCGAGGTTGCTGACGCAGAGCCCGGCATTGCGGTAAACGCGCTGCTTGGCCTTCACATAGGCGTCGTAATCGGCGTAGCGGTCGAGGTGGTCTTCGCACAGGTTCAGCAGGGTAGCAACCCGCGGCTGCAACGACGTGGTCGTCTCGAGCTGATAGCTCGACAGTTCGAGCACGTAGTAGTCCGCGTCCTGCTCGAGCAGGTCCAGCGCCGCGGTGCCGATATTTCCGCCGACGGCGGCAATTTTTCGATCCCGGGAAATCATCGCGCCAACCAGCGTCGTAACCGTGCTCTTGCCGTTGGAGCCGGTAATCGCGACCACCGGCCTGTTTACCAGTCGGGCAAACAACTCGATATCGCCGACAACCTGCTTGCCGCTAGCCGCCGCCTGCTCGATGACCGGATCATGAATCGAAAGCCCGGGACTGACCACGATAACCTCGGACCATGCGATCAGGTCCGCGTCGAGCAGGCCGGCGTGAAAGTCGACATCGTCGAAAGCGGATTTCAGCTCGCCCAGAAAAGGCGGAATGTCGCGCGTATCCTGGACGCGGCAGCGATACCCGTGACCCAGCAGGTAGCGCGCCACCGAGTATCCGCTGACGCCGAGCCCCACTACCAGGTAGTTCACGTCTTGCAGAGCTGTTTCTTGCTGGTTCACGACAGGCATTACCGTATCTTTAAACTCGCCAGTCCGATCAGCACCAGCACCACGGTGATAATCCAGAAGCGCACGATGATGCGCGGTTCCGGCCATCCCTTCAGCTCGTAGTGGTGATGCAGGGGCGCCATGCGGAATATGCGGCGCCCGGTCAATTTGAACGAAGCCACCTGCAGCACCACCGATACCGTCTCGACGACGAAAATTCCGCCCATGATGAAAAGCACCAGTTCCTGGCGCACGATAACCGCGATAACCCCGAGCGCGGCGCCGAGCGCCAGCGCACCCACGTCGCCCATGAACACCTGCGCCGGGTAAGTATTGAACCACAGGAAGCCGAGCCCGGCGCCCACCAGCGCGCCGCAAAAGACCACCATCTCGCCGACCCCGGGCACGTAGGGGATGCCGAGATAATTGGAAAAGTTGAAGTTCCCGGTCAGGTAGGCGAACACGCCAAGCGCGCCGCCTACCAGCACGGTGGGCAGTATCGCGAGGCCGTCGAGACCATCGGTCAGGTTGACCGCGTTGCTGCTGCCGACGATGACGAAATAGGTCAGCACGACATAAAACCAGCCGAGATCGATCAATACGTTCTTCAGGAACGGCAGGATCAGCTGGGTTTCGATCGGAAACTGCGCGGTGTTGAACAACGCCAGCGCCGCGCTCAAACCGATGACCGATTGCCACAGGTACTTGGACCTGGCCGACAGGCCCCTGGAATTGCCGTAAACGATTTTCTTAAAATCGTCGATCCAGCCGATCGCGCCGAAGCCGATCGTGACGAACAGCACGATCCATACGAAACGAGATGACAGATCGCTCCACATCAGCGTGCTGGTGACGATCGCCACCAGGATCAGGGCGCCACCCATGGTCGGCGTTCCGGCCTTGGAAAAATGACTTTCCGGGCCATCGTCGCGCACGCTTTGACCGATATTGTAACTGCTCAGGTACCTGATCATGACCGGGCCGACGATCAGCGAGATCAGCAGCGCGGTCAGCACCCCGAGTATGGTGCGCATGGTCAGGTACTGGAACACGTTGAAGCCGCTGTAATACAGGGTCAGGTACTCCGACAGGCTATACAGCATTGACGTCTCCCCGGTTCGCGGATTGGGTCAGCATCTCGACCAGCCGCTCCATGCCGGCGGCGCGCGAGCCCTTGACCAGCAGGTTCACCCCGTCGTGAATCTGCGCCAGTATCGCTTGCGCCATGTCATCGATGCGCTCGAAGCAATAACCGGCCGCGCCGAATTCCCGGCTGGCGATACAGCTCATTTCACCGACGCCGAAGAATTTTTCGACGCCCAGCTCGCGCGCGGCGCGCGCCGCCTGTCGATGCAGCGCTTCCGCCTCTGCACCCAGCTCGGCCATATCGCCGAGCGCCAGCCACGGCGATCCCGGCAACGCGCACAGCGCCTTGATGCCCGCCGTGAGCGAATCCGGGTTGGCATTGTAGCTGTCATCGATCAGGCGACTGTGCGCCGGCCCGTCCAGCACCTGCAGGCGGCCCTTGACGCCGGAGAATCCCGCCAGGTTTTCGACCGCCTCCCCGAATGCGACGCCCGCGAGTAGCGCCAGCGAAACGGCGGCGAGCGCGTTGCGGGCATTGTGCTCGCCCATGAGCGCGAGCTTGCAGGAACGGGTCTCGTCGCGGTAACGAAATTCGACCACCAGGGAACCATCCTCGAGCAACCAGCTGGCGCCGACATCGGCTGCATGATCGATGCCACAACTCATCTGGGTCGTGGCCACGCAGCGCTTTTTCCAGTACTCGCTCGCCGCCTCGTCGACGTTGAACAGGGCCAGCTGTGCAGGCCCGCAATAGGCGTAAAGCTCGCCCTTGGCCTCGATCACGCCCTGCACATCGCCGAATCCCGACAGGTGAGCGGCAGCCACGTTATTCACGTAGACGATGTCCGGTTCTGCAATTTCGGCCAGGCGCGCAATTTCGCCGCGATGGTTCGCGCCCATTTCGATAATCGCAAAATCATGCCGCGGATCCAGTTCGAACAGAGTCAGGGGCACGCCGATATCATTATTCAGGTTGCCGCGGGTCGCGAGGGTACGGGTCTGCCTCGCCAGGATCCGGTGCAGCATTTCCTTGACCGTGGTCTTGCCGTTGCTGCCGGTCAGCGCGATCACCTGTGGATCGCAACGACGGCGCCAGTAGTTGGCCAGCCGTCCCATTGCGATCTTGCAGTCGTCTACCCGAATCTGCTCGATTTCGCAGGGCTGCGGTTGCTCGACCAGCGCGGCTACCGCGCCGCTGCGGAAGGCGGCCTCGACAAAATTGTGGCCATCGAAATTGGCGCCCCTGATCGCGACAAACAGCATGCCCTCGCAGGATTTGCGGCTATCGATGGTAATCCCGCGAAAACCGGTCCGCGGCAGGCCAGCGCTGTCTTGCGCGAAAATTTCGGCCAGCTCCTTTAGTGACAGGCTAATCATGCGCCACCCGCAGAATTCGGCCGACCACATGCCTGTCGCTGAACGGGCGCCGCTCGTTACCGACAATCTGTTCCTGTTCGTGTCCCTTGCCGGCGATCACCACGAGGTCCTCGGGCGCGGCCTGCGACAATGCGTATTCGATCGCGGCCTGACGATTGTGCACCACGCAGGCACGGTCGGGATGCCGCATACCGGCGAGGATTTCGCCGACGATTTTTTGCGGCGATTCGTTGCGCGGATTGTCGTCGGTTACGATGACGCGATCGGCCAGCTCCTCGGCCGCGCGGCCCATGCCGCTGCGCTTGCCCTGATCACGATCGCCGCCGCAGCCGAATACGCACCAGAGCTTCCCGGTTGTATGCTCGCGACTGGCCGCGAGGCAGGCCCGCAGCGCCTGCTCGGTATGCGCGAAATCGATCACGGCGGACGCCGTCTCGCGCCCACCGTTGAATTTTTCCATGCGCCCGGGTATCGGTTTCAAGTCCTTGACGGCAAGCTCGAGCTGGTCGTGTTCGAGCCCCAGGGCCACCAGCGTGGCAATGCAGGCAAGCAGGTTTTCGACGTTAAACTGGCCGATCAGGCCGGTCACGGCGATCACTTCCCCGCGCGGAGTTGCGGCACGGATATTTTGCCCGTCGTCGGTAAATTCAACCGATCTCAGGCTTACCTCCGCATCCTGCGCGAGGCCCGTGGCGGCCGAATAACGGACCAGCGAATCGGGTTCTACCGACTGGCATAACTGACGGCCGAAAGCATCGTCGGCATTGACCACGCGCCCGGAGAGTTCGAATTCGTGAAACAGCCGCGCCTTGGAGGCGGCGTACTTTTCGTGACTGCCGTGATAATCGAGATGATCCCGTCCCAGGTTGGTCAATACCGCGATATCGAAATCGCAGCCATTGACGCGATACTGCTCCAGCGCATGCGACGAAACCTCCATCACCACGTATTCGCAGCGCTGCTGCAGAAACCGGTACAGGTGCGACTGCAGCTTAACCGCGTCAGGCGTTGTCAGGCTATCCGGGGTCAGGTCGTTGGCGATGCCGTATCCGAGGGTTCCGATGCTGGCGCAGGTCCTGCCGACCCGCGTCAGGGCCTGGGTCACCAGGTGGGTCACGCTGGACTTGCCGTCGGTGCCGGTGACGCCGACTATCGTCATCGCGCGCCCGGGATCGCTGTAGAAGCGACTGACGATATAGCCGTGCACGCGCTCCAGCTGATCGATACCGATCCAGTGGGTGTCGACCTGCTTGCGCAACAGCGGAATTCGCTGTCGGCAGTAATCATCGACGGCGTCGTAGATGACGGCAACGGCGCCGGCCTTGACCGCATCGATGGCATAATCGATGCCGTTGACGTTGATGCCGGGCAGCGCGATAAAAGCGGAGCCGGCAGTGATTTCGGCGCTGTTGCTCGCGATATTGCGAATCTCGATCGCCGGTACCGGATCCCGGGTGGTGAAATCCGACAACAGTTCGGTCAGAGACATTCCGGGAATGTTGGCGTTAACCATCATGCCCCCTTACCGACCTGTTGTGCCAGGGTGGGCAGATCGTCCGGAGGAATATCGAGAATGCGCAGTGCGTTCGACATGACTTCCTGGAAAACCGGCGCGGCGACCACGCCACCGTAATACCCGTTCTGTGTCGGCTCATCGATCATGACCGCCATTACCAGGCGCGGGTTGCTGGCGGGCGCGATGCCGGCAAAAACAGCGATATAGTCGTCCTTCTGATAGCCGCCGTCGATACTCTTTTTCGCGGTGCCGGTCTTGCCCGCGATCTGGTACCCCGAGACTGCCGCCAGCTGCGCGGTGCCCTTCGGCCCGACCACCTGGGTCATCATTGCGAGCAGCTGCCGCGCGGTCGAGGCTTTCATGACGTGACGCGAGATTTCGTTATCGCGGGCCACCATCGGCTCCTTGCGCAACAGGCTCAGTTCCGGCAGGCGCCCCTGGCTGGCGATCATCGCGTAGCCGCGCGCCAGCTGGGTAATCGACAGGGACATACCGTAGCCGAATCCCATGGTGGCGTGGTCCAGCGGCTGCCACTGACTGTAGTGACGGAAATACCCGGAAGACTCGCCCGGGAAGGAAATCCCCGTCGACTCGCCGAAGCCGTAGGACCTGAAGCTGTCCCAGAGTTCCTCGCGCTGCATCGACATCGCAACGCGCGAGGCGCCGACATTGCTCGATTTACGCAAGATGCCGGCCAGGTCGAGCACGCCGAAGTTGCGCATATCCTTGACCGCGTGGCCGCTTACCATCATGTAGCCGGGAGACGTATCGATACGGCTGCCGCGGTCGAAGCGACCCCGGTCCAGCGCGGCTGCAAGGGTAAAGGGCTTGATCGCCGATCCCGGTTCGAACACATCGGTCAACGCCCGGTTGCGCAATTGCTCGGCTGCCATCGAGTCACGCCGGTTGGGGTTGTACGACGGCTGGTTCACGATCGCGAGGATTTCGCCGTTGCGCGCGTCCAGCAACACCGCGGAACCGGCGCTGGCGGCATGATACTTGATCGCCCGGGCGAGGCTGCGGTAAGCGATGTACTGCAGGCGCATATCGATACTGGTGTAGATATCGTTGCCGGAAATGGCCGCCTTCACCTGGGCGAGTTCCTCGACCACCTCTCCGCGTCGATTGCGGATGACGCGCCGCTCCCCGGGTTGCGCACGCAGCCAGTCCTGGTAAACCAGTTCCAGGCCTTCCTGCCCCTGATCATCGATATCGGTAAACCCGACCAGGTGGGACACGACTTCTCCGGCCGGGTAGTAACGGTGATATTCGCGCTGCAGGTACAGGCCATCGATTTCCGCGGCCAATGCGCGCGCGAAATCCGGTTCGAGCTGGCGCTTCAGATATACGAACTCGCGGCTGGCGCGTTGCTTCAGCATGGTTACGGTATCGCGGTACTCGAGACCCAGTTTAGCGGTTACCCGTTTCAACGCGGCCAGGTTTTCCAGAATTTCCGACGGATTGACCCACACCGAGTCGACCGGGGTACTGATGGCAAGCGGGGTACCGAAGCGATCGAGTATCGCGCCTCGATAGGCCGGGGTTTCGATGGTGCGAATCTGGCGCTGCACGCCCTGGCTGGCGAGAAAATCCTGTTCCACGATCTGCAGGTAAAGCGCGCGTCCGATCAGGCCGAAAAGCAGCGAGATTAACACCGACAACACCAGGTAATGGCGTGCGCCGAGGAAAACCGCCTGCTGCTCTTCGGGCTGTAGGCCGTCTCTTTTTTTCATCGCAGGCGCACCAGCTCGACGTTTTCGGGTAAACGCATTTTCAAATCCCTGCGCGCCCTCGATTCGACATTACTGTGGGTAGCCAGGGTCGTGTTCTGCAGCTGCAATCGCCCCCATTCGATGACCTGCTGGTCCTGTTGTTTCTGGATGCTGCGCAGGTCGGCAAACAGGACCCGGCTTTGATGCTTCACGTAAATCACCGTCAGTGCGCTGCCGAGGACCATTGTCAACAGCAGCGGGAACCAGAGCCTGCTGTTCATCAGGCGGCGCGCTCTGCGATGCGCAATACCGCGCTGCGCGCGCGCGGATTGGTCGATATCTCGCTGGCGCCCGCCTTGATCGCGCCGCCGACCAGCCTGAGGCGAATCACCGAATCGATTTCGCTGTCGCGCAGCGGCAAGCGGCGCGGAATTTTCGGCCGCGTGCTGTGCGACTTGAAAAACCGCTTTACCACCCGGTCTTCAAGCGAGTGGAAACTGATGACGAGCAGGCGGCCGCCGACCTTCAGGATGTCGAATACCGAGTCGAGCAGGCGCTGGAGTTGAGCGAGCTCCTGGTTGATATGAATACGAATCGCCTGAAAACTCCGCGTTGCCGGATTCTTATTGTGCTTCGGTCGCGGCAGGATATCACCGATCAGGGCGGCCAGCGTCGCGGTATCGTCGATGGGCCGGTTGGCGCGCACTTCGACGATTTTTCTGGCGATGCGTCGCGAATGACGCTCCTCGCCATATTCCCACAGTACCCGCGCGATCTCGGCCTCGTCCGCCTGCGCCAGCCACGACGCCGCGGACTGGCCGGCGTCGGGATTCATGCGCATGTCCAGCGGTCCGGCCTGCTGAAAGCTGAAACCGCGCCGGGCGTCGTCGAGCTGTGGCGACGAAACGCCGAGGTCGAGCAGGATACCATCGATTTGCTCGAGCAAATCGAGCTTCGCGACCTGCGCCTGCAGGTTGGCGTAATCGTCGTGAATAATGGTGACGCGCTTATCCCTGCCGAGCGTTGCGCGGGCATCGGCTATCGCCTGCGGATCCCGGTCCATCACGATCAGGCGCCCGCGTTCGCCGAGCCCATCCAGAATCGACCTGGCGTGCCCGCCGCGGCCGTAGGTGCCATCGACATAGTTACCGTCGGGCCTGATCGCAAGTCCGACGATGACCTCGTCGTGCAACACCGGCGCATGCTCGTCGCTCATAGCGTCAACTCCGCTAGCGCGCCCGGCATTTCGTCGCCACCGCTGTCGGCCAGCCAGGCCTCCATGCGCTCGTTCCACAGCGACTCGTCCCAGAGCTCGAATTTCTTGCCCTGGCCGATGAGCACGACCTTCTTGCCGAGCCGGGCATAATCGCGCAACGGGTTGGATAACAGCATGCGGCCGTTAGCGTCGACCTCGGCCTCGGTTGCGTGGCCGATCAACAGGCGCTGGATGCGCCGCGTGGTTGGATTGAAACTCGGCAAGGCCTCGATTTTTTCTTCGATCAATTCCCATTCGGGGAGCGGGTAGATCAGCAGGCAGGGCTGGTCGGTATCGATGGTGACGACGAGCTGTCCCTGGCAACTTTCCACCAGGCGCTCGCGATAACGCGCCGGAAGAACGATCCTCCCCTTCGCGTCCAAACTTAGATTGGAAACCCCTCGAAATTTGTGCACGTTTAACCCGTTATGCGCCACTTTGTGACACTTTTACCCACTAGTCGACACAATATGGCTAATTTTTACCACAAGTCAAGTAAAAATGGGCGTTAAATCAACGGGTTTTCTCAATAACGTCAATAACTTAGCTAAGATCCCCAGGGGGCCGGGAGCAATTCATTATGCAAATCGGCTACTTAGCCAGTCTATTTAAAGTAAAATATTAAGTTAATGTCGATTTTGTGCGATTTTGCACAAAAAACGGAGATCGAAAAGCTTTCAGCAAAAGTCGGGGACGCATTTAACTGCGTCCCCTTTTTTTGAAAGTCAGCCTGTAAGCCGGGTTCTGTCGAGGATAATCATTCATCTGGGCCGGAAGTCACCTTCCGACCTCAAGCAACCAACCCGAAAACGGCGCGGGCCACGCCATCGTTTTCCTATTTGGTCTTGCTCCGGGTGGGGTTTACCCTGCCGCTGCTGTTACCAGCCGCGCGGTGCGCTCTTACCGCACCATTTCACCCTTACCAGCCGAAGCTGGCGGTATACTTTCTGTTGCACTGGCCGTAGGCTTGCGCCCCCCAGACGTTATCTGGCACCCTGCCCTGCGGAGCCCGGACTTTCCTCCAGTTCCTGCTGGAACCAGCGATTATCCAGCTGACTTGGCGCGCATGTTAACACAGGGTGTGCAGTTCCGGGGACACAATACTTAACTCCGCAGGAGTTAAGTATTGTGTCTCCTTAATTCCTGGCGGCAACCTGGTTGTCGGCAAGCTGCTCGAGCAGCGTAATTTTTTCGTCCTGCTGCAAAAACGGTTGAATCGCGCCCAACAGTTCCTGCCGTTCCGGGGAATGAAACCAGCGATTCCAGGCGGCCTCGTTGACCCAGCGCGTGATGACGACGTATCGATTCGGCCGGTGAATCTCCACCAGCGACTCCCCGGAAAGGTACCCGGGGGCGCTTGCCATTTCGCCCAGCAGGTCGGTAACTGCCGATTGATAAAACTGCTCCAGACCCTCGGCAATTTCACGCTCGATAATCACCTTGATCATTGATATTTTTCCCGGTTTAAAGCCGCGTTTAAGGTGCTTACGTGTGTTAAAACAGTTCGGCAGCATATACAATCCTGCCTATAACACCATATCTTCCGGGAGGAATCCAGATGACCTGGCAACGTAAAATCCTGCGCGTCGACTTGACCACGGGTAACTGCGGCACCGAACCGCTGAACATGGAATGGGCGCAAGCCTACCTCGGGTCGCGTGGCCTCGGCAGCAAGTACCTGTATGAAGAAATGGACCCGGCCGCCGACGCCCTGTCTGCGGAGAACAAGGTAATCTTTGCCACCGGACCGCTGACCGGCACGATGGCTTCTACCGGTGGGCGCTATTCGGTCATTACCAAGGGCCCGCTGACCGGCGCCATCGCCTGTTCCAATTCGGGTGGCAAGTTTGGCGGCGAACTTAAGATGGCCGGTTACGATTTACTGATCATCGAGGGAGAATCGGACAAGCCGGTTTACCTCCATATCGAAAACGACAAGGTGGAAATCTGCGACGCCAGTGATATCTGGGGTAAGACCGTCTGGGAAACCGAGGATATACTCGCGGCGAGATACGGGGATCCGCAGATGCGTTTCGCCGGCATCGGCCAGGCCGGCGAAAACCTGTGCCGTTACGCCTGCGTTGTCAACGACAGGCACCGCGCCGCCGGGCGTTCCGGCGTTGGCGCAGTCATGGGCGCCAAGAAGATCAAGACCATCGCGGTACGCGGCACGCGTGGCGTCAGAAGCGCCGATCCGAAAGCGTTTTACCGGATCGTCAACGAGGTCAATGCGCGCCTCGACGATCGCGAGGGCATGGCGCGCGACGGTACCCTCGCGATGATGGATGTTACCAACGGTTTCGGCGCCCTGCCGACGCGCAACAATCGCAGTGTACGCTTCGAAGGTGCCGAAAAACTCAACCCGGAAGCGATGCATACGCCGAACCAAAACGGGCATACCAATATCGTCACCAACGGCGCCTGCTTCGGCTGCACCATCGGCTGCGGTCGTATCTGTAAAATCGATCCGACCCATTTCTCGATCAAGGACAAACCGCAGTACCACGGCGCCTCCGGCGGCCTCGAGTACGAAACGGCCTACGCGCTCGGCGCGGCCTGCGGTGTCGACGACATCGACGCGGCAACCTATGCAGGCTTTCTGTGCAACGAGTACGGCATGGACCCGATTTCGTTGGGCGGCTCGATTGCCGCGGCGATGGAATTATTCGACATCGGCGCCATCGACGAAAAAACGACGGGCGGCATCAAGCTCGAGTTCGGCAATGCCGAGGCCCTGTGCCAGATTTCGGAGCTCGCCGGCAAGGGCGAGGGATTTGGCGCGGACATCGCGATGGGTTCCAGGCGCCTGTGCGAAAAGTACGGACACCCCGACCTGTCGATGACGGTCAAGGGGCAGGAATTTGCCGCCTACGACGGCCGCGCGATGCAGGGCATGGGACTTGCTTACGCGACCAGCAACCGCGGCGCCTGTCACCTGCGCGCCGATCCCTACGGCCACGATTTCGAAACCACCGAAATCAAGGGCAAGGCCGAAATCGTTGCCGAATCGCAGCGCGACGTGGCGTATATCGATTCCAGCGGCCTGTGCCTGTTTCCGGGAGGCTGCGGCTGGGGGCTCGACGATTATCGCGCGCTGGTCGATGCCGCCTGCGAGGGCGACTGGAGCAGCGAGGCGCGTATGAAGGAAACCGGCGAGCGTATCTGGAACCTCGAAAAACTGTTCAACCTGAAAGCGGGTCTCGGCAAGAAAGACGATACCCTGCCGAAACGGATTCTCGAAGAACCGGCCGATGTCGGCACCGCCAAGGGACTGGTCTGCCGCCTCGATGAAATGCTGCCCGAGTACTACCAGCTCAACGGCTGGGACGAGCAAGGCGTGCCCACCCCGGCCACCCTCGAACGCCTGGGGCTCAACTAAGCTCGTTGCATGGAAGTTTCGGTAACACTGTTTGGCGGGCTGCGACATTACCTGCCCGCCGGCAGCTCTTTCAACAAGTGCCGCATCAGCGTCGATGACGGCGCCAGCCTGGACGCGCTGTTGCAGCGCGTACCGATTCCCGAGGACAAACCTTACCTGGTTATTCTGAACGACGAAAAAGTCACGCCGCAGCAATACGCCGGGATCACCATCAAGGCAGAGGACGAGGTGGTGCTGCTGCCACCGATCAAGGGCGGGTAAAGCGACATGTAGCGATTGCCGAGCGTGGTCGCGTTCGCCATCCTGAGCGGTGCCGGTCAGGCCGCGCCAGCCGAGGCCGTCGAGTCAAAATGGTACCTGCCTTACGGACTTTATCTAGCCCCGCAGGTGGCTTTTCGCATGAAGACGGCGCGGGCGGACCGGGTCTTGCCGATCGACGTGCGCACGCGTGCCGAAATCAGGTATATCGGCATTGCGGACGCGGCAAATGCCAAGATCCCGGTGCGCATGTTGCTCGACGACCACGCCTGGAGCGAAAAGTCGGGCACCTGCCGCAGCCGGCCGCGGATATCCGCATTTCGTCGCCGCCGTCGAGCGCCTGCTCGGGCTGAAGGGGCTGGGTCGCGACAGCCCGATTATCCTGATGCGCCAGTCCGGGTCGCGCGCGCCGATTGCCGCGGGTCTGCTGCGCGAGGCCGGGTTCGGCAAGGTTTACACCCAGCACCAGGGATGCGACGGATTCGAGACAAAACAGGGACCAGATAAGGGCAAGCGGGTTGTCAACGGCTGGAAGAACGCCGGCCTTCGGTAACCTTACGAACTCGACGCAGACAAGATGTATTTCGATTTCGCACCGTGACGGGAATCCGGGCCTTTGCTGGCAGGAACGCCAGGCAGCAATCCCTTCTAGGCGGCGCATTCCTCGCTACCGATGACCTCGCCTTCGTCATCGAGGGTTTCCAGTTTTACGCCGAAACCCCAGAGTCGGTGCAGGTGCCTGAGCACCTCCGCGCTGGTATCGGCGAGCGGCACCCTGTTGTGCGGCACGTAGCGTAGCGTCAGCGAGCGGTCGCCGCGCATATCGACGTTGTAAACCTGGATATTGGGCTCGTTCATGCTCAGGTTGTACTGGTTGGACAAGGAATGGCGGATGTGCCGGTAGCCGGAATCGTTATGGATCGACGTCACCTCCAGCTCGCTGCGCTCTTCGTCATCGAGGATCGAGAACAACTTGAATTCGCGAATCAGGCGCGGTGACAGGAATTGCGAAATGAAGCTTTCGTCCTTGAAATTACGCATCGCGAAATCGAGCGTTCGCTGCCAGTCCGAGCCCGCGATATCCGGGAACCACTTGCGATCCTCCTCGTCGGGGTCGACGCAGATGCGCTTGATGTCCGACATCATCGCGTAACCGAGCGCGTAGGGATTTATGCCGCCGAAATGAGGGCTGTCGAAATCCGGCTGCGAAACCACGTTGGTGTGGCTCTGGATGAACTCGAGCATGAATCCGTCGGTGACCTTGCCCCGATCGTAGAGCGTGTTCATGATGTGATAATGCCAGAAACAGGCCCAGCCCTCGTTCATGACCTGGGTCTGGCGCTGTGGATAAAAGTACTGTCCGATCTTGCGCACGATGCGCACCACCTCGCGCTGCCAGGGCTCGAGCAGCGGTGCGTTCTTTTCGATAAAATAAAGAATATTCTCCTGCGGTTCCTCGGGAAAATTCGATTGCCTGGCTTCCTCTTCCCTGGCCTTTTTCTGCGGAATGGTCTTGTGCCACAGATCGTTTACCTGCGATTGCAGGTACGCCTCGCGTTCCTTGACCCGTTCCTTTTCCTCGCGCATCGATACCGGGTAGGGCCGCTTGTAGCGGTCAACGCCGTGATTTTGCAGCGCGTGGCAGGAATCGAGCAGGTTTTCAACCGCCTCTATCCCGTAGCGCTCCTCGCATTCGGCGATGTAACGCTTGGCGAAAACCAGGTAGTCGATGATGGCCTCGGCATCGGTCCAGGCGCGAAACAGGTAGTTGCCCTTGAAAAACGAATTATGACCAAAGCTGGCATGCGCGATGACCAGCGCCTGCATCATCATCGTGTTTTCTTCCATCAGGTAGGCGATGCACGGATTCGAATTGATCACAATTTCGTAGGCCAGACCCATGTGGCCGCGCCGGTACTGCTGCTCGTTGCGGATAAAGTGCTTGCCGAATGACCAGTGGCTGTAACCGATCGGCATACCGATACTGGCGTAGGCGTCGAGCATCTGTTCGGCGGTAATCAGCTCGACCTGGTTGGGATAGGTATCGAGTCCGTATTCTTCGGCGATTGCCTCGATTTCGGCATGGTATTGCTCGATGAGTTCGAAGGTCCACTCGGCGCCGGTAGAGATCGGTTCCCTCATTGCGTTTGTTTCCTGAAAAATTCCCGGAATACCGGGTAGATATCCTGGTGCTCGCGAATATGCTGCATCGCGAAGTTGTCGTTGCTTTGCAGCAGATTCTCGTAGTGCGCCCACAGGCCCTGGTGGTCGCGTCGCGTGATTTCTACGTAGGCGAAATAACGCAGCTGGGGCAACAGCTGCTTTGCCAGTATCTGTTCGCAGACCGGTGAATCATCGTTCCAGTTATCGCCGTCCGAAGCCTGCGCGGCGTAAATATTCCAGTCGGTCGGAGGATAGCGTTGCGCGATGATGTCCCGCGTCAGCTCGAGCGCGCTGGACACGATCGTGCCGCCGGTCTCGCGCGAGTAGAAAAACTCTTCTTCGTCGACTTCCTTGGCCTGGGTATGGTGGCGGATGTAAACCACGTCGACGTCGCGGTAGCTGCGCGTCAGGAACAGGTACAGCAGAATATAGAAGCGCTTGGCGATATCCTTGGTCTCCTGGTCCATCGACCCCGATACGTCCATCAGGCAGAACATGACCGCCTGCGAGGTGGGCTCGGGGCGCTGCACAAAGTTATTGAAGCGTAAATCGAAGGTATCGATAAACGGTATCCTTTTGATGCGGCCCTTCAGGGCTTCGATTTCCTGCTGCAGCTCGCGACGCCGGGCTTCGTCGCCGCCGACTTCCTGCTCCAGCGCCTGCAGCTCGGCCTCCAGCTCGCGCAGGCGTCGCCTCGGTTCGGCTCCTATCGCGATGCGCCTCGACAGGGCTGAACGCAGCGAGCGCACCACGTTGATATTGGTCGGAACCCCGTCATTGGTGAATCCGGCGCGCACGGTCTTGCTCTTGGTCATCTTGCGCAGCTGGTTTTTCTGCAGATTGGGCAGTTCGAGATCGTCGAACAGCATATCGAGATACTCGTCTCTAGATATTTCGAACACGAAATCGTCTTCGCCCTCGCCGCTGTCGCTGGCGCGCCGCCCTTTCTCTCCACCCTGGTTGACCGGACGCTTGATCTTGTCGCCCTGTGCAAATTCCTTGTTACCGGGGTAGACCCCTTCGCGCACCCCGCCCTGGTCGCTGCGAAAGGTCGGTTCCGCGATATCGCGCGTCGGGATCGAGACGCTCTCGCCGCTGTCGATATTGGTGATCGAGCGCTCCGAGATCTGTTCCGAAATCGCCTTTTTGATCTGCGTCTTGTAACGTCGCAGAAATCGCTGCCGATTGACGGTGCTCTTGCCTTTTGCGTTCGGCCGCCTGTCGATCAATTGCGCCATGTTAATTCTCTGGGCTGCATCGTTTTTGCTTAAGAGGCCTTCCTGACGCGCAGATACCATTCGCACAGCAGGCGCACCTGCTTCTCGGTATAGCCCTTCTCGACCATGCGGGACACGAAATTGGCATGTTTCTTTTCGTCTTCTTCCGAGGCCTTGGCGCTGAACGAAATCACCGGTAACAGTTCCTCGGTATTGGAGAACATTTTCTTCTCGATAACGGTGCGCAGCTTTTCGTAGCTGACCCAGTTCGGGTTATTGCCCTCGTTCTGCGCGCGCGCGCGCAACACGAAATTTACCACCTCGTTGCGGAAATCCTTGGGATTGGAAATGCCCGCCGGTTTTTCGATCTTTTCGAGTTCCTCGTTGAGCGAGGCGCGACCGAAATTTTCGCCCGTTTCCGGGTCGCGGTACTCCTGGTCCTGGATCCAGAAATCGGCGTAGGTCACGTAACGATCGAATATGTTCTGGCCGTATTCCGAGTAGGACTCGAGGTAGGAAGTCTGTATTTCCTTGCCGATAAACTCGACGTAATTCGGCACCAGGAAGGCCTTGATATGCTCGAGGTAGCGGTCGTGCACGTCCTGCGGAAACTGCTCGCGCGCAATTTGCTGTTCGAGCACGTAGAGCAGGTGTACCGGGTTGGCCGCGACCTCGGTCTGATCGAAGTTGAATACCCGCGACAGGATCTTGAACGCGAAACGGGTCGACAGTCCCTTCATGCCCTCGTCGACGCCCGCGTAGTCGCGATACTCCTGGTAAGACTTCGCCTTGGGATCGGTATCCTTGAGACTTTCGCCGTCGTAGACACGCATCTTCGAGTAAATGCTGGAGTTTTCCGGCGTCACCAGGCGCGACAACACGCTGAACTGCGCCAGCATTTCGAGCGTGCTCGGGGCGCAGGGCGCTTCCGACAGCGAACTGTTGTGCAGCAGTTTTTCGTAAATGCGGATTTCCTCGGAGACGCGCAGGCAATATGGCACCTTGACGATATAAACGCGGTCGAGGAAGGCCTCGTTGTTCTTGTTGTTGCGGAAGGACTGCCACTCCGACTCGTTGGAATGCGCCAGGATCGTCCCCTCGAAGGGTAACGCGGAAAGCCCCTCGGTACCGTTGTAGTTACCTTCCTGGGTTGCGGTCAAAAGCGGGTGCAGCACCTTGATCGGCGCCTTGAACATTTCGACGAATTCCATCAACCCCTGGTTGGCGCGGCACAGCGCGCCCGAATAGCTGTAGGCATCGGCATCGTTTTGCGCGTAATGCTCGAGCATGCGGATATCGACCTTGCCCACCAGCGCCGAGATGTCCTGGTTGTTCTCGTCCCCGGGCTCGGTCTTGGCGATGGCGATCTGGTTCAGGATCGAGGGCTGGATCTTGACGACCTTGAACTGGGTGATATCACCGCCGAATTCGTTCAGTCGTTTAACCGCCCACGGCGACATGATCTTGCTCAGGTAACGTTTCGCGATGCCGTAGTCCTGCTCCAGGATATCGGCGTCTTCGTTGACGTCGAACAACCCCAGCGGCGACTCGAAAACCGGGGAATCCTTGATCGCGTAGATCGGCTCCTTTTCCATCAGCACCTTGAGCCGATCGGCGAGCGAAGACTTGCCGCCGCCGACGGGTCCCAGCAGGTAGAGAATCTGCTTCTTCTCCTCCAGGCCCTGGGCGGCATGCTTGAAATAGGAAACGATTTGCTCGATCGCATCTTCCATGCCGTAGAACTCGGAAAACGCCGGGTAGCGCGCGATCAATTTGTTGGAAAATATGCGACTAAGTCGGGTATCCTGCGCGGTATCTATCATCTTGGGGTCGCCGAT
>Ga0224497_10001001_pt1 | contig 18621 bp, 14 predicted proteins | sample SF_Jul11_sed_USG_4_FD_167970 | JGI IMG/M metagenome (GOLD analysis project Ga0224497, IMG submission 167970) | Sediment microbial communities from San Francisco Bay, California, United States - SF_Jul11_sed_USGS_13 | ecosystem: Environmental > Aquatic > Marine > Sediment | place: USA... | reverse complement strand
TTACTGCCGCTAGCTCCCCGGTTACGTTTGATCGCTCGCGAGCCGAGCACAATACCGCCCAGGGCTAGCCACAGGAATGCCGCCAGCCCGACTAGCCCGGTAACCGAAGCGACATAGAGATAACCGTTAAGCGGCCCGGCCAGCAGGCGCATATGGGTAATTTGAGTCGCAACCCGCTGCCATTTGTCGGTGATGCCCCATGCCGTGCTGGGGTCGTATTGCTCCATGACCGCCCCGTAGTTATTGAGGCCAACACCGAACAGAGGATGATCCCCCAGCATTTTGAGAGCCGTCGCATAACCCTCGAAACGCTCGTCCACCGAGGCTTTTAAATCCGAGGTAAGCCGTTCCAGTATTAATTCGGCACCAAGGATGCCGATTAGGCCGACCGCCAGCCCGGTAAACCCTATCAGGGCGACGATGCGCATAATCGATATCTGGCGCATGGCGGTCAGCAGTGTCACCAGCAGCACGGTTTGCGCCAGCATTACCGCTATCGGCATGCGCGTCAGGGTGCAGATCATGCCTATGGCGCCCAGGCCGGTGACGCCGATACAGAGCAGGCGAATAGTATTTATTGGCAGCGTCAGCGCAAGGCTCATAAATATCGGCACGGTCAACAGGAAAAATGCCGCGAGGTAGGGGGGATGGGCCACGGTTCCCGTGGCGCGTGTCCAGCCGCCAAAAAGTTCGTTGATGCCGAGGCTTTCCTGCACGTTGATATCGCTGATACCGAAGATGCCAAGCACGCCAGTGCGGCCGGACACGACTTCCAGGATGCCCAGGCCCGACTGGATTGCTACCGCGGCGCCAAGCCCGGCAATAATCACCCACCACTGTCGCGGCCCGACGTTATAGCGAAAATACAGCAGCACCAGGCCGAGTTTGGCGATCCGCGACAGGTCGCCCAACGCCCATGCAGGCTCGGGGGCGCCAACCACGGATAGGGCCGCGGCGATGGCAAACGGCCCGTACCAGGGCATGAGGCGCAGCGATTTCGGTTGTTGCGGAATTTTCAGGATGACGACTTCGAATGCCCAGTATACCAGCAGTGCAAGCAGGGCCAGGTCGGCAATCATCCAGTAGGGTCCGAAAGCGCCATGATCTCCGACAATCGGTGCAAACGACCAGAACTGGCGATTGTAGGTGAGTGCGACGATCCAGACGAACAGCAGAACTTCGCGCCCCCGGCGAGACGCAGCAACTGTGGCAATGATGCCTATACCGATGATACCGAGGGCGATGGAGCGCCGGCTTGCTTCGGCGACGACGGGCAACAATGCGGTAACGACGAATCCGGCGACGATCCCCAGGATGATAAGGCGGATCCAGTAACCCGCGCTGCTTTGAATTGCGGCTGAATGTGTCGACGATGCCATGGTTTCAGAACTGCGTCAGCGAACCCCGTTCCTTGACCAGCCACACGGAGGCATTAAAACAGACGATACCGAGCGTGATTAGCACCAGTGAGAAGCCGCCAAGGATAAGTATCGTCTCGGCCAGCTGCGCCAGCCCGAATCCCTGCAGCAAGGCGAGGCGCATACCTTCGAGACCGTAGGTCAGCGGAATCAGGCTCGACAGTACCTGCAGCCATTCCGGTAAAACCGAGATCGGAAACATAACGCCGCCAAGCAGCAAAAACGCACCGCCGAGCAGGTTCATGATTGCCTCGCCGCGCTTGACCAGCATTACGATACTTGCCCAGAACATGCCGAGACCGGCAAATGAGCACACCGTCAGCACAAACACCAGCAGGCTGGCGGCCAGGTTGGCCTTCTCGAGATCGACGCTGAAAAACAGCAGGCCGAGCGCGAGGTAAAGGCTGAAACGCAGAGCGCTCAGGACGTAACTCCACAGTGACGAATAAACCAGGATTCGCCACAGTTTTACCGGCGACATCATGGTGGCTTCTAGCGCACCCGTCATCTGTCCCTCGCGAATCTGCGTGGCAAAGGTGCTGACGCTGACACCGAGCGAATCGGTAAGCGCAATACCGATGAGCAGGAAGGCCGCATAGTTGCCGCCGTAGCGGTCGAGCGCTTCAATCTCGGTGCCGGCAAACATCTTGCCGATAAAGTAAAACACGGCCAGCACAACAATATTGCCGCCCAGCTGGGTAACAAAGGCGGTCCGGTAACTGATCGCGATCAGCGCATCGCGCTTGAGAAATTCCAGGGCAAGACTCATTTATTTTGCCTCTTTCGCTTTTTCCGATTCGATGACCGAACAGAACACTTCGTCGAAGGAAATCTTTTCGGTCGAACATTGCGCGATCTTGTCGCCTGACCGAATGATATCAGCTAAAACCCGGGTCAGGGCGTCGCTGCCGATACGGGTGGTGAGAAACAGGTTCCTGCCATGAGGAAGATCTTCAATACGCAATTGGGTAATGTCCGGATCTTGATCGTACTCGTCTGACGGCTGGAAACCGACACCCTGGGTTTTGATCTGGAAAGAGTCGAAATTGCCGATATCGGCTAATGCCCGAATTTCCTGGATGGTGCCCTGTGCGATCAAGCGGCCGTGATTAATTATAACCGCGCGATCGCAAAGCAGCTCCGCTTCATTGAGCTGGTTAGTCGCAAGCAGGTGGGTTTGCTCGGGAAATTTTTTACGTTGTTCCTGGATCCAGTCGCGAATGTTATGCGCACTCAGCGGATCGAGGCTACGGGTTGGCTCATCGTAAATCAGCAGGCGCGGGTGACTCAGCAGGCCGCGGGCAATGGCCAGCTTCTGTTTCATACCTGACGAGTAGCTGTGGTAGGGGCGGTCGGCCGCCCTGGCCAGGTCCAGCGTTTCCAGGATTTCGGCACTGCGCTCACCGATGTCTTGCTTCGAAACGCCGTACAGGGCGCCAAAAAAATTCAGATTCTGGCGACCGGTCAGGCGCCAGTAAAAACTGCGTTCGTCGCAGGTTACCAGTCCCATCATGCCCCTGGCGGCATAGGGATCCTGACGCACGTCCACACCGAACAGGCGCACCTCACCCGAGCTTTGATGGATCAGGGTGGTGATGATTTTTGACAGGGTTGTTTTGCCCGCCCCGTTGGGTCCGAGCAGAGCCACCATTTCGCTTTCGTTGATATCAAGCGAGATGTTACTCAGGGCGTGCTTGATTCTCGGGTCACTGGAATTTGCTTTTCTGAAACCGAAGGTGGGCGGGTAAAACGTCTTGCAGACGTCGTGCACCTCCAGTGCCTTGCGCAGGTTTTTGACGGCAGTCGAGCCTGGATTACTGGACATATCGGATTCGGGCTTCATTGTTTGATTTTCTCGATCGCGATAAATCGCGTAACTCTGATACAGACCAGCGCATAAGTAAACTCAGATACGGATTGCGTCATGATAACCGCCCGCAGTTTTAAGCTGGGTCGCGATTTGCTCCAGCAGCTCGACCACGCGCACGCCGAGTGAGAAGCTGCAATGTTCGGTCTCGCCGTTGGCGATGGCGTCACGAAACGCCTTTATTGCCAGGGTTAGCGGCAAGCTTTGATCGAGGCGGAGTGGCGTTCGCCTGCCGTCAAGATCCATTGCAACCAGCTTGTCCTGCGCCAGGTCGTCGTATACGAGGCTGCCGTTGACGCCCCGAACTTCGAATCGACGCTGTTTTTCCTGCGCCAGGTTACCGACCGTAATTTCAGCTTCGCTACCGTCGGAGAATTCGAGCCGGATCTCAACCAGCATGCCATGCGAATTGGTTGCCGGCGGGGATGAAACCAGCTGGGCACGTATTGCAACAGGATCCTGACCCAGCAGGTCGAGGCACATGGAAACATCGTGCGGACCGTAGTCCCATAGCGCATCAACATCCTCGCGAAAGGGCCCGTTATTCGAGCCGACGGCGTAAATCCGCAGCGGCTTTCCAAGTGTCGGTGCGAGCACTTTTAACGTTCCGTAAGCGCTGGAGAACAGATGGGTATGATCGACCATGATCAGCAAACCACGTTGTTTGGCTTGCCGTTGCAGTTCCCGGGCCTGGGTCGAACTCAGCGTCAGGGGCTTTTCGATGAGTAGCGCAATTCCCAGCGCGCAGCAGGCGCTGGCAATTTCATAATGGGTCTCAGGTGGCGTGGCGACGATCAAACCGTCGAGCGCCTCGCTGTCCAGGGCGTCCCGCCAGTCATGGAAGATCTTGCAATCCGGCGCAACCATGTCCCGGGTCGCAGGATTGCGGCTGACCACCAGGCTGAGGTTAACACCGTCGATATCTGGCAGGGTCGAAGCGTACCGCGTACCCCAGCGTCCAACCCCGATCAAGCCCAGGTTAACGCAGCCAGTCGGTGCCTGATTGTTTGCCGGTGTGCCACTCATCGAATACCCAGCAAGGGTAGCGGCACGATGAATCGACCGCCTTGTTGGGTAAATTTCCGGTGCATGGAAATAATGGGCTCGGCAAAGTTCCATGCCAGGATGACCACGTAGTCCGGACGTTTTTCGTAGAGGGCGTCAGTGGAGACGACAGGAATGTGCAGTCCCGGGGTATACATGCCATGCTTGAGCGGATTGTCTTCGACAATGTAGTCGATCACTTCGGGACCGAGACCGAAGTGATACATCAGCGTGGTCGACTTCGCCGGCGCGCCATAACCCGCGATGCTGTGTCCGCGCGACTTCAGACCGGTTAGCAACGACATGAGTTCGGTTCCACTTCGGTTAATACTGCGCGCGAAGTTGCGCAGCGTAGTCGGCGCATCGAGTCCGGCGGCAGCTTCCTGTGCCATCATCTCGCTGACAGACGGCTGTACCGCGACATCCGACTCGGCCATCGAAACATACCCCCGCAGCGAACCGCCCTGCGCCTCCATCCGGTAGGTATCCCAGAGTTTCATCCCCAGGCGTTCGAAAAAAGGCTGTAGCGGGCCAACCCGATGATAATCCACATGCTCGTGATACATCGTGTCAAACAGGGTTTTCTCATAAACGTCGAGCAAGTAGGAAACCTGAAAAACGAACACGCCCGCAGGTTTGATCAATATACGTGCAGCCGTTACCGCGCTTTCGAGGTCATCGATATGGGCGCAAACATTGTTGGCGACCACGACCTTGATCGGACCGTGCTCGCGCCGGATGCGTTCAGCAAGTTCGGGAGTAAAAAACTCGGGCAGGGTTTCGATGCCGTCGGCGGTTGCGGCTTCGGCGATGGACTGGGCGGGATCGATACCAAGCACTTGCATCCCGGCATCCTTGAAAAAGCGCAACATGGTGCCGTCATTGGAACCGATTTCAACTACCAGGTCGCCTGGTTCGAGGCCTGCCACACCGATGACCTGGTCGGCATAACGGCGAAAATGATCGACGTTTGCCGACGAGGTGCCCGATACATAGACATATTCCTCGAACAGATAGGATGGATCGATGATGTCCAGCAGCTGCGCGTGATGGCAGGATTCGCAAAAGTAAACGTCGATCGGATAGCACTGTTGAGCCTGATCAAGCAACTTTGCCGGGACCATGGCATTGGCCGGCGGCGTCGGGGTCAGTTCCAGCACGCACTCGAGATTGCGCGCACCACAGAGGCGGCAGGCTTCGCGTTTGTGGTGATGCGGTTGTTCCACGTCGGTCAGGCGCTCATAAAAATCGTTCGGTATTGATCGTTTCGGCGATCTCGCGCAACGAGGTGTCGAAGTCGCGAGTGGGTTTCCAGCCCAGCGCCCGTATCCGGGAATCATCCATGTTGTAGCGAAGGTCCTGGCCGACGCGGTTCTTCACCGTCTGAATTGCATCTGACTCGGGCATGTTGGCGATTTTGGCGATTCGCCTCAGCACCTCGAAGTTCTCCAACTCGGTGTCGCCGGATATGTTGTAAATCGTATTTTTTTCGCCATTATCGAGCACGGTCAGAATCGCATTGACGGTGTCCTCGACATGCAACCAGACCCGGCAATAGGTGCCATCGCCATGCATGATCGCCGGCAGGCCGCGCGACATGCGCCACAGCGAGCGGGGGATCAGCTTTTCCGGGTACTGGTGGGGGCCGTAGTTATTCGATATTCGCAGGATGTTGTAATCGAGATCATAGGTTCGGGACCAGCCGTGCAACAGCATATCGGCCGCGGCCTTGGTGCTGGAGTAGGGATTGGATGGCCGTAGCGGGTGATTTTCAGTATGAATCCCCTCGACGGTATCGCCGTAGACTTCGTCGGTGCTGATCTGCACAAAATAAGGTGCTGCTGACATGCGAGAACGGGTTAGCTCGAGTAATCGCTGGGTGCCGAGTATATTGGTCCGGCAAAATTTCTGGTTGTCGACGATCGAGTTGTCGACATGAGATTCGGCGGCAAAGTTAACAATGTATTCCGCCTCGATTATATGCTTGAGCTCGGTAATATCTTCCTGCACGAAGCGGTAATTGTCGTGCTGCATGAACTCCTCGTTAACCACCAGATCGGCGGCGTAGTTCATGTTATCGATATTGGTGACGTAGTTTCCCAACTCGAGGCAGCGGCGTACGAAGTGTTTGCCAATAAATCCCAGCCCGCCGGTAACAATAAGTACTCTCCGAATCATTTATTTTCCCAATATTGGTTTACGGATGTTTGTAAAAAATCCTGGTGCCTATTTTAGCGCGCAGAGTTTATAAAATATTATTATTCGCCAATATTTTTTTATTCCGAAGCGATCAGGCTTATACGTACGATATCGTCTTCATAGGTGCTCTGGTCGCGGTCGCAGCTGGTAAAGTTGATAAAGGTCGTATTTTTGACGAACTTCACCGCATGGTCGAACATCGGTGGAGTGTAGACCATTTCACCGGCCTTCAACCGCAGGCACCTGGGTTCCGCGCTCGATCCGGTCGAGCGATAGTAATAGTCAAACTCGCCGCTGACGATATACATGTAGTGGGAATCTTCCTTGTGATAGTGATTGGCCCTGACGGTGCCGGCCTTTGACGTGATCAGTTGTGCCGCCTTGAAGTCGCCGCTAACCAGGGGCTGAATCGCACCTCTATCATCCGTAAATGGCCTGGGCAGATCAATCCGCACTCCTGGCTCGTCCTTTATCTTGATGTTTTGCTGATCCGAACTCATGAGTGGTGTTCCATCCGTAAATTAAACGAAAGCGGGTACATTAACGAAACTGCGCTTGCACTGCAAATGTCCCGATCGAAAAATGGCTGCGGGCTGTTCTCAGGCCCCGGTGCCGTCAATCGGCAATTGTGCAGGACCAGAATCGGGCTGTATTCGGGGCATTCGGGATGCATCAACGAACCGTCTTTATTTTCTGGCATCCAGCCATATCCTGTATCGCGATCCAGGTTGGCCTCGTCGTATCCAAAGCCGTCGGTCTTTTCCCAGCCTTCCAGCAAAAGTGGCGTCCAGGCTCTAGCGTAGATCCGGTTGGCGTTAAAAACGACCTTGTCCGGACCGCTCGGGACAGCAAGAAACTTCAGCCCGCCGGGTTTTAACAGGTATCGACGCCACCGTAAAGACTCGTCTCCCGGAGCGCTATTTTCTTCAGCGTGCGCTAGATAACCGGCTTCGAATAATGCGTGGATTCGTTGCGGCAATCATCGCAATATCCGCTCAGAACTTCGACCATGCCGCCGAGGGTAAAGCGTTGCCGCATCGATTCGGGAATGCGGTATGGCGGAAATTTCTTGATCCCCAGGCAGGCCAGCAGCATATTTGCAAACCGGCGGGGACTGTGGACTGCCAGGCTGAAAAGCCCACTATATTTGTCGACAGTTTTTATCGGAAGTTATTGGTCAACAGCCCCTTTGCCGGCGTTAAGAAGTTCCCGGTAGGTAGATTCCAGAGTTTTCGCATATCTGTCCCAGGTTATGCTTTGCGCGCGCCTGATGTTTTCCTCGGCCATGGCAGCCGTTTGCGCACGATCTTCCCAGAGCTCGCGGATTGCATCAACCATCGCGCTAGCATCGAGTGGTTTGACCTTGATCCCCGCATAATCCAGGTCGATGGTCGAGACAATCGCACAACCGGAAGCCATCGCCTCGACCAGCACCATGCCGTAGGTTTCGGCCAGCGACGGAAAGAAAAAAATTCGCGCGCGGGCAAACTCCCGGCTCAGCCTGTCCTGGGTTTCGCAGACGATTACCTCGACATTGGGCAGGGTATACAGTGGCCTGGCGCAGGGATGCTGGCCCCAGCCGGCGACGCGAAAGCGCACCTGTGGCAGTGCTCGAGCCACGGCGACCAGCTCGTCTACGCCTTTTCTGGGATCAAGTTTGGCTGCGAACAGGACCACGTCCTCCTTAACGTTGTCAGGCCTGAAGGCCTCGACATCAACCCCCGGTGAGGCGATAAAAGTGCGTTGCGGATCGACCCCGAGATCGAGGCCCAGCTGACGGGAAAACTCGCTCAGGAAAAATACCCGTGAATAATCCATGCGCAGCATGCGTCGTTCCCAGGCCTGGAACAGGCGGCCCACGAACGGCCCCCGCATGTTACGCCAGGCATCATCGAACAAGGCCAGTATTCCGCAGACGACAGGTTTGCCGGCGCGGCGGCCGGCGGCCAGTGCCGGCAGGCAGGCATGGTAATTGAAGGTCTGGATCAGGTCGACCGATTCGGCCATCTCGGTTACGGCATCGGCCGCGAAGTTGAAACGATATGGGTGTACCGGTAATCGGTGGATGGGTATCCCGTCTACGGAGTTGTCGACAGGATCGCCCGTGGTGATCACCTTGACCTCCATACCCAGCCTGGCCAGGTTGACCGCAGTCTCGTGTACCACAACTTCGCCACCGCCGACAAAATCCGGTTTGTAGCGTTCATGACATAACAAGATTTTCATCAATGAAACATTTTTTTCCGTTGAGTTCTATTCGATCGGCCCAATCGTCGCGATCCGGCAGAATTTTCGTGCGCTGCATGATGACAGTCTGGCGTTGAATAATCAAAACCGAATGTTGCCCGCAGTTAGCTCGGCGGCGCTTAACGAATCCGATCGTATAGCGCTTCGATTTGCATGCCGATCCGGGCGCCCGAAAAATCCTGCGCGTGCGCCCGACAGGCGTCCGCCGTGGCTGGATTCTGCGCCAGTTGCATGGCCTTAACGATTGCCTCTGCAAGCCCTTCGGCGTTGCGGGTTTCGAGATCGCCTGTCATTGGCTCGAACATGATCCCGACTTCCGGGGTAACAAACTCGGGCACTCCGCCATGGTTGGTGGTTACGATAGGTGTGCCCGCAGCCCAGGCCTCCATCAGCACGGTGCCGCTGGGTTCACCCATTGCTGGCAATACGAGGACACTGGACTCGCTGTAAAGCGTCGGCAAATCATCCGGCCTGCCCAGGCCCAGCAGTTCGATATCGCCGCGTATCTTCTCGGGCATAGTCCGTATCAAAGGTGCAATCAATTGTTCCGGCATGCAACCGGACAGCCTGAGTACCAGCTCGGGATATTCCCGCTTTACCAGTGGAAAGGCTTCAAGCAACACCCGAATACCCTTGCGCGGTACGGTAAAATCACCTGCCGCGAGCAGATAAGGTCGTTCGGCTGCGCGGCTCGAACCACTGGCGAATGTGTCGACATCGACCATCGGCGGAATGACGATCGAATCCACCCCGTAGTGCTCTTGCACCAGTGCTCGAATATATTCGCTGCAGGTAATCAACGCGTCTGCAGATTTCATCACTCGTCTGTACATCGCTGCCTCGGGTGGAAAACGCCGGCAGGATAGCCCCGGTAATGCCACGCCGTTCATCTGGAATACGGTGGCGAATCCCCTGCCTGGCGCCCGCATCGTTGCCGCCAATGCATCCGTGAATAACAGGCTGTGGACCACGTCGAACTGATGGCGTTGCAGTTCTCTCCAGGCCGTCAGCCAGAAGGTGTGCATGGTATTGATTCTCAGCAGGGACATCCCCGGGATTTCTATCGGTCGGGCGAGAATGCGGGTGCCGCTGTCGTCGTGTTCGATACCGTACCGACCCGGACGGCTCGATATAGTGGTCACCTCGTGACCCTGTCGGGTGAAATAACGGGCCATGACATCGATATTGCGTTCGTTACCTCGGCGCATAAATGGCCAGCAATACGGGTGGGTAAAGGCAATTTTCATGGTTCGGAAAAATCTCGTTGATAAAGATATCGTTGCAGGTAGTTGTAGCGTTCGAGTACATGCTAGTCTACTATCATTACCGACATATCTGGGTAGAAAACTTCTTCCCTTCAGCGCGTCGAGCGCATTTCTGAATTCAAATATTTATTTCATGATCCGGGAGGACAGCTCAATTGAGTCATGATGCGGGGAATATAGCGGATACCACCGGGATTCGAATATCGATTGTGACCCCGACCCTGAACCGAAAGGTTTTATTGCGCGAACTGATCGATTCGCTATGGCAACAAACGCTGGATCCGGGTCTGTTCGAAATTATCATTATCGACGATTGTTCCACCGACGGCACCCCCGAAATGCTGGCCGAACTGGAGTCGCAGTCACCCTGCCGCTTTGTGTATCGTGCCATGCAAACTCACGGCGGTTCGGTGCGGTCGCGCAACGAGGGGGTGAAACTCGCCAGTGGCGAAATTATCGCTTTTACCGATAGCGATTGCCGGGTCACGCCGACCTGGCTCGAACTGGGGCTTGACGCATTCGATGCCGATCCAGAAGTTGCGTTTATCACCGGTCCGATCCTGAACAAACCGGATCAGCGCGTCACCTTTTTCAGTGTCGGCGGCAATCCGCTACCCGGGGAGAACCCGATTTATCCGTTGGCCAACGCGTTGTATCGCAAGGACGTTTTCTGGGGGGTCGGCGGATTCGACGAGTCGGTATGGTTAGCCGCCATCAATACGACACCGGTTGAATACTCGGATATAGATCTCGCTTACCGTGTACTGGGCAAGGGTCATCGAAACAAATTTCTGCCGGACATGCTGGTTTACCACGAGGTATTGAAAGTGTCGCCATGGCAATGGCTCATGTGGAACCTGAGGTTTGTGCAATTGCCCGAGTTTTTGCGGCGCTATCCGTCGCTGCGCCAACCGCTGTTGTGGAAGGGCCCATTTGTTTCTCCGGATCACGTCTGGTTTTATATCGCCGTGACCGCGGCCATTGCCGGCATTGCGGTAAATCCGTGGATTGCTATATTGTGCCTGCCTTACTTGTTGCGAATTGCGATTATACCCAATCGCGGCCACTCGCTGCGTGCCTGGGTATTCGCTCCCATTCGGGTTGTTATGTTGTCATTGCGCCAGCTACTGGTCAGCTCGTTCCTGATCTGGGGTAGCATCCAGGCCCGCAACTTGATTCTCTGATCCTGTATTTTTAATGCCCAACCTCAACGAAAAATAATACGCAGTTTCATGATCCGTGCATTGCAATCCAGTCCCCCCGGTATATCGGTGTCAGCGCGAATATTTTTTGCTTCCGCTCGATGCTGGCGGTTTAGCCCATGCGTATCGCGATAACCCATCCGACCACTAGCGCGCGAGTTTGCCGCGGCACCGAACGGCTGATTGACGAAACAGCAGCCTACATGAGCAAGCGTGACCACGAAGTCAGAATCATTGCCTGTAAACCGGGCCGGCGTGAAGTCATCAGGCGCGAGGGGTATATTTGTGACAGTCACCGCCGTATGTGGCATCCGGCGCTTGGCAGGCTAGGCGTACGCGAAGAGCATGCATTCGTATTGACCAGTATGAGCGAATTACTGCGACGAAAATACGATGTGGTGCATGCGCACTCGATGGGTGACGCGGCCGGCGCCACACTGGCCCGGCACTTCAACCGCACACCGTTCGTTTTCTTTATCAATGGCCTGCCTCCGCGCGCACGCTACTACCGCACCATCTCGACCGGTGGCGCGGTGTTCAGTCGTGCCGTGTCCGCGGCCGACGAAATCATTTGCGTCAGCGAGTATGTGCGCAACTATATCGAGGAGCGTTTCGGTCGCCGCGGTGAACTCATCCCGGTGCCGCTTAACCTCGACCGCTTCCCGCTGTGGCAGGAGCCGAAACAGGACCCGCCGATCATCTTCTGTGCGGCCGCTCTTAATGATCACCGCAAGGGGGGGCGAGTGTTGATGCGTGCGTTCAATATCGTCAAGCAGCGTCGGCCCGAGGTCGTGCTGCAAAACGCAAGCGCTATCATGCCGGCAGTACGCGACGAACTTATCCAACTGGTCGATCGGCGCTGGCGCGACGACGTGCAGTTTCTCGGCAGTGTCGACTGGGAGGACTTGCCTCGGCTTTATGGTCGCGCCACGGTATCGGTACTACCGTCGCTGTGGGAGGCTTTTGGCCTGGTCACGGTCGAATCCATGGCCACGGGCACGCCGGTAGTGGGCACCGATGACGGTGCGTTACCTGAGATTATCGACAATCCTCAGGTAGGTAGCCTGTTCGAACCCGGCGACAAGAGCAGTTTCGAACCAGACAACTTCGAGGCCCTGGCCGAAGCCCTGTGCCAGGGGCTTGAGCTGGGCGCCGATCCGGCCACGCCGCAGCGCTGCCGCGCGCACGTGGAAAAATACGGCTGGGCAACCAATGGCCCGTTGATCGAGCAACTCTACCGACGGGTGGCCAATATTTCCGCTTAGAGCCCTGCCCGGTTACATGGTCTCCGGCCGGTCCGGATTGAGTCGGCTCGCCAGGGTGATGCGCAGTCGCCGCAGGCTGTCGGCAATCCCATAACGACGTAGCAGGTACCCCAGGCGGCAGACGCGATACAGTGCCGCAAAAAACGGCATGCCCCGGGTACCTCGCGGCTCGAGCAGATTGACGCGGCCCGTATTGGGAGTCGATGCAACCAGATCCGTGACAAATTCCATGAATTCGCGCGCCTGAAGTGCGAGCGACAAGCTATCTTTGGCATAATCCACTGCTACCTGTTTCATCTGCGCGAGTATTTGCGGCTGCTCGGCATACTGCACCAGTAACTCAGCGAGCGCCGTCGCCTGGTTTTCATCGGGCACCAGTTTGGGGCAGCAACCATCCGGCAGCTCGAGAAAAGTGCCGCAGGCCGAAACGATAACAGGCACACCGGAAGCAATACAGCGCAACGCGCTATGCGCGGTTTCCGCGGCAGCCATGTCGCGCAGGTCGACGCCGACGTCGGCAAGGTGGATTAGGTCCTGGTAGCGCTCGGCATCCACCCAACCTGTTTGCTCGACAATATCCTGCAGCCCGTAATCCCGAATCAGTCGATGAATCTTGTCGCCAGGCGAGCCGCCACCGACAATCAAAAACTTGAGTCGGGGAATACGGGTTCTGATTTGCTGGACCGCTTCGAGCACGACCTCGAGGCGTTTTTTCGGGGCGCGCGTACTCACTGAGGCGATGATGAAATCATCCTCGCGGTATCCGTGTTTCTGACGTAATTGTGCGACCGATTGATCAAACGATGGCATGACTATGCCCATTGTCACATTGCTGACCAGTTTAGCGGGCACCTGTTGCTGCACCAGTTTCAGCGCGTGTTCGCTATGCACGATAATGCCCCGGCTGGCGGCCAGAAACGGGTGGGCAAAGGTCAGCGCCGCGGGATCCTCGAGGCCGAATAACAGTTTGCGCACCAGCGCGCGACTGCGTTCACCATAAACCGGTTGCAGGGCATCGTTCAGCATTTCCAGTTCACCCTGCCGCAGGGTTAGTCCCAGGACCAGGTATTGCAGGCTGTAGTCCTGCAGGACGATGATCCCCGGCGCCGCGCGCATGCAGGGCACCATGTAGGCGTGGTATCGGAGATTATTGCCAATCTGGTAAACGGTGGCGTCGTAGGCTGACGGATCGCGTAAATATTCCTGGTGGGGCAGGACCCGAAATCGATCGGTGACGTTTTTATTGGTGGGCGTATAAGTCCCACTGACGATAATATCAATCTCGGCATAAGGCGCCAGGTGAGGCAGCAACTCCTCGCTATGGTCTGTAATGCCGCTGTGTTGAGGGCTCAGCGGGGTGAAATAGGCCATCCGCATAGTCAAGTGATTGCTCCTAGAGTAACAGGGTTTGATAACGCAGGCTGCCGACAACCAGCAGGCCGAAAGCAATCAAATCCCGCGGCAGATAGATTAATCCGCGGGTCAGGCGCATGATGCCCCGCAGCCGGTTTGAAGATTCGGATGCGCGCAGCACGAAATAAGGTATGGCAGCAGCCAGCCAGGCCAGCGACAGTGGCGACAAGACCACACCGGCCAGCAGCAAGACCAGGCAGGCGTGGGCGCGATCGTGAAAATATCGCAGGTAAAATACACCCTTCATCTCGGGTACTTCACGTACCAGCCAGGGCAGCATGATCATGCGTTTTTCGTAGAACCAGTGCCAGATACTGATCGCAATAACTTCGTGGTAGACCAGTGCTTCGTCGGCAAAGGTGCTCTGCCAGCCATTGCGTTTAACGCGCCAGGCCATCAGCGCATCCTCGCCACCGGTCGGGCGCTCGTCGTTGGGCGTAAGGTCCTTGCTGGCTTCATCGAATTCGGCCAGGCAGTCACGCCGGTAAAATATATTGGCCGCTTCGTAGCGTGGATTTTCCGCCTCGATTTGCACGTAGCGACTGAACACGCCGATCGGTTGGCCCGGCACCGGCAGGGTACGTCCTTGAACGATGCCGATATCCTGGTCAAACCTGGCGAGACCAGCCGCCAGCCAGCCGGGTGTCGCCTGGCAGTCACTGTCGAGATAGGCGACGATCCGACCGCGCGCGCGATGCGCACCGAGCAGTCGCGATGGGCCAGGTCCTTCGGGCGCCTTTCGATACAGTGTCAGTGCAACCCTGCCGCTCTCCTGCTTGAGTGCTTCCACGATCGCCGCATTGTTATCGTCAGGCGAGCTATCGACGACAATAACTTCGAATTTTTCCGGCGCCAGATCCTGTGCGAGCGCCGAGATCAGGGCCTTGCGTAAAAGTTCCGGTCGTTTAAAGGCGGGAATGACGATACTGACATCCAGGGTCGGCGTGGAATTCTGCTGCTCGTTCAACATGGTATTCCTTGCCGGGATTAACGCAGGAGCCGGAGCAACCGGTGCCAGTAATTTTCGATTACCTGGCCGGCGATGCGTGTCCAGGTCAGCAACGCAATTCGAACCGGGCCCTTGTTGTCGACATCCAGCTTCAGATACACGCCGGTCCAGAATATCGATTTGTCGGGTAAATACTCGCTGGTCAGCGCAAAATCGGTGCATTCAAGCCTGGGATTGAACCATAACGCATATTCACCGACTGCCGAAACGCTTTTGAACAGATAGTCACAGCGTGACAGCAGCAGAATGTCGAGCAGAACGTCCTCACCTTTTTTGTAGGCACTGACGTCCTTGAGCTTAAAAGGGGCGACGTCGTTACTGGAGCGTGCTGCGTCGCAAGTCACCACCCGGTTCGGAAAACGCTGGTTAAACGCGGTTACAAACTGCAACTGATCGGTGGCGAGGAAGATGCCGAAATCCGCAAGGCCCTGTTGCTCTATTCTGGTTTCGATCGCGACAAAGTATTCGTCGATTGCAGTTGGCTTTGCGTAGGAAAAATCTGTACCGCGAATGTGAACCCCGAACATGACCGGTGCGTGAAACAGGCGAGCATGCAGGCGTTCCAGTTTATTGCCAATATGCGGTTTCAGGCGGACGTATTTACCGACATACTCCCGTCCCAGTTGTCGCTTCTCCGCCATCCAGGTCTGCCGGTCGTCGACGTCGGTAGGCCCCCAGAAGGTCGTGATCCGATCCGGATCAATGACATGCCATTCCACCACTTCCGCATCGGTGTACCGGTGAATCTGCTCACTGTTTACCTTCCCGGATTCCAGCCACTGCCGCAGTTTTGTCGAGCCAAGGTCCGCTACCGGCTCGAAGTAATACTCCCAGACATTGTTCCCGTATTCGGGATCGTAAAAGTGAGGTGTATCGTTACGGGTAAAATCGACCACGGGTAACCAGTTAAACGATTCCGCACGCCGCACGCCGTTGAGGGCGTAGGTAATCAGCGCGGAAAATCCGGCCCCGGGGTCGCCATTGTGAATCACGTGTATCTTGTCGTAATGTCTCTGGTTGAACACCAGTGGGGCCGTGCTCATACCGGTTGCCAAGCGTGAATCATTCATGGCTATGGTGGATGTGCCAGTGGGTCGCCTGCTCAATGCTTTGCATCACCGCGTCGGTCGACGGGGGATGCACCCCGAGGCGCTCGGAGGTCTCGCTGATCTCCAGCACCACAGCCTCGGACTCCCCGGCCGGGATTGGATTGTCGAAATTGAGCTCCAGTTGGTAGCCTTGCCTGCGCAGCACATCGGCGACAACCTCCGCAACCTCCTTGTTGCTGAGTCCAAATCCGGAGCCGACGTTGAATATGGCGCTTTGCCCTGGTTGCAGCGGCAAAGAGGCGGCTTTCAACAGGGATTCGACCGCGACTTCCACGGGGATATAGTCTCGAATGATCCGGCCCTGGCCGCGCAGCTGTGCCGGTACTTCGCCATCCGGATACCGTAACGCATGCGACACAATATAGGGAATCAGGCCGCGACAGCCCGGGCCGACAATATTGCCGAAACGCAGGATTACCGCGTTGGCCAGGCGTTCGGCGGCCCACTCGGTGCAAATTATTTCCCCCATGACCTTGGACGCGCCGTAAGTGCCTATGGCGGCGGCTTCGCTCGCCAGCGGGCACGCGCTGCGATTGTGCACGCTACCGTAAACCGCACTTGACGAGGCAAACACGAAACGGTTGGGATCAAAAGCCTGGAGCAGGTTAATTGTCCCCTGAACGTTGGTGTTGTTGAGATCGGCCATACTGGAAAAGGGCATGATCACTTCGGCCAGTGCAGCAAGATGAATCAGCACCGGGGCTGACCATTTTTCGGTGAGTTCGGAAAGCATCGAGGCCAGGCGTATGTCCGTTTGCGAACTTGCCAGGTTACCTTGAGTCAAGGGCAGAAGATCCAGGGCTGCGGTTTTGGATAATGCCGATGTTTTGGCAATACGACTGCAAAGATGCTCGCCTACGAATCCCGCGGCACCGGTAATGATTTGTTCAAGTTGCATTTTTTCGTGTGAAATGTTGTGGGACATAACCCGCACTGGTTATTCGAATTGATTGAAATTGATCATCCAGAAAAGGTTTTGCCGCCAGCTCACCGGGACTGTGTTTGCAGTCGGTCGGTATGGAACTTTATAGCCGGCTTTCATTTGATTGGCGACAAGTTTACAATTCACCTGTTTCAATGTCACTGAGAATTAATAACTAGCCTTCTATCCCGGTTGGTGGCCTGGCGCCACCAGCTCACCGCTGGTTTAGTTTGTTTTCTGCCAATAATAACCATAATCTAGCAATGTTATGAGCACACCCACTCCGCACCCGACAATCCAGGATTACGAGTCCGCAGACGTTTCGTTGCGTGACATCGTGACCGTATTATTTCGGCGTCTCACCGGCATGACGGTTATCTTCACTATCGCGATGATCATTGCACTGTTCTGGATCTTTACGATTCGCGCTGATGTTTACGAAGCGACCGCCAAGATCCTGGTACGCGTTGGTCACGAACAGTTAAACTCGGTTACAGTGCTGGATCGGCAAAGCCCGGTCATCGGCTATCGCCACCAGGACGTGGCCACCGAAGTGCATATCCTTAGCAGCACGGACATACTCGAGCGGGTGGTCGACCAGCTCAAACTCGAAGAAATGGGCGAGAAGGTTCGTCCAGAAGGATTTCTCAAGGGCCTGGTACATGACTTCAGGCAGATATTGGCCAGCGTAGAGGAATGGACTAACGAATTCATGATCCGGATAGGATTGCGTCAGCGTCTGAGCCCCAGGCAACAAATTATCAATACCCTCGGCAAGGGACTCCGGGTTGGCAGCAGCCAGGAGTCCAATATTCTTGTCGCGCAACTGCGGCTGCCGTTTCGCGAAGGCACGGCAGCAGTTCTGAATTCCATTCTTACTACTTACCTGGAATCCCGCATGTCTTATTTCCAGGAAGAGGATGCAGTAAATCTGTTTCGGGCCAGGATGAACAAGGCGCTGAAAGAGTTGCGCATGGTTGAAGCCCAGATCAAGAAACTCGAGACTGATTCCAATATCGTCAATCTCGAGGTACAGGAAAAGCTGCTGCTGGAACAGGAAGAGCAGTTGGCAGCCCAGGTTAAAACCGACGAACTCGAATTCGAAATACTTAAAGGCAAGGTGAATAACCTAAAGGCCGCGACTGGTAGTGACGAGATGAACATCGGTCTGCTGGGCGCCTTCCCGAACGATAGCTTTGCCAGCGATCTGATGACCCAGTTGGCACAGCTGGGCAATGATCGGATTCAGATCGAAATGGCGTCTAGCAGCGAGCAGCGCACGATCGATGAAATAAACCTGCGTTACAAGAGAACTCTGGATTTACTCGAAACCAATATCGAATCCATGTATGACGAGAAGCTTGCGGCACTCAACGGCCGCCGCGAAGCGCTGGATGCGGTTCGCGACGAATTGAAGCGACTACACGAAAATGAGAACACATGGCGCAATCTGATACGCAAATCCGAACTGCTGGAAACCGATTACAAGTTTTATCGTCATGAGGTCGAAGAAGCGTCGGTTACGTCTTCGATGCGGACCAATCGCATCAGCACGGTCAAGATAATTCAACGCCCGACCGATTCGCTGCAGCCGGCGGGCATACGCAAGCTTTACCTGATTTACATTGCCATCGTGCTGTCGGGATTTATTGCCATTTGCT
>Ga0224497_10001000_pt1 | contig 18646 bp, 10 predicted proteins | sample SF_Jul11_sed_USG_4_FD_167970 | JGI IMG/M metagenome (GOLD analysis project Ga0224497, IMG submission 167970) | Sediment microbial communities from San Francisco Bay, California, United States - SF_Jul11_sed_USGS_13 | ecosystem: Environmental > Aquatic > Marine > Sediment | place: USA... | reverse complement strand
GGTGTTCCAACACATACTGGCGATCCTTCGGAATCCCGCAGAGATAGGTTGGCACATTGTGTAAAATCGGTTGTTCGTGTAAATAATAGTCAATCATCTTCGGCACAAAGGTATAGACCGCTTTGTCATCAGCAATGCCGTTGCCAATGCCATTGGCCAATGCCACATTGCCAGCGCGATAGGCTCTGACCAGGCCAGGGACTCCTAACACTGAATCTTTGCGAAAGATTTCCGGATCCAGGAACGCATCGTCCACCCGCCGGTAAATCACATCGACCTGTTCCAGTCCTTGGGTCGTTTTCATGTAGACCTTGTCCGATTCCACCACCAGGTCGCGGCCTTCCACCATTTGAATCCCCATTTGCAAAGACAAAAAACTATGCTCAAAGTAGGCAGAATTAAAAACCCCGGGGGTCAGGAGGACGACGGTTGGATTTTCTTTGCCGAGTGGCGCCAAGCCTTTGAGGTTTTCGAGTAATTGCGTGGGATATTGATCGACCGGTCGGACCTGCATGTCCGCAAACAAAATCGGAAATAGTTGCTTCATCACTAGGCGGTTTTCCAACACATAAGAGATGCCGGAGGGTGTCCGAAGATTATCTTCGAGGACGTAATATTGCCCTTCATGGTTGCGGACCAAATCGATGCCGGAGACATGGATGAACACGCCGTTGGGAGGGCAGAACCCCACCAAATCTTTTTGGAAGTGTTCAGAGCTTTCGATAAGGTCGCGAGGAACAACCTGATCTTTAAGAATCCGTTGTTCACCATACAGGTCGACTAAAAACATGTTTAAGGCTCGAACCCGTTGCTTGACTCCTTCTTCGATCATTTGCCATTCGGTGTTCGGAATAATCCGGGGCAGCAGGTCGAATGGGAAAATCTTTTCCGTTTGTTGAGGATCGCCGTAGACAGTAAACGTGATGCCCTGTCGCAAAAACGCTTGATCGGCCTGCCTCCGTTTAAATTCCAAATCTGCTTGGGGAAAGCTTTGCAACCGTTCGACTAGACGTCGGTAATGCGGGCGGGGGACACCGGAGGATTCGAACATTTCATCGAATCCGGATTTCATTTGGTAACGGTCAAATAGCGATTTCACGAGCCCATCCTTTTAAGCAGTGAACGATTGCCAGTTCAATTGAAAAGTTCGATATTCTAGCATAGTCGGCTGAGAATATGACAACTTTCTCAATCGGCAAATCGGCGAATCGTCTTTCATGGAGCATTGTTTCCGTGTTGGTATCTCACGTACATTAGTCAAATACATTTTGGGAATGCTAAGATCGGATCCACTGGGAATGTGGTTTTCTCAATTCCTCTACCTGCTTTTCTTATTTATCACATTTCAAAGGTCGGTATTTTTCTATGGCGCTCCACGTCGCTCTTAATCATCAAACACATTATCGGTATGATCGGCGGATTCAAATGGGGCCCCATGTCATTCGATTGCGACCGGCTCCCCATAGCCGAACCCCAATCCTGAGTTATGCCCTCGAAATCGAACCCAAAGGGTACTTCCTCAATTGGCAACAAGATCCGCACGGCAATTATCTGGCACGAATCGTTTTTCCCGAAAAGGTTCAGGAGTTTCATGTGGAAGTCGATCTGGTGGCCGACATGGTCATTTATAACCCCTTTGATTTTTTCCTCGAACCTGAAGCTGAAACGCTCCCTTTTGAGTATGATTCCCTGGTCAAGCGCGACCTTCTTCCTTACTTAGACATTGAGACCCCTGGCCCGCAACTGCAAGCCTGGCTCAATAGTTTCAAAGCGCCACAGAATGATCCCTCCATTCCGTTTTTGATGGACCTGAATGGGCAATTGCAACGGCAAATTGAGTATGTGGTTCGGATGGAACCCGGGGTCCATACCCCGGAAGAAACGCTGGAACTCGGTCGTGGGTCTTGTCGAGATACGGGGTGGCTTCTTGTTCAGATTCTGAGGAATTTGGGTATTGCCAGCCGTTTTGTTTCTGGATATTTGATTCAGCTCGTCGCTGATGTGAAATCGTTGGACGGACCATCGGGCACTGAGAGGGACTTCACCGATTTGCACGCGTGGGTCGAAGCCTATCTACCAGGAGCCGGATGGGTGGGGTTCGATCCCACATCGGGGTTGCTAGCTGGCGAAGGACACATTCCGCTGGCATGTACGCCGCACCCTCTTACGGCGGCTCCGATTAGTGGCGTCATCGAACAATGTGAAACCGAGTTTTCCCATGCGATGTCCGTCACCCGGATTGTGGAAACGCCACGAGTCACAAAGCCCTACTCCGAAGAACAATGGCAAGCCATTGATCAATTCGGCCATCGATTGGATAAAGAGTTGGCAGCAAATGATGTTCGCGTGACGATCGGCGGAGAACCCACCTTTATTTCGATCGATTATCCCGATTCACCGGAATGGAACACTGAGGCAGTAGGCCCTAATAAACGTCGATTGGCCGCAACCCTAATTAAACGTTTACGAGATCGCTTTGCTCCAGGAGCCCTTCTGCATTTTGGGCAAGGCAAATGGTATCCCGGTGAACAACTCCCCCGATGGGCTTTTGGGCTGTATTGGCGGGAAGTGGGAAAACCCATTTGGCAGAATGACCATCTCATCCCTGAAGACACTCCTACGGCGGAAGCCACACATCAAGATGCGCAGCGGGTCATCGAGGGAATTGCCCGGCGCGTGGATGTTGGCTCTGAGACCATTTATCGTGTCTATGAAGATCCCTGGCATTTCATTGGGCAGGAACGCAAACTGCCTGAGGAACTTGATCCAGCCACGAATAATCTGGATGATCCCATGGCCCGGGCCAGGTTGGCGAAAGCCTTCGAGAAAGGGTTGGGTACCCCAGCGGGTTATGTGCTGCCCTTGCAACGATGGAACGCCCGTGACGGTAAACGACGGTGGATGAGTGAGCCCTGGTCGACTCGCACCAAGCACTTGTTCCTAATACCGGGCGATTCTCCTGTCGGATTTCGCTTGCCTTTGCCTTCCCTTCCCGTGTTAGCACCGGGAGAATACCCTTACATTATTCCCACCGATCCTTTCGAGGAACGAGGGCCGCTCCCGGACCCTGATGCCAGCCGGCAGCCTTTTCTGCGTGGGCAGGCTGGACTGGATCATCAAGCCGATCAGCCGCAACTGGTGCATGGGCAGGTGACAGGTTCAGGGACGAAACGGGCGGTCCGTGCCGCTTTGGCTGTTGAATCTCGAGACGGGCACCTGTGGGTGTTTATGCCGCCGGTGGAATCGGTCGAAGACTATCTGGACCTGGTTGCCGCCATCCAAGATACGGCCGCGGAATTGAATCAGCCGATCCATTTGGAAGGGTATACGCCGCCGTATGATCCACGCATCAATGTGTTGAAAGTGACTCCTGATCCTGGTGTGTTAGAAGTGAATATCCATCCAGCTTCAAATTGGACGGACATGGTTGCCATTACGACAGGCATCTATGAAGAAGCCCGACTCTGCCGGTTGGGTACCGAAAAATTTATGTTAGATGGACGGCATACCGGAACCGGAGGCGGAAACCATATGGTCGTTGGTGGGAAAACGCCTGCTGATAGTCCATTCCTGCGGCGGCCGGATTTATTGCGGAGCTTGGTCGCTTATTGGCAACGGCATCCTTCTCTTTCATATGTCTTCTCAGGCCTCTTCATTGGCCCGACGAGTCAGGCGCCGCGGATCGATGAAGCCCGGCATGATTCTCTCTATGAACTGGAACTGGGATTCTCCCAAGTTCCGGCTCCCAATGCCGACCACCCTCCACCTCCGTGGTTGGTGGATCGGATTTTTCGAAATTTGCTCATCGACGTAAGCGGCAACACGCATCGCACGGAAATTTGTATCGATAAACTCTATTCGCCGGATGGGCCTACTGGGCGGCTCGGGCTGGTGGAATTTCGGGCCTTTGAAATGCCGCCGCACGAACGGATGAGCTTGGCTCAGCAAGTGCTTCTTCTTGCCTTCATCGCACGTTTTTGGAAGACACCCGATTCCGGGACATTGGTTCGATGGGGGACACAACTGCATGACCGCTTTATGCTGCCACATTTCTTGAAACAGGATCTTCATGATGTGATTCAAGATATGAATCGTGCCGGCTATGAGATCAAGGAAGAATGGTTTGCGCCTCATCTGGAATTTCGGTTCCCGCTCTATGGGACTATTCATCATGAAAGCCTGGTGATGGAAATTCGCCAAGCGCTCGAACCCTGGCATGTGATGGGAGAAGAAGGCGCTCCAGGAGGAACGGTGCGGTATGTCGATTCTTCAGTTGAGCGGTTGCAGATCACCCTTTCGGGCTTGACCGACACCCGGTATGTGGTAGCCTGCAATGGAAAACGTGTGCCATTGATTCCAACCGGACGGCAAGGGGAGGCCGTTGGCGGCGTTCGTTATCGCGCCTGGCAGCCGCCAAACAGTTTGCATCCACATATCGGAGTTGACGCACCACTCACGGTTGATATTTATGACCGATGGGCCCAACGAGCGGTCGCTGGCTGTACCTATCATGTTGCTCATGAAGGTGGACGACATTATGATGAATTTCCCGTCAATGCCTATGAAGCAGAAAGCCGTCGGTTAGCCAGGTTTACCCCGTTTGGCCATACCGCTGGGCCGTATGTTGAACCAGTCGATACCTCTCGTCCCGAATTTCCCTGTACCCTTGATCTCCGATGGCCGGTATAATTTCTGTGAGTAGACCATGGGGCAGGTGAGAGAATAATCATGAGTCAGGCCCTTTCATCGGAACCGATCTGATGGATTCCGCGATACCCTCTTTTGCATCTGAATCACCCGATGCCTTTATTCCTGCGCCCATGAACTATCCGCCACAACCTGACATCTTTGATGAGCTCGTTGGACAGGATGGGTCGGTTCGTCCTCATTGGCAGAGTTTCCTGAAAGGCTTCTCAGACCTAAATGACACCGATCGCCAATCAGCACGAGAAACTGCCGAACGTCTGTTAAAAGATGATGGCGTGACCTACCTCGCTGGACAGGAAGGTCAACAATCGGATAGACCGTGGCAGTTGGACTTATTTCCCCTGCTGATTAGTCAGGAGGAATGGACACAGTTAGAAGCCGGCCTGATTCAACGTGCCTGTCTGCTCAATCATATCCTCAGTGATTTATACGGCCCTCAGCGGTTGCTGAAAAATGGGACATTACCCCCGGCTGTGGTGTTTGGTAACCCGCAGTTTTTACAACCCTGTCACGAAGTACCAGTACAAGGTGGGACGTATTTGCATTTTCTGGCGTTTGATGTGGCCCGTGCACCCGATGGGCAATGGTGGGTATTGCGAGATCGCACGGAGGCGCCAACCGGTGCAGGGTTTGCCCTGGAAAACCGTATCATTGTGTCGCGGGCCTTACCCGGCCTTTTTGACGAAACACGTGTGCAACGACTTTCCTCATTTTTCCAAACGTTTAGCCAAAACTTTTTAGAATTATCACAACGGGATGATCCGCTAGCGGTAGTGCTGTCGCCTGGGCCTCAGAATGTGGCGTACTTTGAACATGCTTACCTCTCTCGGTATTTGGGCTATCCCGTGGTCGAAGGTTCGGACATGACCGTGCGCGATGATCGACTCTTTCTGAAAACGGTTGATGGATTGAAGCCCGTCGATTTGGTATTACGACGCTTGTATTCCGACTTGTGTGATCCGCTCGAATTATCGACGGATTCGGCCTTAGGGGTTCCTGGTTTATTACAATCCATTCGAGCCGGACACGTCACGATGGGGAATGCTCTAGGAAGTGGGCTGGTAGACAGCGAGGTGCTACTGAGTTTCTTGCCGACGCTCAGCCAATTCTTCTTTAGTGAGGGGCTAAAAATTCCTAGTGTTGCGACGTGGTGGTGTGGTCAGGCCAATGAACGGGCCTATGTACTTGAAAATATGGAGCGACTGATGGTTCGACGGGTGTTAACCCCCAAACGAAATTTGTCTCACCGGCGGCTTTCGTCGTTCGGCCCTGATCTGACCGCTCAGGATAAGCAAGAGCTCAGACAGGCAATAACCCGTCGTGGGCATGAATACGTCGGTCGAGAAATCGTTTCTCCCTCCACCACCCCGTTCTGGGGCGGCGGCGATCAGTTACGGCCTGTTCCCATGACACTCCGCCTCTATCTGACTGTCACGAAAAACGGGTATACCGTCATGCCTGGAGGATTGGCGCGAGTATCCGTCCAATCGGATCCTCGTGGGCATTGGCATGAGCCTGGGGATTTCAGTAAAGATACCTGGGTAAAAAGTGGTGTTTTTGACCATCAACCTGTGGTAGTCCCGGCCCACCATACACTAGCCCTACGGCGAGGGGGACGAGATTTACCCAGTCGCACGGCGGATAACTTGTTTTGGTTGGGACGCTACATCGAACGTGCGGAAGGGGCTATTCGTCTTCTTCGAAGCTTGTTTTTGCGAACGAGTGGGGAAGCCGGGTTGAGTGATGAACCCGAAACGCTCGCTCGTTTGGTCTCGTTACTCGTGATGCAAAAGCATCTATCCCCACGACGCGCTAAGCGTGCAGTGGACGGTGGATCCGACATGGTTGAAGCGGAGCTCCGGACGATTTTATTTGATCCCGATTCGCCGGATGGTTTGGCCAAAATACTTCAAAATGTCCGGCGTACAGCAGAATTAGTTCGGCATCGTTTGTCTCAAGACACGTGGAATATTTTGATCGAACTGACCAGCGTCCCGAAAGACTGGGCTCGAACCAAAGGGCAAAGCATGGACGATGCCCTTCGACTCCTGAGTCGGATGATTCAGCATCTCGCGGCGGTCAATGGAATGGTCATGGAAAATATGACGCGAAGTTATGCCTGGCGATTTTTGGAAATGGGGCGGCGTTTGGAACGTGTGCGACACTTGTCAAAACTTATTCGGCATCTTGCCTCCCGCGGGACTCCAGAAGCGACAGGTGCGCTGAATTTGCTTCTGGAACTTGCAGATAGTTCGATTACGTATCGAACCCGGTACCGGGCAGAAGCCAAGCTGGCAGCGGTGTTGGATTTGCTCTTGGCCGATGAGACCAATCCACGATCGGTGATCTTTCAATTGCAAACGTTTGAGACTCATATGAATGACTTACCGCATGAGACAACGGCGGCTTCGCTTAATCCGGCACAAAAAATTATCACGAGGGTGGGTACGGACATTCGTCTCACGGACATGATCCAGATTGCGGAATTGACGAAGACCAGCAAGGTGAGAGTCAGCCTTGTTCGGTTATTAAAAGAATTAGACCAAGGCGTGCATCAATTATCCGATATTGTCGCGCATACCTATTTTAGTCACTCCATGGCGCAACGGATTTCCGGACCTCAATGGCTTGAGGGGATTCCGTGATTTATCAGGTTACTCATCGAACCACCTTTACCTACACTCAACCGGTTGCGATCTCTCATCATGTTCTGCGCTTAGCGCTCCGAACGCACCCCCGCCAACATAGTCTGAGGTCATCCCTCACCATTGACCCTACTCCATCTGTCCGTTCGGATGGAAAGGATTATTTTGGTAATCCCCTCACGCATCTCACAATTCAAACGCCGCATTCGGCTTTGGTCGTGGAAACGCAAACCACAGTCGACGTGAATAAACCCGAACCGATTCATCTTGATCAAAGTCTCCCTTGGGATCAGGTGACCGAACAATTGCAAGGAGCTATGGATGGTGAGATCTTAGATGCCCAACAATTTTTGTATGATTCTCCCTATGTCACGATTGACGATGACACCTATGAGTTTGTTCGTGAATGTTTTCCTCCTGGGCGTCCTATTTTGGCAGGAGTCATGGATTTGACCAGTCGAATTTTTAAGGAATTTACCTATGAAGGGGGCGTCACGGATGTTTCGACGCCAGTGAAAGACGTGCTCAAAGCTCGGAAGGGCGTGTGCCAGGATTTTGCGCATGTGGAAATCGCGGCCTTGCGTAGTCTGGGTCTGCCTGCTCGGTATATTAGCGGCTATCTCTTAACGCATCCGCCGGAAGGACAGGAAAAACTCGTTGGGGCTGACGCCTCGCATGCCTGGCTTTCTGCCTGGTGTCCCGGTTTGGGTTGGATAGACTTCGATCCTACCAATAATTGTATTCCTAACGGCGAACACATAACTCTCGCGTGGGGTCGTGACTATGGCGATGTGAGTCCGATCAATGGATTTATGGTCGGCGGCGGTCACCACACGCCCACCGTGTCAGTGGATGTCTCGCCAGTGAGCCTGCCTTCCATTGTGTAACCGTGGTTCTTCGCTCGGAAATGCGTGGTCAGGTCTGATGAGGGACGATAGACACATTTTCCTCTTCTTTGCCATGTGTGGTTCCCGTTTTATCTCTTGTGAAATGACCTCTGATTATTAGACATTCTAGGGTGAAAGAACGATATGTTTAAATTGCCGTCTCGATTGTCTCTGATCGGGCCTTCTCAAATTCGTGAAAATATGCGAATCGCACTGGAGCATCAGGCGATAAATTTAGCCCAAGGTCGTCCAGATTTTCCAACCAATCCCACGGTGAAGCAAGCCGCGATTGACGCCATTGCCAACGACCATAATCAATATTCAGTGACCTGGGGCCTGGCCGAATTGCGGGAAGCCATTGCGCGGGATGTGAAGAAACGCCATGGTTTGACCGTGGACCCCGAGAGGGAAATCACGATCACGTGCGGAGTGACCGAAGCCATTGTGGCGGCCATGTTGGCGTTGGTGGAAGAGGGCGATGAAATCATTATTATCGAACCGGCCCACGAAAATTATGTCCCGGCTGTGTATTTTGCGAATGGTACGCCACGGTTTGTGACCCTCCGCCCTCCAGATTACGCCTTTCCTCTTGATGAACTCCGAGCGCTCATCAGTCCACGAACACGGGCCATTATCCTGAACACTCCGCATAATCCTTCCGGGCACGTTTTCACCAAGGCGGAATTGATCGAGATCCTGAACCTGGCTGATCAACATGGTTTCTTTGTCGTGACGGATGAGATCTATGATCATTTGTATTACGAACCTTCACGGCATCTTGCCCCGGCCACGCTGGCCCCCAACTGGAAAAGTTTGGTCATCACGGGTGGCTTGTCAAAAATTTATGCGGCGACAGGGTGGCGATTGGGTTATGTGCTGGCTTCCCCAGAAGTTACTTCTGCGATTCGCACGGTGCACGATTATCTCACCATCTGTGCCCCAACCCCGTTTCAATATGCTGCCGTCACGGCTTTGGGATTACCCGAGACCTACTATGCCGGGCTTCGGGCGGAATTCTTGCGGCGGCGGGATCTGACGGTACGAATGCTCAGTGAAAGTGGCTTTGAGCCATATGTACCTCAGGGGGCGTACTACCTTCTGGCGGGCTTTGCTCCCTGGGAACATAAGGGTGATTCCTCATCGTTTACCAAACGGTTAATCGCCGAAGCCAAAGTGGCTGTGGTTCCCGGTAGTGCTTTTTACTATCAGGCCACAGAATTAGGACAGCGTCTGGTGCGGTTTGCCTTTGCCAAAACAGAGCAAGTGCTACAGGAAGCCGGGGAGAATCTTCGGAAAGCGTTTCATGCGCCTTGAGTAGAAGGTTCTGTAGAATCTTTCCCCTCTCGCCTAACCGGGCAAACCCGTTTTATACCAATTTCTCTAGCTTGTCACCATAAAGGAGAACCGCAAATGTCCATGACCGTATGGGATGAATTTTCACGGCAGATTTCCGAACTGGATACATTGGCGGGTATAGGAGGACTTCTGGGTTGGGATCAGCAAGTGACCATGCCCTCGGGTTCAGCAGGAGGCCGTGCCCAACAGAGCGAGTTGATCGGACGGTTGTACCATGAGGGTCTCACGTCTTCTCGATTGGGCGAACTCATTGAGGCGGTAGCGGCTCTTCCCCAATTATCCCTGGAGCAACAAGCTGCCGTTCGGAATATGCGGCGGACCTATAACCGGGCCACGCGGGTGTCCACAGATTTGGCGAGCCGAATGGCGAAGGCCAGTGCCAGTGGTGTGGCGGCATGGGGTGAGGCGAAAAAGAACAAAAGTTTTCGGGAGTTTGCGGCGAGTCTTCAACGCAATCTGGACCTGGCTCTTGAACGAGCGATGGCTATCGATCCTAACCGACATCCCTATGATGTTCTGCTTGAGGATTATGATCCCGGGACGACGGTTGAAGATTTACGCCGGATGTTTGGTGCGCTGCAGCAGGGGCTCACGCATGTTCGGCAGCAGGCGTTAGTCAGGCAAGGATCAGGTGCTTTCGATGAAAAGTTTGAGATATCCAAACAATTAGCGTTGCATCAAGATGTGATTCGAGAGGTCGGGTACGACACTACACGTGGAGTCTTGCAGGAGGCAGAGCATCCCTTTTCTTGTCGGGTGGGGAGTGGAGACGTGCGTATTGCCACTCATGTTCACGAACGGGATTTCCTGAGTGGGTTGGCCGCGACGATGCATGAACTGGGACATGCCCTCTACGAACAAGGGATCCCTGATGGGCTAGGGGGGTCGGCCGTGTATGCGGCGACGTCAACGGGTATGCATGAATCCCAATCGCGTCTGTGGGAAAACATGATTGGACGATCACGAGGATTTTATCGATGGCTACAGCCGGTGTTCGCCAGACATTTTCCTGGTCGGGCCTTTGATCCAGAATTCGTCTTCCAATCCTCTACACGCGTGACCTCAGGGAGCATTCGGATTTTTTCGGATGAAATTTCCTATAACCTGCATATTATTTTGCGGTTTGAAATGGAGCTGGCGTTATTCGAAAAAAAGATCACGGTTGAGGACGTGCCAGCCGAATGGGCGAGGTTGAGTGAGCAATTCCTTGGTCTACGACCAGGGGATGACGCAGAAGGTGTGTTGCAGGATGCGCATTGGGCTGGAGGGGCCTTTGGGTATTTCCCGAGTTATACGTTAGGCAACCTCTATGCCGCTTCGCTTTTTTCCGTCTTACGAGAATGCTTCCCTGATCTCGATCACCGCATCGAACGGGGAGATTTTGCACCTATTTTAGATTTTTTGCGAGAACAGGTTCACCAGTTTGGCCATCTGTATGAGACGCCGGATCTTTTGCGAAAGGCTGTGGGTGATCGGGACTATGTGGCAGATTTGTTGAGCTATCTTCGAGAGCGGTATACCGACTCTTAAGCCGAGACACCTTTGGGTTGAGATCTGTTCGGTGAGTAGACTCACAACCCTTGCGATGAATTCTTTTTTCGAAATTGGGCCTTGTCGATGTTGTACGCCTTGAGTTTGCGATGGAGTGTTCGTCGGCTCATGCCCGCCTGGTTGGCGCTATCATTAATTCGGCCATTGTTCTTGGCCAAGACGGATTCTAAATATTCTTTTTCTAGAGTGGTGAGGCGGGGCTGGAGAAAATCCGAAATGGTCTGGGTTGGGTCGATGGATAAAGCGTGCCCATTTTTAGTTTCAAGAGGGTCGTCCTCGGGTGTTGTTTCAGGCTCAGAGAGAGTAGTAGAGGATCCTGGAATCTCCTGGGTATATAATACTTCCTGCAGATCATCGGCAGTCAATTGATGGGTGTGCCCCTTTAATGCGAGGCGTTGTGTGAGGTTTTCCAGTTGCCGCACATTTCCCGGCCACGATTGTTCCACGAGTAAATCCATAAAGGATTGGTCCAATTCTGGCGGGTCCATCTCATAATCGGCACACACTTGCTTGAGGAAATAGCCAAATAAAAATAAAATATCCTCTCGGCGTTCTCGTAATGGCGGAACCTCTAAGCGAATGACATCTAATCGATAAAAAAGATCTTCCCGAAACGAACCATTTTTGACGGCATCGGCAAGAGACGCATTGGTTGCGGCGATGACGCGGGCATCGATCGGGATTTCTTGATGAGATCCCACAGGTCTAACTGTTTGTTCTTGTAACACTCGCAATAGGCTAAGCTGTGTCTGAACTGGCATATCTCCAATTTCGTCCAGAAAAATCGTGCCTTCATCAGCAAACCGAAACAGGCCCTCCTTTTGTTGATGAGCGCCGGTAAATGCCCCACGTTCATGTCCAAAGAGTTCTGACTCAATAATTTCAGGACTAATCGTACTGCAATTCACCGCCACAAATCGGCCGGTTCTCCCGGATTGTCGATGGATGGCGCGCGCCAGTAAGTCCTTACCTGTACCGGTTTCTCCAACAATTAACACGGTGGCATCCGAGTTCGCCGTATGGGCAATAGTTTGAAAAATATCCCACATGGCTTTATTGCGGCTGAGGATGCCTTCAAAATTGTTTGATTTCTTTTGATCATCACGGAAATCGAGTTTTTGGGGAGAAGAATCGTATTTATCCTGGATGGCTGTGATGGCTTTTGTCAGTTTTTCAAGGGAGTCCTCATACAGCACATCCGTGGCCCCGGCTCTCAAGACGGTTCGCACATAACTGGCTTCCGCGCCTGGGTGGAAGACCAAGATATCCAAATACGAATATTTTTTGAGAATGGCTGGAATTAGTTTGAACATCAGCGAATCTTCCAGATGTTGACCATCAAGAACAACAAGGCGAGTATTGAGACCAACTTCCACGCTCTCGACATGGGCAGGAACAGCGAGGCGAAGAACGTGAATTCCTTGGCTACTCAGGAATTCTTCAATTTCCTGAGAACTAATAAGGGCGATAGGAGAGAAATCTGACATTGAGACATCATTGTCTCATAAATTAACGATGAGTCAAGTATGTCCCATTATTTGGGACAATAAAGGCTCGCGGTAGCAAATGAACAAAAAAAACCAAAAATATCAATAGTTTAATTTTGGTATGTACTTTGCTGTAAAGTAGTACTTATTGGGCATGATGAAAAATGCCACACAAGTACTAATCCTCAAATAGAACGTCTGGAGGTACATACGTTTCCTACTTTCCGGGAATCAAGCCAAGACTATTTTCCCAGTTGCGCTTGACCACCATGGGTTGAACCTACGCAAAGACGGCCTGTAAAACGCGTCACCCAGGTTTTGTAAAACGAAAACTTCACGGAAGTATCTAACTGGGTTGTCGTAAAATAATCGAGCTGCAGAATGGGAGTGAGGGCCAAGAGTCCTAGGTGAATTGATCTGCTTACATAACAGACCATCTGTTAGAGACAGAAGATTGATTCCAAAAAAAGACGCCAATGAAAATTGAAAGCCTATACTTTGGAGGAATGCTGAATGCGAAATTCTTTAGGAATTATTGAAGACCGTCAACGTGATGTTGTTGGAAACAAGAGCACGACTACACCTCAGTTAGATATTCAACCAGCTGAGCGCCATGAAATGGTGATTGCGGCCAATATCCTTCGGTCATCAGCCGATTGGTATCGGCCGTTTCTTGATGAAAAAGATATGGCGCAACACGACGTGGATGAAACCTGGGGAGAAACGGAGTTCACTCGACGGCAATTTTTCATCGGCCGGGCCGAGGGTGCCCCGGTGGGCATTGTCTCGACACAGTCAGTGGGAGACATGGTGTACGTTGGGTATATCTATGTCTATGACCACCAAACTGGTAGAGGGTTTGGCCCGCAATTACTCAGGCACGTCCGTGATTTGACCAGGCGGGACGGGAAACGTGGGATGGTGTTGATTGCCCATCCGAATGCCACGTGGGCCACCAGTGCTTACGTGAGATTTGGCTTTGAACGTATTGCGACAACTCGTGAGCAAGTGCTAGAGTGGCGTGCCGGTTGGCTGAAGCCCTTTTATGAAGAGGGATTCGAGCTCTACCAATATCTGGTCTAACAAACATTTCTTTACAATTCAAAATAATTTTTATGATGATTCACATTTGATGGATCATTGTGTCCATTCTTCGTATACCCCTGCCAAATTGGGAAGCATTCGACATGTCATCCTTAAAGGAGGTCTAAATGGCGACGAAAACATCGGTGGCAAAAAAGGCACCTAAAGCAAAGAAATCACCTGTTGCACTATTGGGTTATAGCTTAGAAACGATGGAAGCGGCGAAGGAACACAATATTCCTTTTGTGGCTGTCGTGCCCGAAGGGTTCGATATTGCCCTCAAAGAGGATGGAATTGATGTGGTCACGTGGGATTTTTATATGCGCAACCAAAACTCCGAACGCCTCTCTGAAAAATTGGTTGAACGCGGGGTGAGCCATGCGGTGCCGCTCTATGAAGAAACCGTGGAATGGGCGGGACAACTCAATACGATCCTGCTTAAAGACCCTCGTGCCTTTCAACGCGCGCTGCTCTTTCGTGACAAGGCAATGATGAAACGCAATGCGCAAATGAACGGCATTCGCGTCGGGGTGTTCGAAGAGATTCACTCACGGGATGAAGCTTTAGCATTTTTTGAAGATATTAATGAGGCCAGGCTTCGCTTGCAGGAAGAAGCCCCAGAACCGGTGCATCTCAAGCCCCTGTCGGCTGCTGGGAGTGTGGGCCATGTGTTTGTTCGCACAAGACAAGATATTGCCGATCTTCCCGACGATGCATTCCCCTGCTTAGCTGAAAGCCATTTGGCTGGTCAGGAATTTTCCGTCGAAGCCTTTATTCATAAAGGAAAAATTGAATTTATGAATATCACGGAATATGTGCATCTGGGGTATTCGCAAATCGTACCAGAAACCCCTAAGCTCACCAAGATCCGGCCAAAGATTCGGAAGGCCATTGAAAAACTCATGAAGGCGTTTGGAATCGTGAACGGCATGATTCATCCAGAATATTTCCTGGATGCTGAAGGAGAATTGCACTTTGGAGAAGTGGCGGCGCGGGTCCCCGGTGGCCACATTTTCGAACTGATCCAGAAAGCCTATGGCTTTAACCCCTATGCAGCCCTGTTGTTATGTTCTGATCCCAATACACCAAAGTCAGTCCTGGATAAGTTCTTCCCCAGGGAACAAGACCATAAAATCTTTGCCGCCAATTTGATGGTGTACCCACGGAAAGCTTCTATCCATCAGCTCAAATTTCCTGAGGAATTGGCCAATCATGCCTATATGGATCGGCATACCATGTTTGAACCCGTGACCGCCAAAGTGGCGGAACGTGTAGGTTTCGGCAACCATTATGGAACGGTCTTCCTGGCAGGGGAAGATCCAGAAATCCTCCGCGAACTTGTGCAGCGGTATGAGGAAGTTGAGTTCTATGAGTAAGACTCCCAAGGACAAGAATCCGTCCCCTTCTGATACGACTGGCGTCGCTGGGCCGCAAGAGCAAGCTATGCTTCAGGCCCTTGAGGCGTTGGAAAAGGCTGATGCCTTTGCCAAGGCGAAGTACCAGACCGAGTTCTATCGTCGTGCGACCGATTTATTCGAGAACGATGAAGGCATGCAAGCTGTGCGGCGGCAGGCCCATCGCTTCGACTCTGCGGGGGTCTTTCATACGGGACCATGGGAGCATCCTGAACGGTTACTGCCGGGGCTTGTGGCCGGGGGGCTTCGTGCCGAAGGGCAGTACCCTTCAGTCGAAATCATAAGTGAGCTTCGTGTATTGGCTATTGCGGCAGGCGAATCGGAACATCCCATGTTTTCGGCAGAAGAGGCAAAGTCTTTTTTGCAGACAGTCATGGGACTCAATCTTGATTTGTTGTATGGCAATGAGACTGAGGAGTCGCGCCTTCGGCCAAAGGTGTATGCGCAAGCGCGACGATTATTGCGGATGATTGAAAAGGAGATCTCGGCGGAAGGATTACTGGAACAAGTGCTTGATGATATCGACGCGCGAGTGGCCCAACGACCGATTGATGTGAGCCTCACGTTAAAAATGATCGAGCAAGCTGAAAATATTCCAGCCGGACCAAATCCCAAGCTGGTTGCCAGGCTTGACCGCTACCTCAAGGCCACAGGTGCTCCGACCTCCCTGGCAGAGAAAGCGGGTTCACCAACGAACTATCGGAATCTTCTGGCCAAGGCCACGCCCCATGAGCTCGAAAATGAAGCCAAAGTGGTCGGTAAATTGTTGACCTTAACCGGCCTATCCAGTGAATATCACGTGGCCCTTCTCCAGCATGTTCTCAAGAATGATGAAACGGACATAGTGGCTCAGGCGTTGGATTTAACCGAGGTGGGACAGGCTCATTTAGCGCAATTTCGAGAACAGGTGTTGGAATTGATGCGCCTGACGATCCATCCCGCCACGAGTTGGATCATTTATGGATTTCAGCGGATGTTGGAACGTATGCTTTTGGCCCGACCGGAGGTAGCGGATGGTCTGACCAAATTGAGCAACCTGGATTTGTGTACGTCTGCTCAGCAGGTGATCAAAAAGCCTTTACCGCGTGGATCTGGTATTAGCGCCAATGCAGCGATCGTCGGGGGAGTCGTGGCTATGATAGGGCAGCCGCTAGGCGTGGGCCAGGGGAATAACCCCACCTGTCAGGGCGCACGGGCACTGAGTCTATGGAGTCTTCATGATCCTGGTTATTTGTTGCAACTGTTGACCAGCGCGGTTCGGGACGACACGGTTGAATTTCTGTTTGAGGGCACGCCGATTTTTTCCAAAGATATTGGCGGAGGGGTGGCGGAAGGCAAATTTGATTTGCGGCTGGATCCCGTTTCACGAATCCTGGTGCCTCATCTCGATCGCGTCTATGATGAAATGATGCGCCGGGCCGCGTTACGGGGGGAGGATCCTCATAAATGGGTGAACCCGGCGTTGTACGGACGGTGGGTGCCGAACAGCCTGATTTCCCCCTTTAATTTGATTAACCAGTCGGTCGTCGGGTACGAAGATTTTTTACGCCTATTCTATGCCACGCATCACCCGTCTTATGACGAAGGGCATGATTTAGTGTATCCCAACCCTGTTGGACTCCTCATCACCAATGTCCACGGGCGATTCTTGGGGTATCATGCCGTTTCGATTCAACGCGTCGCCGAAGATGATGAAGGAAAAATTCGGGTGTATTTTTTTAATCCGAATAACGAAGGCCGTCAAAATTGGGGGAAAGGTGTCGAGCCGAGTGTGGTGGGCCATGGGGAGATACCCGGAGAATCATCATTGCCTTTTGATCATTTTGCCGCGCATCTCTATGCGTTTCATTTCAACCAGATGGAGGTGGGTTCCCCAGACGCGGTTCCCAAAGAAATTGTGCTGGAAGTCACGAAGCATGCCAAGGAGGGCTGGGGAGAGGCCTTTACCTGGTTATAGCTTCGCACACAAGAAAGGAGTTTCGATGTCATTTCTGAAAATTCGACAGGCCACGCTGTCCGGGGAACGGAAAGCGCATGTGAGCACATCCGCGATCTCCTATGTCCAGGAAATCATTCCCGATCAAGACATCATCTGGCAGGTGGGTGTGGAACCTTCGCGGTCTCTCATCTATTTGCATCACCGGCTTGATCCCATTATTTCTTTAGACCGTCCGGAGGACATCATGAAGCAAGTCAAAGCCAACAGTTTTGATACCCACACCACAGAGCTGAAGTTGCCTAAAAAGGTCAAGTAAGCTTTTCACTTTTCTTCTTCCCAGGTTTATCCCATTACTGAATCACTCCATTCTGTAGAACGGCAGAAAGGCCAGAGTCCGCTCTTATGGCTCATGGTGACGGGTGCGGTGTCTGGCGGGATTTTTGGCGCCCTGTCTCCCGAAATGGCTCAACATGTGGAAATTCTTGGAGAACTATGGATCCGGATGTTGCGGATGCTCGTGATTCCCTTAATTGTGGCCTCTATCATTCAAGGTGTGGGCTCATTGGGCGATATTCGACGGTTGGGAAGATTGGGCGGCGTCACGGTCACGTATTATTTAGCCACCTCGGGAATGGCGATTGTCCTTGGGATGGCGTTGGTCAACCTGATTCAACCGGGAGTGGGGGCTGATATCACGGCAGCAGTTGCACCTTCCGGAGTTGAAGCCGCAGTGAATACAGGGTGGGCAGACTTGGTGCGGGGATTTTTTTCTCCGAATCTCTTCGCTTCTGCAGCCCAAGGGGACTTGCTGCCACTGGTTATTTTTTCCCTTGCGTTTGGTGCTGTCCTCACGACGGTCGGGGAAAATGGGGCATTGGTTCTCAGGTTTTTTGAAGGCGTATTTGGAGCGATCATGAAGTTAATACATCTGGTTATGTGGATCGGCCCCGTTGGCGTCTTTGGATTGGTGGCGGGGCGTCTGGCCAGTGCCGGTGGGAGCGAAGGCATTGTGGCCTTGTTGGTGGGTTTGGGGCTCTTTACTGTCACGGTGCTTGTGGGCTTAGCGATCCATGCAGGCATCAGTCTAGGGCTTATTCTGCATTTGGCCGGTCGGCGTTCTTCTTTGATGTATATGCGTGCGCTTGGAACGGCCCTCACCAGTGCGTTTGCCACGGCCAGTTCTTCTGCCACGTTGCCCCTGACTATGGAAGGGGTGGAACGTGCGGGAGTGAGCAGTCGGTCGAGCCGGTTCGTGCTTCCTCTGGGTGCGACGGTGAATATGGACGGGTCGGCCTTATATGAAGCTGTGGCCGCGGTGTTTATTGCGCAAGCCTGGGGGATTGAATTAAGTCTTGGTGCTCTCGTCGCGTTGTTTGTGGTGGCGACGGTCTCCGCCATTGGAGCCGCAGGAATACCCGAAGCTGGCCTTGTCACAATGGTCGTCGTCTTACAAGCGGTCGGCCTGCCTTTGGAAGGGTTAGGGCTTCTGCTGGCGATTGATTGGTTGATTGACCGGTTTCGAACGGCAGTAAACGTATGGGGTGATGCAGTCGGCGCCGCAGTTGTCGATCGATAC
>Ga0224497_10000998_pt1 | contig 18660 bp, 19 predicted proteins | sample SF_Jul11_sed_USG_4_FD_167970 | JGI IMG/M metagenome (GOLD analysis project Ga0224497, IMG submission 167970) | Sediment microbial communities from San Francisco Bay, California, United States - SF_Jul11_sed_USGS_13 | ecosystem: Environmental > Aquatic > Marine > Sediment | place: USA... | reverse complement strand
CGGCTCTCCACCTTTTTCATTTTGTCCCAGAACGCCTGCCGCAGGTCAAAATCCGCGGCAATGGCGGTGCCGAGCAGCAGGATGAAAAGATCGGCACATTCCTCGGCCAGCTTCTCGTTCGATTTGCCCTTGGTGACACAAGCGGAAATCTCGCCCAGTTCCTCGGTCATGAGCGCCACGCGATAGGTCAGCTCCTCCCCGCCGGTTTCGCGGAAGCGGTGCTTGGCGTGAAACGCCTGCACGGTCTCGAGCATGTCCCGGTACGAATCGATGTTCATCCGTATCTCCTTCAGCTTTGCAGCCGCGATATATCGGCGACATTCAGAAACAGGTTACTGAGTCGGTTGAGCAGCGCCAAGCGATTATGGCGCACGCCGGCCTCGTCCACCATCACCATGACCTTGTCGAAAAATTCATCCACCGTGGGTCGCAATCCGGCCAGGCGCTTCAACGCCTCGGCATAGTCGCCCGCCTTGAAGAGCGGGGCCACCTGCGCTTCCAGCGTTCGCACCGCCTCGGCCAACTTTTGTTCCGCCGGCTCGGTGAGCAAGGCCGTGTCCACTTTGTCTGGCGGAGTTCCACCCGCCTGGCGCAGGATATTGCGGATGCGCTTGTTCGCGGCCGCCAGCGCCTGCCCCTCGGGCAGGACGCGAAATTTCTTGAGTGCCCTGAGGCGCGGAAGCACCTGATCCAGCCGTGACGGCGTAAGCGATACCACCGCCTCGATTTCATCGGCCTCAAAGCCCTGCTCGCGCAGGTACGGTTTCACGCGCTCCAGCATGAAGACATGCAGATCCTGCACGATCCCGTCGGCAATCACGCCGTTCGGAAACTGGCTGCGCGCCTGCAACAACAGATCCGTCACGCTCAGCGGCAGGGATTTCTCCACGAGGAGACGCACCACCCCGAGTGCGGCGCGCCGCAGACCGAAAGGATCCTTCTCGCCGGTCGGCACCAGACCGATCCCGTAGATCCCCACCAGTGTGTCGAGCTTGTCCGCGAGTGCCAGGCAAATGGCCACCGGATGTTTCGGCAACTCGCCGCCGGCGGTGCGCGGCCAGTAATGTTGCTCCACGGCGTCCGCGACCACCGTCGGTTCGCGATCGTGCAGGGCATAGTAGCGGCCCATGACGCCCTGCAATTCCGGGAACTCCCCCACCATGTCGGTCAACAGGTCGACCTTGCTCAATTGCGCCGCGCGCTCGGCGTGCGCCCGGTCCGCCTTGAGCATTGACGCGATCTTGCCGGCGAGCTTTTCCATGCGCTGCACGCGCTCGAGCTGGCTGCCGAGCTTGTTGTGATACACGACGTTTGCCAGGCGTGGCAAGCGATCGGCGAGCTTGTGCTTGCGGTCCTGGTTGAAGAAAAATTGGGCATCGGACAGCCGCGCCCGCAGTACGCGCTCGTTGCCGTGGATGATTTCCTTCGGGCTCGTGGCCTTCATGTTGCTCACGAACAGAAATTGCGCGAGCAGCTTTCCGGACTTATCGGCGAGCGGGAAATATTTTTGATGCTGCTGCATGGTGATGATGAGACATTCCTTCGGCAATTCGAGATAAGCTTTATCGAACCCGCCCGCGAGCACCACCGGAAATTCCACCAGGCTGGTCACCTCCTCTATCAGCTCCTCGCTCTTGCCCAGATTCCATGCTGCTCCGGAGGCGGTTTTTTTCGCGCAAGCATCGAGCGCCTTGCGGATAACTTCGCGACGTGCCGTAAACGAGGCCAGCACCTTCCCCGACTGTTTGAGGATTTTTTCGTAATCTTTCGCCTGCTTTAGCGTTATCTCGCCGCGACTGAGAAAACGGTGGCCACGCGTTTTATTGCCGCTCTTCTGCCCCAGCACGGTGCCCGGCACGACCTTCTTCCCGTGCAGCAGGATGACGCCGTGCACCGGGCGGACGAACTGCGCCTCGCCATCGCCCCAGCGCATCAGCTTGGGCACGGGGAGCTTCTTCAGGGCGGATTCAACGAGCGAAGTCAGGTGCGATTTGAGTAACTCGCCATTTTGTTTGGAGCGAAATACGAAATATTCCCCTTTTTCACTGGAGGCGATGGCCAGTTTCGCCGGCTCCACGCCACAGGATTTGGCAAAACCGATCAATGCCGGTGAGGGCCGACCCGCGGCCTCGAGCCCGGCCGCCACCGCCGGTCCCTTGCGCTCGACCACCTGGTCCGGCTGCTTCTCGAGCACCTGCGAAACCAGCACCGCCAAGCGCCGTGGCGTGGCATAGGCAACCGGCACCGCACCATTGGCGAGAAAATTCCTTTCCTTAAGGCCCTCGAAGAGATTCCGGCTGAAAGCCTCCATGAGGTGCGAGAGCGCCTTTGGTGGCAGTTCTTCGGTCAGGATTTCGATCAGCAGGGGGGCCGTCATTGTTTCGCCTTTTTGGGCTTCATCAGGGGAAACCCCAGGCGCTCACGCGCATCGTAATAACTTTGCGCCACGAGGCGTGCCAGGTTACGCACGCGCCCGATGTAAGCCGCACGCTCGGTGGTGGAGATCGCGCCACGCGCATCGAGCAAGTTGAATGTGTGCGAGCACTGCATGACCATTTCGAAACCCGGCAGCGGCAGGTTCAGTTCCATCAGGCGCTTGGCCTCGGATTCGTAATCGTTGAACTGCTGAAACAGCCAGTTCACGTTCGAGTGCTCAAAGTTGTATTTCGACTGTTCCACCTCGTTCTGGTGGTACACATCGCCATAGCTCGTGCCTTGGGTCCACGTGAGATCGAACACGTTTTCGACCCCCTGCAGATACATGGCGAGGCGCTCCAGCCCGTAGGTGATCTCGCCCAGCACCGGCTTGCAGGGGAGTGAGCCCACTTCCTGAAAATAGGTGAACTGTGTGACTTCCATGCCGTCGAGCCACACCTCCCAGCCGAGCCCCCAGGCGCCGAGCGTGGGCGATTCCCAGTCGTCTTCGACAAAACGAATGTCATGCCGGGAGGTGTTGATGCCGATCGCGCGCAGCGAGTCGAGGTAGAGATCCTGGATGTCCTCCGGCGAGGGCTTGAGCACCACCTGATACTGGTAGTAATGCTGCAGACGGTTGGGGTTTTCGCCGTAGCGGCCGTCCTTCGGACGGCGCGTCGGTTGCACGTACGCCGCTTTCCACGGTTCCGGCCCGAGCGCGCGCAGAAAGGTGGCGGTGTGGAAGGTGCCCGCGCCCATTTCCATATCGTACGGTTGCAGGATGACACATCCCTGACGGGCCCAGTAGCGGGAGAGCGTGAAGATCAGTTCCTGGAAGGTCACGGGTGTTTTTGTGCGGGACATCCGGCTTGTTTGGCCGGCGATTATACCCTGCCCCGTGCCGGGGTACACCGAATGTTCAGAGGAGCTAAGGCCGTATTGAGCGGTCTTCCACCGGCGGGAAGATTTCTTGCTCCTCTTTGGCGGGCGAGTCTTCGACGTTCTCCGGCGCGGGCAGTGAATCCGGTAGCGGTGTGGCCACGTTGTTCGGTGGCGGCTCGCCGCCATTATCCGGCGGCGGGAGAAACAAATCGAATGGGCGCTCGCGCACGGTTTCCGCGGCATCGCCGGGATAGCGTTCGAGCAGCGACAAAAGTCTTTTCGAGCGCTTTATGAAAAAGCCGGTGCGCGTCGCCGGATTATGCTTCACCGGATTTGGCAGCGAAGCCGCCAGTTCCGCCGCTTGCACCGGCGAGATCCGGTCGGCATTGATGCCCCAATAGGCCTGCGACGCCGCTTGCACGCCGTAAATCCCGCGGCCGAATTGCGCCACGTTCAGGTAAATATCCAGTATACGACGCTTGCTGAGTTGATTTTCCATGCCCCAGGTCAGGATCAGTTCGTGCCATTTACGCAGTGGATCGCGTGAGGGAGTCAGGAATAAATTTTTAACCGTCTGCTGCGAGATGGTGCTGGCGCCGAGAACAAAACGGCCTTCCTTGAGGTTGTAATCCATCGCCTCTTTGAAAGCGATGAGATCGAAGCCGCGGTGTTCGTAGAAACGGCTGTCCTCTGCCAGGATCACCGCGCGCAGCAGGTGCTTGGGGAAAACAGAGAACGCCACCGGCTGCCACTGTAACCGCGATCCGTCTTTGTTCACCGTGAGTTTTTTTTCATAGTCGCGCATAAACGCGGACTTCGGTATCGGGCCGGTGGCGATCCTTCTCCAGTCCGGCCAGGTGATACCGAGATAGAACAGGTCGACAATGAGAAACACGAGCAGCAGACGTAGCGTCCAGTGCACCACGCGCCCGGCGCGCCGCAAAAGTCCTGTCAAGCCGCGGTGTCTGCGGCGTCGTTTCCAGATCATGCCGAGTTTCAATTCGTCCTTGAGCGCGATACCGTTAATTTTAGCATTGCTGACTTGCCCTCCGTTCGCTTCGGGCACCGTCTGTCTGCGCCTAACGGGCTGATTTCCCTATGTTTGGCAAGATGGACAAGGGGTTATTATTTCGTTACTGTTATGCGCGTGATGCAGGTCTAGCCTGAATCACCACGGAGGAGAGAACCGGTCTTCAAAGACCGAGAAAAATAAACTGTCATTTAATGCTGGGCCCGCAAGGGCCCGTTTTTTTTCAACTGGTAACGGTTTAACTCTCTTGAACCACTTTTCCGGCCATCTCTCCGTGCCGGGACGTGCCGGATTTGGCTGATTAAGCTAGTATCTATTTCCCCCGGAATTCATGACGGTGCATCCCATGTCATCCCAGCCGCCGCTGGCAGCCCTACCAAGAGTCGATTTCCGCCAAGCCGCGGCATCCGCCGCACCGAAAAAAGCCGTGGCGCTGATTTCGGGCGGACTGGACTCCATGCTCGCCGCCCGGCTCATCCTGGAACAGGGCATTCACGTCGAGGGCATCAATTTCTATACCGGCTTCTGCGTGGAGGGACACACTCACGCTATTCGCCATCACGAGCGCGCGATGCCGAAACGCAACAACGCGCTGTGGACCGCGGAGCAGCTCGGCATCAAGCTGCACATCATCGACGTCATCGAGGAATACAAAGACGTCGTCATCAACCCGAAGCACGGATACGGCGCCAATCTCAATCCCTGCCTCGACTGCAAGGGGTTCATGGTGCGCAAGGCGCGTGAGTGGATGGAGCAGCACGGTTTTGATTTCATCATCACCGGCGAGGTGCTGGGCCAGCGTCCGATGTCGCAGCGGCGCGATACCCTGCCGGTGGTGGCACGCGAGTCCGGCGCTTTCGATCGGCTGCTGCGACCGCTGTGCGCCAGGCTTCTGCCCGAAACCCTGCCCGAACGCGAAGGCTGGGTCGATCGCGCCAAGCTACTCGATTTCAACGGCCGCAGCCGCAAGCCGCAGATGGCGCTGGCGGAAAAATACGGCATCAAGGAGTACGCCCAGCCGGCCGGGGGCTGCTGCTTTCTCACCAACCAGCAGTATTCGCACAAGCTTGAGGACCTGTGGGCCACGCGCGGCAGCAAACAATACGATTTCGACGACATCATGCTGCTCAAGGTGGGGCGGCATCTGCGCCCGCGCCCCCATTTCAAATTGATCGTCGGACGCGACGAAGGGGAGAACAATTTCCTTCACGGCTACCGCCAGCGTTACACCCACCTCTATGCTACCAGTCACGAGGGACCGCTGGTCCTGATTGACGGAAATCCCGGTGAAAAAGACATTGAGCTTGCCGCGCGTCTTACAGCCCGATTCGGTCGGGGGCGCGAGGCGGAAACGGTGACTTTGACTGTCACCGATACCGCCGGAAACAGCCGCGAATGGCAAGTCGCGCCCATGCCCGCCAACGTTATTCCGCCCGAGTGGTACTTATGAATGATACGGCGAGCGCAGCGGGGCTGGAGTCCTATGGCCAGACGAGCGAAGCAGGGCTTCCTTTATGAGTCATTTCATGCTGGATGCAAGGCAACTGCTTTGTCCCCTGCCGGTGATCCGCACCCAGAACCGGATCGCGCAGCTCTCACCGGGCGATACACTGGAAGTTCAGGCCACCGATCCGGGGGCGTTGCATGACATCCCCGCCTGGTGCCGGGTGCACGGCCACGAAGTGCTGGAGACACGCCGAGATGGCCATGAAATCATCATTCGAGTCCGTGTCTGTCCATGAGCCACTCTGACGAAAACAGCCATTTCGACACCTCCAGCTCCGAGCGATATACCGCCAGCATGAGCGTGGCGCTGGTTAATATCAGCGCAAATTTCATCCTCAGCACTGCTCAGGTCATTATCGGCCTCCTCGGACACTCGCAGGCACTCGTCGCGGACGGCCTGCACACCCTATCTGACATGTTTGCCGACCTGTTGGTCATTTTCGCGCTCAAACACGGTCGCAAGGGCGCCGACGAGGAACACCCCTATGGCCATGAACGCATCGAAACGGCAGTGACCATGATTCTCGGAATTGTCCTGATCGGCGTCGCCATCGGGATAGGGGTGCGCGCGGGCCTGAAGCTGACGACACCTGAGGAGTTGCTGATACCGAGCATGCTGACCTTGTGGACTGCTCTCGGAACACTCGCCGCCAAGGAAATCATGTACCGCTACACCATCATTACCGCCAACCGCTTCGACTCCAACATGCTGCGCGCCAGCGCCTGGCACCATCGCTCGGACGCCCTGTCCTCGCTGATCGTCGCGGTAGGTATCGGCGGCAGCCTGATGGGATTCAAATATCTTGATGCCATCGCCGCCATCGTCGTGGCGGCAATGATCCTCAAAGTCGGCATTGACCTCAGCTGGCGGTCATTACGCGAGCTGGTGGACACCGGGCTCGGCCGCAAGGACCTCGAATCCATCCGCCGCGCCATCCTCTCGATCAGCGGGGTCAAGGCACTGCACCTGCTGCGCACGCGGCGCCTGGGGGGGCAGGCACTCGCGGATGTGCACATCATCGTCGATGATCACCTGAGCGTTTCCGAGGGGCACCAGATCAGCGAGGCGGTGCGCGCCAAGTTGATCAATGAAATCACGCCCATGACCGACGTTATGGTGCATATCGACACCGAGGAGGATGTGGAAGGCCGAAGTTGCGAAGGCCTGCCGTTACGCGACGAAGCGTTGAAACGCCTGGATGGTTACTTTCGGGAAATCCCGGAAGCGCGCAAGATCGAACACGTCACACTTCATTATCTTGATGGACACATCGACGTCGAAATCCTGCTGCCCTTGTCCCTGGCATCCTCTGACACCGCCACTCACGAACTCAGGCGGCGGTTTAGCGACGCAGTTCAGGGTGATAAGGACATCGGCTCAGTAAACATATATTTCCATTAATGCACTACAATGGTGCATCTATGTATTATCTGCACCGAATTAGTGCAATAATAATTAAATGATTACTTGGAATAATACTAAACCTTTGATTTAAATATTATTTTTTAATGGCACAAAACGTGCAAAAATACGATCTCAATTTTCCAACTTGTGCATAGCGTACTCAAATTTCCCAGGAGGAAACCGATGTCGTCCGGAGCTGATGTTATCAAAATGATCAAAGACAAGAAGGTCAAGTTCATTGACTTTCGCTTTACCGATACCAAAGGCAAGGAACAGCATGTCTCGGTTCCGGCCCGCACGATCGAAGCCGATACCTTCGAATCGGGCAAAATGTTCGACGGCTCGTCGATCGCCGGCTGGAAGGGGATCCAGGAGTCCGACATGATCCTGATGCCGGAAGCCGGCACCGCGGTGATGGATCCGTTCATGGAGGAGCCGACCCTTATTCTCCGCTGCGACGTCATCGAGCCCAACACCATGCAGGGCTACGAACGCGATCCGCGTTCGCTCGCCAAGCGCGCCGAGGCCTACCTCAAGAGCACCGGCATCGCCGACACCGCCTACTTCGGACCCGAGGCTGAATTCTTTATTTTTGACGACGTTCGTTGGGGCGCTGACATCTCCGGCTCGTTCGTGAAGATCGACTCCGAGGAAGCCTCGTGGAATACCGAGAAGGTGTACGAGGGCGGCAACCTCGGCCATCGCCCGAGCGTCAAGGGCGGATACTTCCCGGTCCCGCCGGTGGATTCACAACAGGACATCCGTTCGGCCATGTGCCTCGCCATGGAAGAAATGGGTCTCAAGATCGAAACCCATCATCACGAAGTGGCGACCGCCGGACAGAACGAGATCGGCATGGTGTTCGACACGCTGGTCCGTAAGGCTGACGAGCTGCAGATCTACAAGTATTGCGTGCACAACGTGGCGCACAGTTATGGCAAAACGGCGACCTTCATGCCCAAACCGATCGTGGGTGACAACGGGTCCGGCATGCACGTGCACCAGTCGCTGGCGAAGGACGGCAAGAATCTGTTCACCGGCAACGGTTACGGCGGCCTGTCCGACACCGCGCTGTTTTACATCGGCGGCATCATTAAACATGCCCGCGCAATCAATGCCTTCACCAACTCGACCACCAACAGCTACAAGCGGCTGGTTCCGGGTTTCGAGGCGCCGGTGCTGCTCGCCTACTCCGCCCGCAACCGCTCGGCCTCAATCCGCGTCCCCTACGTCGCCAACCCGAAGGCGCGGCGCATCGAGGTCCGGTTCCCGGACTCCGCCGGCAACCCGTACTTCACTTTCGCCGCCATGATGATGGCCGGTCTCGACGGCATCCAGAACAAAATTCATCCGGGCGAAGCCATGGACAAGGACCTGTACGACCTGCCACCGGAAGAAGAGAAAAAAATCCCGACCGTTTGCCACGCCCTCGACCAGGCGCTGAGCGCGCTCGACAAGGATCGCGAGTTCCTCAAAGGCGGCGGTGTCTTTAGTGACGATATGATAGACGCTTATATCGGACTCAAAATGAACGAGGTCACCCGCCTGCGGATGACCACGCACCCGATCGAGTTTGATCTGTATTACAGCGTCTAGGCTCGGGGCCGACGCGGGTGCTGTACCCCAATCGCCCCCTGCTCGGGGGCGATTGTTTTTGGAAAGCCAAATTTCATAGATATATCCTCATGCACCAAAGTGGTGCATAATTATAGCGAGGCTGGATATATTGTAAGTTGCTTATTTTAAAGGAATTGTTAAGTCGTGAAGCATGCTCATTCGGTTATTACAGTCTCAAACAGGTGGCCCATGTCCTCAGACACCCCTCCGCGGATTATCGACAACCTGACAACGGCGGTACTGACCTTTGATACCGCGTTACGGCTGACGAGCATCAACCCGGCGGGCGAGATGCTATTTAAGATCAGCGCCAAAAAGGTGATTGGACAAAACTTGGCTCAACTCCTGCCACAGACGCGGCTGGCAACCCGGGCGCTGGCCCGAACACTCGAAAGCCGTCGTCCTTTCACCGCCCGAAGTGTGCATTTGAAACTGCCCGGGTCCCGGACCATCACCGTGGATTGCATGGTGACTCCGGTCATGGATGGCGATCCGCAGACGGCGTTGATTGTGGAACTTACGCAAATTGACCGCCTGTTGCGCCTGGCACGCGATGAAAGCATGCTCGACCGCCAGGTTGCTAACCGCGCGGTGATGCGTGGGCTGGCGCACGAGATCAAGAACCCGCTCGGGGGTCTGCGCGGGGCCGCGCAACTGTTGGAACGCGAGCTGCCTGACCCGGCGCTTCGGGAATACACCCGCATCATTATTCACGAGGCCGACCGTCTACGTAAGCTCGTGGATCGCATGATGGGTCCCCACCAACCGCTGAAGAAGAAACCTATCAACATCCACGAAATCCTGGAGCATGTGCGCAAGCTAATGCTCGTGGAGGTGCCTGTCGGACTTAGCATCGAACGCGAATACGATCCGAGCCTTCCGGATTTCGAGGCCGAACCCGAGCAATTGATCCAGGCGGTGCTCAATATCGTCCGCAATTCAGCCGAGGCCATCCAGCACCAGGGCGTGATTCGTCTGCGCAGCGGTATTGAACGCAGTTTCACCATCGGCCAGAAACGTCACCGCCTGGTGCTGCGCGCCGATATCGAAGACAGCGGCCCGGGCATCCCCGAGGAAATCCAGGAGCATATTTTCTATCCCATGGTCACGGCCAAACCCGGCGGCACCGGATTGGGCCTTTCCATCGCGCAAGATATCATCGTCAAGCACGGCGGCCTGATCGAGTGTTCCAGCCGTCCGGGACACACCGTGTTCAGCATCTACCTCCCGCTGGAGAACGGCCATGGCTAGACCAGACATCGTTTGGGTTATTGACGATGATCGCTCCATCCGCTGGGTGCTGGAAAAGGCCCTGACCCAGGCGGACATGACGGTGAAGAGCTTCGATTCCGCCAATGACATCGCCGAACTGCTGGATCGCCAGCGGCCGGATGTGGTGATTTCCGATATTCGCATGCCCGGCATGAGCGGACTCGACTTGCTGAAAACCATTCATGCCAAGACACCGGATATTCCCGTGATCATCATCACGGCTCACACCGATCTGGAAAGCGCGGTGGCGTCCTACCGCGGGGGCGCGTTTGAATACCTACCCAAACCGTTCGACGTGGATGAGGCGGTGCGCCTTACCCGCCGCGCCATCGAACACCGCCGCCATCAGAAAGTGGAAACACCGGTCAACAGCGAGACGCCGGAAATCATCGGCTCGGCGGCTTCCATGCAGGAGGTATTCCGCGCCATCGGGCGGCTGTCGGGCTCGCACTTAAGCGTGCTCATCAACGGCGAATCCGGCACCGGGAAAGAATTGGTGGCACACGCCTTGCACAACCACAGCCCGCGCGCGGAGAACTTCTTCATCGCCATCAACATCGCCGCGATCCCGAGCGAGCTGCTCGAATCCGAACTGTTTGGTCACGAGAAAGGTGCTTTCACCGGTGCCACGCACCAGCGCAAGGGACGATTCGAACAAGCCAATCAAGGCACGCTGTTTCTGGACGAGATTGGCGACATGCCGCCGGCATTGCAAACACGCCTGCTGCGCGTGCTGCAGGATGGGAAATTCTATCGCGTCGGCGGACACGATCAGGTGGAAACCAACGTGCGCATTATCGCGGCCACGAATCAGAACCTCGAAGATCGCGTGAAGGATGGCATATTCCGCGAAGACCTGTTTCACCGCCTGAACGTGATCCGCATCCACCTGCCGCCGCTGCGCGAGCGACGCGAAGACATCCCGGTGCTCGCGGCTTTCTTCCTCAAGAAGTCTGCCGCCGAACTCAATGTGGAGACAAAGCAGCTGGCCCCGCCGGCGGAGGAATATTTGAGCCGCCTACCCTGGCCGGGCAACGTGCGGCAGCTGGAAAATACTTGCCGCTGGCTGACCGTGATGGCCCCGGGCCCGACAGTGCGCGTCGAGGACCTGCCGCCCGAGCTGCTCGCGGCCGATACCGCGAATGCCGGGACAACAGACTGGGAGGCCCAGCTCAAGAACACCGTCGAGCAGCAACTGGCGCGGGGGGAAGACGAGATTTTCAGCAGGATCAACGACAGCTTCGAGCGCATCCTTATTGAAGCGGCGCTCAAGCACGCCGGCGGCCGCAAGCAGGACGCCGCCCGCAAGCTAGGCTGGGGGCGCAATACCCTGACGCGCAAGCTTAAGGATCTCGATCTGATCTGATCCCACCGCACCACGCCGCTTGCGTGGATAGAAATTCAGACGGTGGCGCGCAAAGGCGGCGGAGACATCTGGGTATTTTCCTGTTTGGGCTGGACCACGCGCATCACGCTAGCGTCCCATTTGGCGGTGAATAATTCTCTGTCGTTATATCGACTGCCAGACTCTCCGAGTCGCACTTGGCGTGGGCGCTTTATCTTAACGACAGCGCCATGGGCATGAACAGCAGCGTCAACCGCGTTTCTCTGTGCGGGACGTCGGTAAGTTTGCGCACGGATTTCCCACTGAAATATTTTCTAAACCTGCTGGCAACATACAAATAGATAACATTTAGCGCAGGTCACCAGCTACAAGTAAATAATTAAATACTAATAGACATAGCGCACCGATGCGAACAACTCATTGACAGCATTGTTCATATACAAGTGACGAAACTCCCCGATGCCGACAAGGAATCCTGCGAATGATTGATTTATATCAAAAGGTATCTTTACGCAATCTGGTAAATAAACGATTAATTGATCATCCCATCTGTATGAGGGATGACCCGAAGAGGCAAATTAAGGAGCACCCGGTACCATGTCTACACTCGCCGAGTTACTGTTTCGCTCCGTCGATGGCGTCTTTGTGGTTGACGCCCAGCAACGTGTTGTATTTTGGGACCCGGGTTGCGCACACTTACTCGGGCAATCATCGGCAAGCGTACTGGGACGACGTTGCAGCGAGGTGGTGCGCGGAAATGATCCCGCCGGTCAACCGTTCTGCGGCGGCAGTTGTTGTGTCGCGCGCCTGAGCCTCGGCGAGAACGCACCGGGCGCGTTTCCCTTGTGTGTGCGTGATGCGCAGGATCGCGAGCATCGCTTCGCGGTGAGCATCGTGCTGGTTCCCTCACTGCGCCAGGAACGCTGGTACTGCGTGCATATGCTGCGACGAGACGAAGCGATCGATCCGCTGGCAATCATGCAACATGAGGCCGACCCCAACCCAAGCATTGGCACGCATCGCCGCACTCCTGACCGCGGCTTGTCTATTCTCAGCGTGCGCGAAAAAGAGATCCTGAAGCTATTGGCCGAAGGCCTGAAAGTGGCGGGGATATCGCAACTGCTGAATATTCGTCCAGTGACGGTGCGCAACCACGTCCAGCATATTCAGTCCAAACTCGGAGTGCACAGCCAAGCGTGTACGGTGGCGTATGCCTATCGGCATAATCTCGTCTAGCGCACCACTGACCATTCATGACCACATGTTCCGCAATGCCAATCGTGCCTGGGTTCTTTCATCCAACCGAGTTCAAAATCAGGTTCCGCGTCGCCGAGTTCGAGGAATATCTCGTACTCAACCAACCCGTAAACCAGGCGCCGCGCGCACACGGCGCCGCAGCGCGGACAAGCCGGCGGGGGCAAAGTCGGCTGTTCAGGCTTCTTCATTGTGGACTTGGGCGGTGACGCAAATGAAAAAAATTGCCGTGGTGGTGCGAGAACGGGAAAGCGAGGCCCTGCGCATGGCGCTGGGGCTCACGCTGATGGATGACAAAGTCGATGTTTTCGTGCTCGATCGTCGCCTCATCGGAAGCGAAGAGGACCTGATGAACATCGAGCTCATGAAGGAAACCGGCATACGGATCTTCTCCAACCACCGCGAAAACCCCCAGGCAGAGTATTGCACAACCGAAGAGATCGCCCGCCAATTGCTCGACTACGATCACGTCCTCCCCTATTGAATCGCCACCACTAACGGCATGATCCAATTGCATCATATTCAGCAATGTGCATGACTCCAGTGGTTCCCAGAGAAATTACCGACAGTTCCCCACTCATGGAGGGCATGATGCAACTGCATCATATTCAGCAATGTACGTGATTCCTATTATTTTCCAGAGAAATTAATGGCTGCAAAGGGGACGGTGGATGGGCCGACTCGGGATTCTGGTTAACAGCGACCGGCACGGCCAGCATGTACTGGGGCTCGCCCAGGCAGCGCGGTCGCTCGGACATGAGGTAAGCATCTTTTTTATGGATGCGGGTACACGGCTGTTACGCGACGCCAATTTCGTGCAGCTGGCCGAGGTCGAAGGTGTGCGCCTGAGTCTTTGTCAACACAGCGCCGCCCATCACGAAGTCGAAACCGAGGGCTTGCCGCCGAGTATCGTACGTGGCAGCCAGCTCAACAACGCCATGATGCAGCACGCCGCCGATCGAGTGGTAGTGCTATAAGGCGAAGAGAGTGGCGATGAAAGTGTTGTATCTAATTATCGATGGCACAGCGACGGCGCCGAAGGAGCTGATTGAGCTGCATGCGCTTGAGCACGAGGTGGAAACGGTCGATCTTACAGAATCCCATGTTTCGTACGAGTCCGTTCTGAAGAAAATTTTTGACGCCGACAAAGTTGTTTCGTGGTGAGGGTAACGTTCGGAATATAGCAATGGAACGAATAGCGACTTGCCATATATCGGTTACCGAAACCGGGGGGAATCACCGCCTGTGGCGGGGCATTCGTTCAGCGCTGGCGCGTTCCGTGACATCGTCGACGGAAACCGTACGTTTGCAGTGCGTGCTCGTCACACTGGTCGTGCTTGCCGTGATGGTAGCACTGTTCGTGTTCCGCCACTTCGACGACAATCGCCTGGTAAGCTGGCAATGGGTATACGGTTCACATGACCTGTGGTGGCCGCTCCTCGCCTTGATCCTTGCCTTACCGTTTGCCTATCTGCTGGCCTCGGTGTCATGGACCGGCCGCGGCACACCGGCAATATTAGGTATTACAGCATTTGCGGCGAGTGTACTTTCTTGGAGTGCGCCCGAGACGATCGTTGATGCGGCGCGTTATTTTGTGCAGGCGAAGTTTCTTGAGCAACATGGGTTCGTGGCTTTTCTCGCCCAGTGGGGGCACGAGATTCCAGCGTGGACCGATTTACCACTAATTCCGTTTCTCTACGGCGTGGCGTTCAGCGTTGTCGGCGAAACGCGCATCGCGATCCAGGGGGTGACGGCGTTGCTGTTTGCCGGGACCGTGATGTTGACGTTTCGCATCGGAGCCACGCTGTGGGACCGTGCCATTGGCGCGACGGCCGCCGTGCTGTTGCTGGCGATGCCGTACCTCTGGACGCAATTGCCGCTGACGCTGGTCGATGTGCCGACCATGTTCTTTTTTACCCTCGCCGTGGCCGTGCTGATCGCGGCACTCGAACATGGAGGCTTGGCGCTGTTGGCAGCAGCGATCTTGGCACTGGCGGCGGCGTTGCTGACCAAGTACTCCGCCTGGCTGGTGCTGGCGGTGTTGCCGGGACTTTTGTTGCACCGTGCACGTTCCGGTGCACCGCTAGAGCTGGCGCGTATCTCAATAGTTGCCCTCGGTGCGTTGATGCTGGTCGGGGGGTTCCTCGCCTGGAAGGCGGACGTTGTCACCGGCCAACTGGCATTGCTGTGGAGTTACCAGATTCCGGCGCTGGGGCGGTGGGAGGAAAGCCTGGCATCCACATTCCTGTTCCAGATCCATCCCTTTATCTCTGTGGCGGCATTGGCGGCCGTCGCGATCGCCATCACCCGCCGCGACACACGGTTGCTCATTCCCGGTCTACTGGTGTTGACGGTACTGGCGCTGGAGATCAAGCGAGCACGCTACGTCATCATCATATTACCCATGCTCGCGCTCATGGCCGCCTACGGACTCGGCATTTTGCGTGAGACCATGACGCGCCGGTTCGTCGCGGCCGGTGCAGTCGCCGCGTCACTCATCGTCGCCGTGGGCGGATACCTCCCGTTTCTCCATTCGACCAGTGCCGTGAATCTGGCGCACGCGGGGACGGTGCTGGACACCGTTGCCGCCGAATCGCTTGAAGTGGTGGTGCTGCCGTCGCTGCGCTCGGCGGTTAACCCGGCGATTTCCGTGCCGCTGCTTGATCTCTACACGCACAAGCGCTTGGTGTATCGCTCGGATTTAAGTCAGTTACCGCGTCCAAATACCGCCGGGTTGGCAATGTCGCCGGTACGGTTTACTTGGGAAGTTCCCGTGGCAGCGTTTCACGCGATGACTCCACACAATGTGACACATGATATTCCAGTCGCGGTGATTATTAGTGCGCCCGATCAGCCGCTGCCGTGGGCGGTAGCACAGCGACTCACAGGCTATCGGTTGGCTGGCGAATTTCTTGGGGCAGATAAAGTTTTCCATCATCAAACACTGGTACGCATTTATGTACCGGCATGAACAGCTATCGGCGAGGTGACTGAAGATGAGCGAAGAGAAACGACGATTCTGGGCATACATGATCGTGGGGGTACTCGCCCTGATCAGCGTCAGTACTTATGCCTACAACGAGTATTACATCTACTTGTCCGTATACATGTGGTTCGGTTTCGTCTACGGCATGTGCCTGCAGTACGGGCGATTCTGTTTTTCCTCGGCGTTTCGCGATCTGTTCGCCGTGGGTGTGCCACGCATGGCGGTGGGCATCATGATCGCCATCGCGCTCTTCGGTCTGGTGGGCGCATTCGTTAGCGCGACGGGTCTTTCCACCTTCCATTCCGCACCGACAAGCTTTCATGCAGTGGTCGCTGGCTTTATCTTCGGCGTGGGTATGACCTTCGCCGGTGGTTGCGCATCGGGCTCGATGTACAAAACCGGCGAGGGCAACATGAACGCCCTCCTGGTGGTGCTGTCAATCAGCGTCACCCAGGCGATCTTCGTCGACATTGGCGGCTGGACCAACAGCCTGGTCCCAGAGGCCTGGAAGGCCTCGGCGCTGACCAAGGGCTTGCCGGCGTCTATCACCGTCACCGACGGCTGGGTGGATCAGTATCTCGCCGGTTATGTATGGGACCAGCCGGTGATGAGCTTCGCCACCATGCTCGGCTGGACCGACAAATCATACATCGGTGCCTTTATCGGTAATTTACTGATAGGCGTGGTGATACCGGGAGCGCTGCTGCTGGTAATCGTGTACTACATCTGGTCACGCAAAACCTATATGCGCAAGAACCTGCCAAAGGACCAGGCGGCTCCGACCTGGCGTAATGAGCTGGCCGGTTACTGGGCGATGATTAGCGCCTCCAAACGTACCGCCATCGCCGGACTGGCGCTCGGCATCGCCGCCGGGTTGCACATGTATGCCATCCAGGGGCTGCGCGTGAAATTTGGCATGCGCAATGCCGGAGCCCTGCTGGAGCGTATTGGTTTCGATTTTGGTCTCTCGGCACAGGGCACGGTGTTTGACCCCGGCTACTGGTACGTGACCACCCAAGAAGCGCAGTGGGTCGGCTGGCTGTTTCATAGGCTCGGCTGGAATCACCTGGACAATATTTTCTTCGGCTGGGTCAACGGCATCCCCAATCCGGCGTTCAACCCGGCCGACTGGATGTCCATCGCGTTGTTCGGTGGCGCCGCAGTGATGGCACTGCTGCACAACGAATTCAAATTCAAGAAGCCGACACTCGAAACCGCCACTTGGGCGCTGATGGGCGGGGCGCTGATGGGCATCGGCTCGCGCCTGGGCCTCGGCTGCAATGTGGGCGCATTCTTCGTACGCGTCTCGCAGGGCGACCCCTCAGGCTGGCTGTTCGGTCTCGGCATGGTCGGTGGCGCCTTCATCGGCGTGAAACTCGTGAATCACTGGACCGAGCGGCGAATGGCACAGCAGTTTGCCGCATCCAAGATCTAAGCAGGAGGTAATGAATATGAAATTTGAAAAGATGACAGAAGGCCAGTACCGGCTGGATGTAAAAGGGTACGTCTGCCCGCATCCGCAACTCTACACGAAAAAGGCGCTCGAAAAACTCAGCCCCGGCGAAACACTCGAGATCGTGTTCGATAACCCTTCCTCGGGCGAGTCGATCGCAGTGATGTGTGACAACACCGGCGATGAGATCACGGAGCAAAAGCTCGATGGCGGCATGTATGTTTGGCATATCCGCAAGGCCTAGTCGTGCTACTTGCCGACCCGCGGAATTAATAGCTAGGGAAAGGCTTATGATTCAGGAGGTGTTCGATGAAAAATAGTCTCTGGATAGTCATTACTCTTGCCGGTGCTTTCCTCGGCTTTTCCATGGGCTTCGCCACTCCACCCATGGTGGAGACTGGCATGCTGACCGGAAAGGGCGCCCCACCAAAGGTCGAGAAGGCCGAAGAGCTCAAGAAGTTCTACCAGGATCTGTACAAGTAAGAACGGACGCTGACGACAGATAGTGGCAGCAACGCGAGGTGAAGCAATGACTGAAGCAATGACAAAAGAAGCACCAAACGTAAGCAACAGTTTATGGGCCGCCATAGTAGTGGTTGCCACCGTGCTCAGCTTTCTGTTTGGCTACGCAATGTCAGCACGTACCGGCATTGAGCCGGGCTACTTTCTGACGGCCGAGGCCGGTGGCTACGGTGCACCCCCCAAAGCGGCGACCGAGGGCATGAGCGAGGAAATGCGCAAACATTTCGAGTCACTCACGAAGTAACAAACGTGGCAATTGGTCGCGATCCATTTCGGATAGCGAGAGTTGACCGCTTGTTTAGAGGACCAGGCTAATGAAAAAAATCCTGCTAGCGGTAGATGCGTCCAAGGGCAGCAGTGCCTGCGTGGAGGCCTGCACCCGGATTTTTTCAGCCATGCCGCCGAAAACGGTGATTCTGCTGCATGTGGAACAGATTGGTGGCGGTCCGACGCTGATGCACGACCGGATCAGCGATGCCGAAATCGAAACGCTGAAGGAGGACCTGGAGGGTACTGAGGTCGAGGAGTCGATGCAGCAGAAAGCCCGTGATATCCTGGCCACTCATCGTAAGAAGCTTGAGAAACACGGTTTTCAAGGCATCAAAACCCTGGCCAAGACCGGCCATGTCGCCGAGGAAATCCTCAAGACCGCGCGCGAACAGAAGGCCGAACTTATCATCATCGGCAACACCCGCAGTCTGATGGCCAAGCTCATGATGGGTGATGTAACCAAGGAGGTGGCCCACCATGCCGAGGTGCCGGTGCTGTTGGCGCGGTAACCCGTCCACGGGGGCCTGGTCTCCTGCGGAAAGCGGGGGCAGACGTTGAATCCGATCAGCGATGACACAATCGTCGGCGGTGCCGGCCTCGCCGGCCTGGCAGCGGCCTATGCGCTCGCGAGTGCGGGCCACCGTGTCCGCGTACTCGAGCGCGCGCCAACTGTCGGCGGGCTCGCACGCACGCTCGAACATCG
>Ga0224497_10000997_pt1 | contig 18667 bp, 15 predicted proteins | sample SF_Jul11_sed_USG_4_FD_167970 | JGI IMG/M metagenome (GOLD analysis project Ga0224497, IMG submission 167970) | Sediment microbial communities from San Francisco Bay, California, United States - SF_Jul11_sed_USGS_13 | ecosystem: Environmental > Aquatic > Marine > Sediment | place: USA... | reverse complement strand
GGAGTTCCATAAGGCGCTCGGTGTCACAGGACTCGTCGTGACTAAGCTCGACGGCACCGCAAAAGGCGGTATTCTGCTGGCCGTCGCTCGCCAGCTCAGCATTCCCGTGCGCTTCCTCGCCGTCGGCGAACAGGCAGAGGACCTGATTCCGTTCGATGCGGCCGAGTTTGCGGCCGCACTGCTGCAGAGCGAACATCGATGATCCGATTCGAGAACGTCCACAAACGCTACCCCAGCGGCCGGGACGCGCTCTCGGGTGTCAGCTTCGAAATGCAGGCAGGCGAGATGGCCTTTCTCACGGGCCCGTCCGGCGCTGGCAAGAGCACGTTGCTCAAACTCATCGCGCTTATCGAGCGACCGACACGAGGTACTGTTCTCGTTCACAACCAGAACACGTCGCGCGTCCGGCGCAGACAGATTCCGTATTTTCGACGCCGGATCGGCATCGTCTTTCAAGACCACAAGCTTCTCAACGACCGAACGATCTTCGACAACGTCGCGTTGCCTCTCGTCATCTCCGCGCTGCGGCGCAGGGACATCGAGCGACGCGTCCGCGCCGCGCTTGATCAAGTTGGACTACTGGGCCGTGAGATGAATTCTCCGTTGACGCTGTCCGCCGGAGAGCAGCAACGAGTCGGGATCGCACGCGCCGTCGCGAGCCGGCCCGATATCGTCATCGCCGACGAGCCAACGGGAAATCTCGATCCGGCGTTATCGCTGGAGATCATGCAGCTGTTCGAGCGATTCAACGACGTCGGCGTCACAATGCTGATCGCGACACACGATCTGGAGCTGCTCGATCGGCTCGATCACCGCCGCCTGCGCATCGACGGTGGCAAGATCGCCAAGGCCGCGACCGATGTTTAGGCGCACGAGCCACTATTTTTCTCTGCACGCTCAGAACTTCCTCGGCGCATTCGGCCGGCTATTGCGCCAGCCAGTCGGTAGCGCGATGACGATCATCGTCATTGCCATCGCCCTCGCATTGCCAGCAGGCTTACGAGTGCTGCTGAACAATTTTGAGACGCTCAGTGGGTCATGGGCCGGCGCGATCGACTTCTCCGTTTACCTGACTATGGAGGTCGAAGAGTCGCGGGCGCGCGAGCTTGCGGTAGCGCTCGAGAGGCGCGACGACGTCTTGCAGGTTGTCTTCGTGCCACGCGATGCAGCGCTCGAGGAGTTTCAGAGTTACTCGGGCTTCGGCGCAGCACTCGACGCGCTCGATGAGAATCCGCTGCCCCATGCGCTCGTTGTCAGGCCAGCCGGCGACTCGCGCGAGCAGATCGAAGCGCTGGCGGCAGATCTCATCGAGCTGACTGAGACCGAGCTGGTTCAGGTCGATACGGCCTGGGTCGAGAGAATGCGCAGCATGCTGCTGCTAGTCGCACGCATCGTCGATCTTGCGACCGTGCTGCTCGCCCTCGCAGTCGTGTTGGTCATCGGCAATACGATCCGGCTGGAGATCAACAACCGGCGCACCGAGATCGAGGTCGTCAAACTCGTTGGCGGCAGTGACGCGTTCATTCGACGGCCGTTTCTTTATATGGGCCTGTGCTACGGCTTGAGCGGCGGGTTGCTGGCGATGCTGACAATCGTCGCGAGCCTATTTACGCTCACCGGTCCCGTGCGCTCGCTTGCGGGGCTCTACGGCTCGAGCTTCGAGCTTCGAGGCCTGACACCCGAACAGGCACTGTTGTTGCTCGGCGCTGGTGCCGTGCTCGGCTGGGCCGGCGCCGGGGTCGCGACCGCGCGCCATCTCAGGGCGATAGAGCCTACATAAGTAAATGTTTTATAAGTATATTACTTATCCGCACGCCGGGAACTCCAAAGCGTCTTAGCACTCTAACCTGACGAGTGCTAAAATAGCTGTCATCTGAAGGGAGGTTCTAAGACGTGACTGCCGGTGCCATCGTTCTCCGAGATCGCGAGTTCATGCTCAATGGGCCTGTCGGTAGCCTGGATCAGTACATTCAGGCCATATCGGCAATACCGATCCTCGATGCCGCGGAAGAAGCTGCGCTCGCGACCAGGCTGCGCGAACACGACGATCTCGATGCCGCGCAGCGGCTCGTGCTCTCGCATCTGCGTTTCGTCGTGCACATTGCGCGCGGCTATGTCGGTTACGGCCTGCAACTCACGGACTTGATCCAGGAGGGCAACGTCGGCTTGATGAAGGCCGTACGGCGTTTCGACCCCGACGTCGGCGTGCGCCTCGTCTCCTTTGCCGTCCATTGGATCCGCGCCGAGATCCACGAATATGTGCTGCGCAATTGGCGTCTCGTCAAAGTTGCGACGACCAAGGCTCAGCGCAAGCTGTTCTTCAATCTGCGCAAATCCAAGAAACATCTCGGTTGGTTGTCGGCGGATGAGACAAAGGCCGTGGCGAAAGACTTGGGAGTCACGGCAAAAGAAGTCACGGAGATGGAGCGGCGGCTTTCGGGCTACGACGTTTCCTTCGACCCCGATCCAGGCGATGACGAATCGTTCGCGCCGACTGCCTACCTGCCGAGCCCCGACAGCGACCCGGCCGAGCTAGTCGAGTCGGCCGACTGGGAGAGCGATTCCAGCGACAGACTCACGCAGGCTTTGAGCGAGCTCGATGACCGCAGCCGTAGCATCGTCGCGCGCCGCTGGCTCGCCGAGAAAAAAGCGACACTGCATGAGCTCGCGGCCGAGTACGGTGTCTCTGCAGAACGGATCCGTCAGGTCGAATCCGCGGCAATCTCCAAGCTCAAGAAGAGCATGGTCGCGGCCTGATTCGATCGGCTCCGACTCTCGCGCCTACCCCAGCGTCAACGGTACCAACGTCAGCTCGACACGACGGTTTAGCTGGCGACCCGCATTCGTCGAATTGTCCGCGATGGGCCACTCCTCACCGAGACCGATCTGAATGATGCGATCGGGCAACACCTGGCGCGAGATCAGATACGCCGAGACACTGGCTGCGCGGCGTTCCGACAGACGCTGGTTGTATTCGTCAGTGCCCGTGCTATCCGTATGCCCGGCCACCTCGATGACGGTCTGATCGAACTCGGCGACGACGAGCCCGACGGAATCTAGTACGGCGAAGAAGCCTGCATTGAGGTCCGCGCTGTTCGTCGCAAACGTAATGTTGCCCGGCATGTTCAGCGTGATGTTGTCACCGATGCGCGTGACGCTGACGCCGGTGCCCTCGAGCTGAGCCCTGAGCTGAGCCTCCTGCCGATCCTGATACGCGCCGACGGCACCGCCGGCGAGCGCGCCGAGTCCGGCGCCTACTAATGCGCGCTTCTTGCGCTCCATCGAACTATCGCCGGTGATGAGCCCGGCCACAGCACCGCTGACGGCACCGATAATCGCCCCGCGCTGGGCGCGCGAAGCCTGCTCATCGCGGGTATATGGATCGAGCGTCGTGCACGCGGAAAAAACGACCGAGGCCGCCACCCATATCAGAATCGTCGGTCGGCGCAGAGCTTGGGTTGTCATAATCCGTCATCTCCTAGGGTACAGTTAACGGCAAGAGGTTATTCTGGCAATGATACGCTGAACGGGACCTGACTCGACACGGAACAGTGTCACAGTTGAGCCAACACCTATATGAAGACGACCGATCAATGGCTGGCCGAATACGCACACAGCCACCGCGACGATACTAACAAACTGTTGCACTGGGTTTGCATCCCAATCATCGTCATGAGCATCGTCGGCTTGCTCTGGTCCCTGCCCGTTCCCGAGACGTTTCGATCAGCGTCACCCGCCTTGAACTGGGGCACGGTGTTTCTGATGGCAGCCGTCGTCTACTACTTCATCCTATCGATCAGTCTCGCCGTCGGCGCCCTGCCATTTGTCGTGTTCGTCGTCGCCATTGTGGCATGGCTCGACGGGCTCGGCACACCGCTCTGGCTGATTTCTATAGGCCTTTTCGTCGGCGGCTGGGGCGGGCAATTCGCGGGCCATTGGTATGAAGGCAGTCGACCGTCGTTCTTTCGTGATCTGCAATTTCTCATGATTGGACCACTGTGGCTGATCGCCGGTATCTACCGGCGGTTCCATATTCCGTACTGAGGCGAGCGTCGTCGCTCGCCCGCTCGAAAACGCGCCGCAATAGCATGACGTCCACGAAACAACCCTGGAAACAGCTCAGCTCCACAGTCGTCTACGATAATCCGTGGATACGCGTCGAGGAACATCAGGTCATCAACCCGTCAGGTGCGCAAAGCCTGTATGGCAAAGTCTGCTTTAAGAACCGCGCCGTGGCGATCTTAGCGCTCGACGAGGCACACAATCTGTATCTCGTGGGCCAGCACCGGTATACGCTCGATGACTATGCCTGGGAGATCCCGATGGGCGGCGCGCCCGACGACGAGGAGTTGCTCGCAGCCGCACAACGGGAGCTCAAGGAGGAAACCGGTATCAGCGCCTCGAGCTGGGATGAGGTCATGCGCCTGCATACGTCGAACTGCATCACGGACGAGCTCGGCGTCGTGTATCTCGCACGGGGACTGACCCAGGGCGCGCCACAACGCGAGCCTACGGAGGACCTGGCTGTCCGCAAGCTGCCACTCGAAGCCGCGGTTGCTTGGGTGCTCGAAGGGAGAATTACCGATGCAATTTCGGCGGCTGGGATTCTAAGGCTCTGTGTGGGGCGAGAGCGTTTGCTCGATCGTTGACGGCGCGAGCGTAACGCGCAACATCAAAGGTATGGGAGCGAAGAAGACTATCGCGGTTGTCGAGGACGAGGCTGCAATCCGAGAGAACTACAGCGCGGCGTTGCAGAGGCTCGGTTATCGGGTACAGGGTTATGCGGACCGGGAGACGGCCCTGGCCGCGTTCCAAAACCGCCTCCCGGATCTCGTCATAATCGACGTCAACCTGGGTGCGGAGGTCGAGGGCGGTTTCGAGCTGTGCCGCGAACTCCGAGCACGCTCGTCTCAGCTACCGATCATTTTCCTGACGGCCCGAGAGAGCGAGCTCGACATCGTCTCCGGCCTACGACTCGGCGCAGACGACTATTTGACGAAGCGCATCACTCTGGAGCATCTGCTCGCCCGCGTCGCGGCGCTGCTCAGGCGCGTCGAAGCGCTCAAAGCCAGTGCCGAGCCTGCCCAGCTTATCGAGCGTGGCGCGCTCGAGCTCGATCTCGACCGGCTCAGCGCGACCTGGGCCGGACTGGCCGTGCCGCTGACCGTCACGGAGTTCTGGGTCATACATGCGCTCGCGCAGCATCCTGGTCACGTGCGTAGCCGCGAGCAACTCATGGCGGCTGCGAACGCCGTTCTCGACGACAGCACGGTAACCTCGCAGATCAAGCGAATCCGCGCGAAGTTCATCGCTGTGGACGAAGGATTTCACAACATCGAAACCGTCTACGGCATGGGCTATCGCTGGACCGAGGACGGTTCGAAGTAACGATGTCGTTGCGCATTCAGCTGCTCGCTCTGGCTGCATTGACGCTCGCGCTGCCATGGGCAGGGTACCGGTACGTGCAGGAACTCGAGGGCGCCCTGCGCAATGGGCTCGAGCAAGCATTGCTCGCGAGCGCAAGCACGGTTGCCACCGCATTGGGCAATGTGCCGCTCGCTGCGCTGCGCACGGCGGGTACGGCCGCCGCGCAGAACACGATCTACGCGCACCCGCTCTCGGCCGCGCCCGAGCTCGACGGTTATCGTAACGACTGGACTCTAGCGGAAGCGGCCGCACGCGCGCTCGGCGACAGCAACCGATACTGGGTCGGCATTCATGAAAGATCCGTGTACTTGTTCATCGAGGCCGCCGACGATTCCCTCGTCTATCAGAGCACGCCGACGGAGCGGCCCTACGGCGACCGCGTATTGATCCTGCCTCAGGGTCCTGGGGCGGACTGGCTGCTCCTGCATACGCTGGCGCCGGGGATACTCAGGCCGCAGCGCACGAGCCCTCCAGAATTCGTCCCGTCCGCACGCTACGAGACTCGTGTCGCGGCGTATTGGCGTGAAACGGGCACGGGCTATGCCCTCGAGATTCGCATGCCGGTCGAGCTTGTCGGTGGGCGGCTCGGCCTGGCGCTCATCGACGTCGACGCCAGCGCCGGCGAATTTGCCGTTACGCTCGAAAGCTCGTGGCCCGTCGACACGAGCTTACCTACGCCGTTTCTCGTTCGGCCACCGGCGCTCGAGGCGCTCGGGCGTCAGTTCGAACAGCCCGCTAAGCGTCTGCGCATCGTGGACGCCGACGGCTGGGTGTTGTTCGACGGCGGCGCGATAGATCCATTGGCGCAAGGCATCGGCGGCACCCCCGTCAGCCTAGCCGAGCAATTCCTGAGTCTGATTCTTGCCCGCGGCGACCCGCCGTACTCGGAACTCGAGAGTCCTCCGGGTTATCTCGGAGATAGCGTCCTGCGTGACGCCTTACGCGGGCCTGGCGCAATCGCATGGTATGCGCGCGGCACTGAGGCCAGCGCTGTCGTCGTCGCAGTCGCACCGATCGCGACCGATGAGGGAATCACCGGAGCCGTCATACTCGAGCAAGGCAGCGACGCGATTCTTACATTGACCAATGAGGCCCTCGTGGAGCTCATGACGTTCACGCTCGGCGCCAGCTTGCTCGTCGCGCTCGGCTTGCTGAGCTACGCGACCTATCTGTCGTTTCGAGTACGCCGCCTTGCGCGTGCCGCCGACACGGCGCTCGGGCCGAAGGGGGAAATCGAGCCGATACTTCCGGGCCACCGAGCGCGAGATGAAATTGGAGATCTTTCGCGCAGCTTCAGCTCACTGCTCGCACGTCTGCGCGATCACACGCGCTACCTGACAACGCTCAAGGGCAAGCTCGCGCACGAGCTGCGTACGCCTCTCGCTGTCGTCGCAACGTCGCTGGACAATCTCGAACGCGAGCCGCACGAGAAGCATCTCGTACCCTATCTCAGCCGGCTGAGAGAAGGCACAGACCGTCTGGATTCGATACTCGCAGCGATGAGCGAGGCCACAGCGTTGGAGCAAGCCGTCACATCCATGAGTCGCGAGCCATTCGAGCTCGGTGCCGTTGTTCGAGGCTGCATCGAGGGCTACGCCGACGTCTATCGCGACCGATCGTTCGACTATGTGCAGGATGCCGGCATTGCAAAGGCGTCGGGCTCCGCCGACCTCATCGCACAGATGCTCGACAAGCTCGTCGACAACGCAGTGAGCTTCAGCGCACCCGGCACCACGATTTCGATCGGCCTCAGGGCAAGCGGTGACGAGCACGTCATTTCCGTCGCCAACGAAGGGCCGACATTACCCGCCTCGATGCGAACGTCGTTGTTCGACTCGCTCGTCTCAGTACGTGAACGGGACAATCACAAAGGGCATTTGGGTCTAGGACTCTACGTGGTCGCTTTGATCGCCGAGTTTCATCGCGGCGCGGTGGATGCGCGGGATCTTCCCGACGCCAGCGGCGTCGTCTTTACGGTTGCCTTGCCGACGGACAGCTGATGCCCGTTCCGCCGAGGCCGCAGTAGCCACTGGGGTTCTTGGCAAGATATTGCTGATGATACGTTTCGGCGTAGTAGAACGCTGGTGCGGCGAGGATTTCCGTCGTGATCGGACCGTGACCCGAGGCGGACAGCGCCGCCTGATAGCTGTCGCGACTCGCTAACGCGAGTTCGTGCTGCATGTCGCTGTAGGTAAAGACTGCCGAGCGGTATTGCGTGCCGACGTCAGCACCCTGACGCATTCCCTGGGTCGGGTTATGCGACTCCCAGAAGAGCTTCAGCAACGCAGCATAGTCGACGTGCGCGCCGTCGAAGACGACGAGCACGACCTCGGTATGACCCGTGCGCCCGGTGCAGACTTCCTCATACGTGGGATTCGGTGTGAGCCCACCCGCGTAGCCCGCCGCCGTCGCGTAGACGCCCGGTGTCTCCCAGAATCGCCGCTCAGCACCCCAGAAGCAGCCCATGGCAAACAGTGCTTGCTCGAGGCCCTCAGGAAACGGCGGTTTGATCGAGTGGCCGTTAACGAAATGCGTCGGTGCGACATCCAGCGGCGTTGCGCGCCCGGCCGGCGCCCTGCGCGGGTCGACGTGTTGATTGGCTGGCTCGGACATCTGCGGCGCTCTCTACAAATTGGCCGCCTAGAGCGCCGCCGCACCGAGGCTGACGCCCGGTGCCGGTAGCCGGCTCGAGCCGATGAGGTAAGTATCGATGCAGCGTGCCGCTCCGCGGCCTTCGTTGATAGCCCAAACGACGAGGGACTGCCCGCGACGGCAATCTCCAGCGGCGAACACGCCTGGGACGTCGGTCGTATAGACGCCATGCTCGGCTCGGTAATTCGATGCCGCATCGAGCGACACCCCGAGCGCTTCGGCGATGTAACTCTCCGGCCCGAGAAACCCCATGGCGAGGAGCACGAGATCGGCTTCCCAGCGCTGCGCGCTCCCGTCGACCTCGGTCATTACGGGCTTGCCCTGCTTCTGTTTCCATTCCACGCGCGCCGCCGTCAGAGCGCCGATGCGCCCCTGACCGGCGTCAATGAAGTCCTTCGTGATGATTCCATAGGCCCGTGGGTCCGCGCCGAAGCGCGCAATGGATTCCTCATGTGCGTAGTCCGTGCGCAGGATCTTCGGCCAAGTCGGCCACGGATTGTCAGGGGCACGCTCGGCCGGTGGCTGAGCGAGCAGCTCGAAATTGGCGATCGAGCGGCAGCCATGACGCAGCGCTGTGCCGACGCAGTCCGCACCCGTATCGCCACCGCCGATGACGACGACGTTCTTATCCTTCGCATTGATGAAACGACCGTCCGCGAGCTTGCTGTCGAGAAAGCTGCGCGTACTCGCAGTCAGATACTCCATGGCAAGATGGACACCGTCGAGCTCCCGGCCCGGGACGGCAATATCGCGCGCGCGTGTCGCGCCCGTCGCAAGAAGCACAGCGTCGACCTCCGAGCGCAGTTTCGCAGCATCGACGTCGCGGCCGACGTCCGCGTTAACGACGAATCGGATGCCGGTCTCGCGCATGAGCTCAATACGGCGATCGACGAGCGCCTTGTCGAGCTTCATGTTCGGAATTCCATACATGAGCAGCCCGCCGATCCGGTCGGCGCGCTCGTACACCGTGACCTCGTGTCCGGCTTTATTCAGCTGATCAGCCGCGGCCAGGCCTGCGGGTCCCGAGCCGACGATCGCGACCTTCTTTCCAGTCCTGACCGTTGGCGTCTCATGCTTGACCCAGCCTTCGGCGAAGCCGCGGTCGATGATCGCGTTCTCGATGTTCTTGATCGTCACGGCCGGGTCCGTGATACCGAGCACGCAGGCACCCTCGCACGGCGCGGGGCAGGTGCGGCCCGTGAACTCGGGAAAATTATTGGTCTTATGCAGACGATCGAGCGCCTCGCGCCACCGGCCTTGATACACGAGATCGTTCCACTCGGGAATCAGATTGTCGATCGGGCAGCCGTGGTCGGACTGGCAAAACGGCACACCGCAATCCATGCAGCGCGCGCCCTGACGTTTTAGATTCTTCTCGGCCGGAGCCGTGTAAATCTCCTCGAAGTCACCGAGACGCTCGAGCGCATCCCGGTACGGCACACTCTTGCGCGGATACTCCATGAAACCGGTCGGCTTACCCATATTCAGCCGTCCTGGTCCTAGCTGCCCGCCACCGAGAAGACCCCCGTCTGGTCCTCGTGGATAGCTGCCTCCATCTCCTCGTCATGCCGCCTGCGCTCGCGCAGCACACGTTTGTAGTCCGTCGGCATCACCTTGACGAACTTGCCGAGCACATCCGGCCAGGCGTCGAGCACGCGCTCGGCCACGCTCGAGCCCGTGTATTCCTGGTGCAGCTCGATGAGCTCGAGGAGCTCGGAGACGTCCTCGTCGGCCTCGACGGGATCGAGCTCTACGGTACCGAGATTGCACTTCGAAGCGAAGTCACCGTCGACATCGTAGACGTAAGCGATTCCACCCGACATTCCGGCCGCGAAGTTGAGGCCCGTCGGTCCAAGGATCACAGCCCGCCCGCCCGTCATGTACTCGCATGCGTGATCGCCCACGCCCTCGATGACTGCGCGCGCACCGCTGTTGCGAACGCAGAAACGCTCTGCGGCCCTGCCGCGGAAGAATGCCCGCCCAGCCGTCGCACCGTAGAGCGCTACGTTACCGATCAGGACGTTCTCCTCGGGTACGAAGATGCTCTCTTTCGGCGGATAGATGATGACCCGGCCGCCCGACAGGCCCTTGCCGACGTAATCGTTGCTGTCGCCCTCGAGCTCCAGTGTGATGCCCTTGGCGAGAAACGCGCCGAAACTCTGCCCGGCCGAGCCTTTGAACTTGATGTGGATCGTGTCGTACGGCAGCCCGCGCTCGCCCCAGACCTTGACGACGTTATGGCTCAGCATCGTGCCGACCGTCCGGTTGACGTTGGCGATCTCCAGATCGAGTCGCACCCGTTTGCCGTGATGAATTGCATCGGCTGAAAGCTCGATGAGTCGATTGTCGAGCGCGCGTTCCAGGCCGTGGTCCTGAGCCTTCGTGCAACGCACCTCGACGCCCGCGTGCGCAGGCGAGGCAGGCTCGAGGATGGGCTCGAGATCCAACCCGTCGGCCTTCCAGTGAGCGACGGCCCGGTCTGTTTCGAGCACGTCGCTACGGCCGATCATCTCATCGACCGTTCGAAAGCCGAGCTCGGCCATGAGCTCGCGAGCCTCCTCAGCGACCATGAACAAATAGTTCACGACGTGATCGGGCTGACCCGTGAATTTCTTACGCAAAACGGGATCCTGAGTCGCGATGCCGACCGGGCATGTGTTGAGGTGGCATTTACGCATCATGATGCAGCCCATTGCGATCAATGGCGCCGTGGAAAAGCCCATTTCCTCGGCGCCCAAAAGAGCAGCGATGACGACGTCGCGCCCCGTCTTGAGCCCACCGTCCGTCTGCAGGACGACGCGGCTGCGCAAATCGTTGAGCACGAGCGTCTGGTGGGTCTCGGCAATACCGAGCTCCCACGGCAGACCTGCGTGCTTGATGCTGGTCAGCGGGGACGCTCCCGTACCGCCAGAATCGCCCGAGATCAAAATGTGATCTGCATGCGCCTTGGCTACACCCGCCGCGATCGTGCCGACACCGACCTCCGAGACGAGCTTGACGCTTACACGAGCCGCCGGATTGGAGTTCTTCAGATCATGGATCAGTTGGGCGAGATCCTCGATCGAATAGATATCATGATGCGGCGGAGGACTGATCAGACCAACGCCGGGCGTCGAGTAACGAATCCGGGCAATGATCTCGTCCACCTTGCGACCAGGCAGCTCGCCGCCCTCGCCGGGCTTTGCGCCCTGCGCCATCTTGATCTGCAGCTCATCGGCGTTCGTCAGATACCAGATCGTGACGCCAAAGCGCCCGGACGCGATCTGCTTGATCGCCGAACGCCGTGAATCACCAGACGGCAGCGGTTTGAATCGCTCCGGATCCTCTCCGCCCTCGCCCGTATTGCTCCGCCCGCCGAGACGGTTCATCGCGATCGCGAGTGCCTCGTGTGACTCTGCCGAGATCGAGCCGAAGCTCATTGCTCCCGTGCAGAACCGCTTGACGATCTCCTTGGCGGGCTCGACTTCGCTCAAAGGGATGGGCTTGCCAGCGACATTTTGTTTGAACCCGAGCAGGCCGCGTAGCGTGCGCCGCGCGCGGCTCTCTTCGTTGATGATCTGCGCGAAACGCCGGTAAGCCTGACTATTGCCCGAGCGCGCTGCGACCTGCAGGTCCGCAATTGCGGCCGGGCTCCAGGCGTGCTGCTCGCCGGCGCTGCGCCAATGGAACTCGCCAGGATTCGGCAGCGCCGGCGAGCACGCTGCCTCGTGACCCGGATATCCGACCCCATGACGACGACTGGCTTCCTGCTCGAGAATTGCAAAGCCGACGCCCTGCAATCGACTTGCCGTGCCTACGAAGCAGCGCAAGATCACATCGTCGGCCAGGCCGAGGGCCTCGAAGATCTGTGCGCCTTTGTACGAGTGCAGCGTCGAGATTCCCATCTTCGCCATGACCTTGAGCATCCCTTTGGCGACGCCCTTGCGATAAGCAGCGACGACGCTGTCATCGTCGGGCAACTCCGTCTTGTCGAGCAAACCCTCCCGCCGTGCCTGCCAGAGCGCCTCGTACGCCAGGTAGGGATTGATGCCGTCTGCACCGTAGCCGACGAGCAGGCAATGATGATGGACCTCTCGGGCCTCGCCGGACTCGATGATGATGCCGAGTCGTGTTCGTTTGGCCCGGCTGACGAGGTAATGATGCACGGCCCCGCAGGCGAGCAGCGAGCTCACGGGAATGCGGTCCGGTCCGGTATTACGGTCGGATAAGACGACGATGCTGTAACCATCATCGATCGCCTGCTCAGCTTCGATGCAGATCCGATCGAGCGCAGCGATCGTTCCACCGGGCAGCTCCGCTTTTGGAAACGTGATATCGATGGTCTTCGATTTCCAGCCGCGATGATCCATCCGCTTGACAGCGGCGAGCTCGGCATTCGTGAGGATCGGGTGACGCAGACGCAACCGGTGGCAGTCCTTCTCGCTGGTGTCGAGAAGATTCTGTTCCGGCCCGATGTAGGTCTCCAAGGACATGATGATCTCTTCGCGAATCGAATCGATCGGCGGATTCGTAACCTGCGCGAACAGTTGCTTGAAATAGTCATAGATCATCCGCGCCTGATCGCTCAGGCAGGCGAGCGCGGAGTCGTTGCCCATCGAGCCGACCGGATCGCGCAGCTCGTGCACGAGCGGTCGCAGCATGAACTGCATCGTCTCGGTCGTGTAACCGAAAGCCTGCAAGCGAGGCAGTAGCGTGTCCTCGTCGAGACCGGGAATGTCATCGGTGACGGCGATGTCACGCAGCGTGATTCGCTGCTGTGCGAGCCATTCGCCATACGGCCGGCGGCTCGCGAACTGCTCCTTGAGCTCGGCATCCGGCACGAGCCGACCCTCGGCGAAGTCGACGAGGAACATCCGGCCGGGCTCGAGGCGCCCTTTGTGTTTGACCATTGCCGGATCCACGGGCAATACGCCGACCTCGCTCGCCATGATGACGCGGTCGTCCGTCGTCAAATAGTAGCGGCTCGGACGCAAGCCGTTCCGATCCAGCACGGCTCCTATGTATTGCCCGTCCGTGAACGCGATCGATGCCGGCCCATCCCAGGGTTCCATGATGCAGGACAAAAACTCGTAGAACGTTCTTTTCTTCGCGTCCATGAGCTCGTTCTTCTGCCATGCCTCTGGCACCATCATCATGACCGCTTGCTGCAATGTCCGCCCGGTCATGAGCAGAAATTCGAGCACATTATCGAATGCGCCCGAATCAGAGACGTCCGGCTCGACGACCGGAAACAGACGGCTGATCGAGTCACCGAATAAGTCGCTGGACGCCGTACCCTCACGCGCGCGCATCCAATTGACGTTACCGCGCAGCGTATTGATCTCTCCGTTGTGCGACATGAACCGGTTCGGCTGCGCACGATCCCAGCTCGGGAACGTGTTCGTCGAGAAGCGCGAGTGGACCATCGCTAGATGCGTCTTGTAGTCGGGCGCCTGTAGATCGAGATAGAACTCCGTGAGCTGCGCCGGCGTCAGCATCCCTTTATAGATGAGTACCTTCGTCGACAGGCTGCAGATATAGAACGTCAACGCTTCGGCGAGCGCCTCGTCGTTGCGCAGCTCGTGGCTCGCATGCTTTCTGATGAGGTAGAGCTTGCGCTCGAAGGCATCTCCCTCGAGCCCGTCACCGGCAGCGATGAACAGCTGCTCGATATGCGGCGTCGCGACGCGCGCCGTCGGTCCCAGATCGGCCTTGTCGGGATCGATCGGCACTTCCCGCCAGCCGACGAGCGTTTGTCCTTCGGCCTCACAAATCCTGGCCACGGCAGTCTTGCATCGCTCCCGCTCGTCAGCGTCCGTCGGCAGGAAAACGACGCCCGCGCCGAAACGCCCGGGATCCGGTAACTCCGTCCCGAGGTCCTCGCGCGCGACTCTGGCTAGAAACTCGTGCGGCAACCCGGTCAACATTCCCGCACCGTCGCCCGTATTCGGCTCGGCGCCCCGCGCGCCGCGGTGGTCCATGCGGCACAGCAGATGCTCGGCGTCGCGAACGATCTGGTGGCTGGCTTCACCTTTGACGTGGGCAACGAAACCGACGCCGCAGCTGTCCCGCTCCTGCGCCGGATCGTAGAGGCCGCTCGCGGCTGGACGCGTCCTGCGAAAGACCGCCGTCATCGAATATTCGCCCGCATGCCCAGCCCGCAAGAAGCTGCACGCACGTCTATCGTCGTTGATGCCAAATCCAGGGTCATCACTTCCCTCGGCGAACCGCGAGGCTCGCGCCGTTGCTTATTCTTCCTTGCTCGGCTCGGCTGTCGGCGTGCTCGCGCCGCCCCTGCGAGCCGTCGTCGGGCGACGATTGAGCCTGTCGCGACTTCGCCCGGAGCCCATCGACCCCGGTGCCACACCATCTTACGGAATCCCGATGACAGATGAGGCCTGGACCAGCCGTTGACGTGGCCCGGCGATGGGCTCTTTCCCACGCTCTGCTGGCCGTTGCCGACCGTCAACTATAAGAACTGGGCTGCCGTGCCGTCAAATTTCCGTGAGCGGGCGTCGCGGCTAGAATCAAGCGGTTACAGCGCCGTGGCGGTCTATTGCGCCAATGAGAGCGGCACCTGGCCGCGATGATAGAAGCCGAGCGGCTCCCGCAGCGGGACGTCGAGGGTCAGCTGGCCCTGAACTTCGTACTCGAGCGTATTCGCCGGCCCTTGAACCATTGCCAGCAAGCGCGTTGCCGAAGAGACGAGATTGCTGAAAATCTCGACCTCGATGACCTCGGTGCCACCCGCCGGCAACGTGAACGGCGCCACCGATCTACCGTCGAGCAGGCCCTCGCCGCCGAGACGCACGTCGAATTCGACGAAGCGCACCGGAATCGGAACGGGGTTCGGATTGAACAGATCGAGCCGAACGGCGAAGCGTTGGCCATCGAATCCCGCCTGCACGAGTCGCAGCTCGACGACCTCGGCGCGCGGCGGCGCCAGCTGCCTCGGCAGCGAGGAGCAGGCCTGCAGGCCGAGCAGGCAAACACCGATTGCCAACAGCGCATACGATCGTCGAGTCATCGCGTTCAATCTCCTCTCAATACTTCGAGCGAGCGCTGCCAGTCTGCGCCGATGATCTGCCACTCTCCGTCGTTCTCTACGAGCTCGAGCTCGAGCCGATACAGGCGCCCGTCGAACCCCTCGAGCAGGCCCTCACCGGGGCGGCGAGCCAGAACGCCCGCGAGCACGACGATTTCCGCTGCGTCATCGCCCCTGAGCTCCACGGTCTCGATGCGGCTGAGCACGTCGATGGACTGATGTGCGAGAAAGTAGCCCCGGATCATATTGATGAGCCGCTCGCGGTCATTACCGCGTCCATCGACGTAGCTGTCGGCAATCAGACCGCGGAAGTGACCAGTATCGCGCGATTCCGCCGCGATCTCGGTCTCCTCGATGAGCTGCTCGATCACGGTTGCGGGATCCTCCGCGGAACAGCCGCAGGAACAAACCGCTATGGCCGCGAGCACGCGCCCACAGGTAGGCAAATGAGCTCTCACGATGGGGTCGTATTGTATGGCATGCAGGCGTCGGTGCGGGTATTCAGTGTTCGGCTGCCGACTTGGCCTCGCCGTCGTACCGCTTTATGGTAGTTGCGAACCCACGACGACGCTGTGCATGACCACGTCTGACGAAGAAATTCTCGAGTTCTGGTTTGGCGAGCCTGCCGTGGATTCGGCCGCGGTCGATGTGCTCATGAAACGCTGGTTCGGCTCGGATCGAGGACTCGATGCGCTGATTCGCGATCGCTTCGCGCCAGCGATGACTGCCGCGGCTGCGTCGCTCCTGCAGAGCTGGGAAGGCAGGCCGCGCGGACGTCTCGCGCTCATCCTCCTACTCGATCAGTTTCCGCGCAATGTCTATCGCGGCACGGCCGCGGCGTTCGCCCAGGATGCCAAGGCGCTCGATCTGACGACTGGCGGGATCACCGCGGCCCTGGATCGGGATCTGCGGCCGTTGGAGCGCCTATTCTTCTACATGCCGATGCAACATGCCGAGTCTATCAGCGTGCAGGATCGGTCCGTCGAACTGTTCGACGAGCTCGCGCGCGGCGCCGAGACAGATTTCATGGCCAAGGCGCTGGCGAACTCGGCTGACCACGCGCGCCAACATCGGGATATCATTGCCGAGTTCGGCAGGTTTCCGCATCGAAATGCGCTGCTCGGCCGCAGCAGTACCGAGGCTGAAGTGCGCTATCTTGAGCGGGGCGGGGCGACATTCGGGCAGAAAGGCCACCCGGAACGCCCGAGCAACAATGGTAGACCAGGAGATAATCTAAATGCGTAACCAGCCCGCACGCCGCGTGGCGATCGTTGGAGGCTTACGGACACCGTTCTGTCGGGCGCACAGCGCCTACGCCGAGTGCAGTAACCAGGACATGCTCAGCGCCGTGCTTGCCGCGCTCGTCGTCAAGTACGACCTGCATGGGGTCAAGATTGATGACGTATCGGCCGGTGCCGTCATCAAGCATTCTCGCGACTACAACCTGACTCGTGAGAGCGTTCTGTCGTCCGGGCTTGCTCCGGAAACGCCGGCCTTCGACCTACAGAGAGCTTGCGGAACGAGCTTGTCTACAGCCGTGCTCCTCGCGAGCAAGATCTCAACGGGGCTCATCGAATCTGGTATCGCCGCCGGCACGGACAGCATCAGCGACATGCCGATCGTCTATCCGGACGCGTATCGGACACTGCTCATGGAGAGCGCTCGCGGGCGCACGCTCGGCGCGAAACTAAAGCCCTGGCTGAGTCTGAGGCCAAAGCATTTCAAACCCGAGTTTCCGGGCGTCGTCGAGCCGCGCACAAAGCTGTCCATGGGGCAAAGCATGGAGCTCACGGCTCAGCATTGGCAATTGAGCCGCGAGGAACAGGACGCGCTCACGCTCGTGAGCCATCAAAACGCAGCGCGCGCCTATGACGAGGGTTTCTACGACGATCTCGTCATAAGCTTCCACGGCTTGAGCCGCGACAACAATCTGCGGCCGGATTCGAGCATGGAGCAGCTCGCAAAGCTCAAGCCCGTCTTCGACCGCGGGCCTGGCGGTACGATGACCGCCGGCAACAGCACGCCGCTGACAGACGGTGCGGCCGCAGTACTGTTAGCGTCGGAGGACTGGGCGCGCGAGCGTGGCCTACCGGTACTGGCTTATATGACGTATGCGAAAGTCGCAGCCGTGGACTTCGTGGCTAAGGAAGGCTTGCTCATGGCGCCAGCCTATGCAGTCTCCGCGATGCTGGACGATGCCGGACTCGCGCTACAGGACTTCGATTACTACGAGATTCACGAGGCATTTGCAGCGCAGGCGCTCGCCACGCTCAAAGCCTGGGAGTCGGAAGAGTTCTGCCGCGAGCAGCTCGGCCGGGCGCAACCTCTGGGCCGCATCGATCGCGCGAAGCTCAACGTCAAAGGCGGCAGCGTCGCAATCGGACACCCGTTTGCTGCAACGGGCGGCCGCCTGCTCGCGACGCTGACGAAGCTCCTGCACGAGAAGGGCTCCGGCAGAGGTTTGATCTCTGTCTGCACGGCAGGCGGCATGGGCGTTACGGCCATTCTCGAAGCGGCCTGAGACGACTACGAACTCGCAATGGCCGACTTCAATACTGTTCTGGCCACGATCAACGCGATTCTCTGGCACGACGGCGTGCTGCTCGTCGTACTCGGAACCGGTGTGCTGTTCACGATCTGGAGCCGCTTCTGCCAGTACCGCGCGCTGACTCACGGCGTGCGCGTCCTCCGGGGCGGCTACGACGACCCGAGCGATCCCGGTGCCATCAACCATTTCCAGGCCCTGTCGGCCGCGCTTTCAGCCACCGTCGGGCTCGGCAATATCGGCGGTGTGGCGCTTGCGATCACGTTGGGCGGCCCCGGCGCCGTCTTCTGGATGTGGATCGTCGGCGTCTTCGGCATGTCGCTGAAGCTGACCGAGGTCGGCCTGTCGATGCTCTACCGCAACACCGACGACCCGGACAACCCCCACGGCGGGCCGATGTGGGTCGCGAGCAAGGGACTAGCCCGGCTCAATCCGCGTCTCGCCTCTACAGGCCGCGCCATCGGTGCCGTCTTCTGCCTGACGCTGCTCGTGTCGACTGCAACCGGCGGCAACATGTTCCAGGCCTGGAACGTCGGTGAGATCACGGAGGAATATTTCGGCATTCCGAGCATCGTCTGCGGCATCGTGCTCGCGATGCTCGTCGGTATGGTCATCATCGGTGGCATCAAACGAATCGGGGCCGTCGCCGGACGGCTCGTGCCGATCATGGTCACGCTCTACCTTCTCGCAGGCGCATACGTGCTGATAATGAGCGCCGATCAGATACTGCAGATGTTCGCGCTAATCGTGAGTTCTGCGTTCTCACCACAAGGGGCCACCGGGGCGTTTATCGGCGGAACCGCAGGCTACGCCTTCTTGTTCGGCATGAAGCGCGCGCTGTTCTCGAATGAGGCCGGCCAGGGCTCATCGCCTATAGCCCACTCGGCGGCCAAAACCGACGAACCCATACGCGAGGCGGTCGTAGCAGGGCTGGAGCCGTTCATCGATACGATCGTGGTCTGTACGTTTACGGCTTTGGTCATTCTCTCGACGGGGACTTGGAATCGTGCGCCGGAGGC
>Ga0224497_10000993_pt1 | contig 18692 bp, 17 predicted proteins | sample SF_Jul11_sed_USG_4_FD_167970 | JGI IMG/M metagenome (GOLD analysis project Ga0224497, IMG submission 167970) | Sediment microbial communities from San Francisco Bay, California, United States - SF_Jul11_sed_USGS_13 | ecosystem: Environmental > Aquatic > Marine > Sediment | place: USA... | reverse complement strand
ATCTTCGCCACCTGCACATAGGACAGAGCTTCAACCTCGGTTCGCGCGGTCATGGCAGCGAGAAGCGGCGCGCCCCGGTTCTCGACTCCGTCGAGGAAGGCCACCTGCTCAGTGATCATCGTCTTGTGCCAGGGCGACAGCACTGGATGTGAAAGGAAAGCGTTGGCGAGATCCTTCTCTATACCTGCAGACACAAGCCGTTGAAAGTTTCTAGCGTAAAGCTGATTGATGGTGTTGTGGGTCATTGCCGCGCGCACCGCCGCTTCCACTTTTCCGCCCGCAATCCCGATTTCAGGGTCCGTAGGCAAATTAATGGTCACTATGCCTGCGCTCAGCTGTCCTGCGCTTCGGGCCGCGGCCACGGTGTCTAGAAATTCCTGAACTTTAGGATTCGAGGAGTAAAGGTCCAGGTCGAGTTCACTCGCGGCGTTGCGCTTGTACGAGGCGAGGACCGGATCACCCGGTTCTAACCCAAAGTAGATGCTCTGTACCTGGGCAGTTGGGTTTTCTTTCCCGGGCGTGAGTTCACCTAACTCCTCAAAGGTCTGGGTGACGTTGCCTTGGACCTGGTCGACCAATTGTGAGGAGGTGCTCAGGGGCGAGGTCAGTATTTCAACGAAGGAGTCGGCGCCAACCGTGAGTTGCCCGCGGAGGGTTTCCGCCAGTTGTTGATTGCTGCGTCGGAATTGATCCACGGCCTGCGCGAGAGTGCGTATTTCGTGCACGCGGACGGCCACCATCGGCAGCGACAGCGTCATGTACTCGCCAAAGTCGGAATCGATTTCGAACTCGAGCCAGTTCCCCCTGTTCTGCACCTCATCGCGGATCCGGTAGTTCCCGGAGGCGAGCATCACCGGTGGAAGGACACGGTCGAGGCTAATCTGGGGCGGTGCTTCGTATTCTTCCGGGGTTGTTTGCGCATCCGCCGCGGCCGCGGTAGCGGCGAGAATCAGAGCGGCAGTGCGTGCGCGCACTGAGATCAACCGAGATCTTCCATGTCGACTACTGGATTACTAAGAAACCCGATACCCTCTACTTCACACTCGACGACGTCTCCGGGTTTGAGGAACTCGGGTGGCTTGCGGGCGAAGCCGACACCGGAAGGCGTGCCGGTTGCGATGATGTCTCCCGCGCGGAGAGTCATGCCCTTAGAGAGAATGGATATGGTCTTGCGTATATCGAAAATCTGATAGCGGGTATTCGAATCCTGTTTGGTTTCCCCGTTTACCCGGCAGCGCAAGTCTAGCGCTTGAGGGTCGGAAATCTCGTCGGCGGTCACCACGCAGGGCCCCATTGGACAGGCGCCGTCGGCGCTCTTGCCGAGAAAAAATTGCTGGTGGCGGAACTGCACGTCGCGTATGGAAATGTCGTTGATGACCGTATAGCCGAAGACGTGCGCGAGAGCGTCGGCCTCGGTGATCCCGCGCCCGGGCTTGCCGATGATGACTCCGAGCTCCACCTCCCAGTCCCACTGGCTGGAAAAGCCGGCGTCGAAGGGTATGGGGTCGAACGGGCCAATGATGCTTCCCACGGCCTTGGTGAACACCACCGGATGCTCTGGCAGCTCGCGGTCCCGCACGGCGGCGGAGGCCGACTCTTCAATGTGTTCCACGTAATTCCAGCCGAGGCAGATGACGTTGTCGGGGGGATTCGGGATCGGGGCGAGCAGCTCGGCGTTTGCGAGCGCTATGCGTACGCCGGTCGAGTCGGGGTCTTCAAACTCACGTAGCATCGAAAGCCCCTCTTCGCCTGCGCTGATGAGCGCCAGCATGCTTCTTGGAATTCCTTCCTTCGGCGTGGACAGGGCGGGAATAATGACGTGATCGGCGGACTGAATACCGAGATACTCAGATCCCTGGTGTTTCAAGGTGACCAGTTTCATGTATCGGCTGTTCTTCTTCTCGGTTCAAAAGGCGCTAGGCCGTTTGCGTATGCTAACCGTATGAGTGAGTCAGGACCACTTCGCCGCCAGCGAATTCTCCGGGGGGCAGGTTAGTCTAAGCGCCCACGGGGCGAGACGTCCCGGCCGCCCTCAAGGACCGAAAAAAGATTTGCCCTGCTTGAACGCCTCCGGGCTGGTCACCAGAATGCTATCTCCGTAGGTCATGGACTGGCTCGCGGGCTGGGTGCCGGCGTGGCGCGTCCCCGCCACGTGAACCGCAATTTGCTTCCTGGCGTCGCTCAAAACCACGTCTTTATAAAAGCTTTCCAGCTGATCGAACGTAATGCTGCGCACGGCGGCGGCCATGCGATCACGAAGATCGAACTGGTAATACTCCTGGTCAAGCTCGTTCCAGTAACGGTTGGTACGTTCCTGCAGCTGAGTTTCCTCTTCAAGAATATTGTTCACCAGGGCTCTCTTATGGCGCTCAAATTCTCCGCTGCTCAAGCTTTTCAACTCTGCGTTAAAGCTGCGCACGAACGCATTCATGTGCTCCGAAAGCGCGTCCGGTCCAGCGACGGGGGATTGAACTACCAGAGCGAGACCCGGTACCTCGAGAATGTTCATATTGCTCGCGAACACGATGTACCCCAGCTGGCGCTCGGTTCTTAGCTCTTCAAAGAATGCCGGCGATACGATCTGAGACACCAGCGCGGCTTTGGCGCGGCTCTCCAGTGATCGATCCTCGCCCTGAAGGTAAGTCACTGCGGCGGACTCTTCGTGGTTGCTGTCAAGCTCTCTTAAATACCGAGCGCCGGGTTGGAGCTTAACCACGCGACCGCGGGGGACCTCTACCGGTCGTGAAGTCGAAAGCAGCCTGACGCTTACGATGTCCTCCATGCGTCGAGCCTCCTCGGGATAAACGTTGCCGTGAGACAGCATGACCACGTCCATGCGCCGGCGGAATTCGGGAATGAAGCCCTTCAGATCATCGAGGCTTAACTCCCTTGCGGCGGCCAGTTGTGCCGCGTCGCTCCACTGCGGGTCGATTAGCAGGTCGCGAAGCTCGTCCAGAGCTCGGTCATAGGGCGCGTTCTCACTACGGTTGCGGATGTTTCGGACGAGATCCTGTTTGAGTATGCGAAAGCGCTGAGGGTCGAGCTTAGGCCGATCCAGCGCTGAAACAATTCGTTTCAATAGCACGTCTTGTTTATCGCTGTATCCGGAAATTCGAATCGTCACACCGCGAATGTGCTTGTACAGGCTGTAGCTCAGGCCGGCAAGATTTGCGGGGTAGGAAAATTCGTTCAGCTCGTCGTTCACCATCGCCACGTAGAGCCGGGTGAGCGCATCGTGCTTCGCTGAGTTACTGGCCACCGGGGATCGCAGGGAAATATAAAAATCCGCGCGCGGAATATTGAACGTTTCATCTTGCTGGTACCAGAGTTCGACGCCGGGCCTTTGATCGATTCTAACCGGCACCGGAGTTGCGTCGCGCGCTGGTTTGACCGCGAGGTTATCCGGTATGAACACATTTGGCGCCGGAAGCGCCAGCTGAGGAGAAATTTCTTGCGACCTCCAGCGTCGCACAACGTCCGCGTCGGGAACACTGAGCCGGAAAGGCGTCTCGTACCTCGGCGTAGTTTGATCTGTCTTCTGGCCTTTGGCGATTACGGTGACAAGAACGTTGTCAGGCCTGAGGCTTTCGAGAAAACCTCGAATGAGTCCGGGGTCGAAGCGTTCGTAAAGATACGGACCGACGACAACGTCCTGCGGCGGATAGAGCTGCAGCGAAGCGGCGAGGCCTCGCACATAAGATAACGGAGACGGCGGTTCTCTGAAGCGAAAATCGATCTCCGCAAGCTGCCGATTTTCATCAAAAATCCATTTCTTTACCCCCTTTTGATCTATGAGATTCAGATATTCGAAAACCGAACCGATGATTTCATCGATACGCTCCATCCCCCGCGGGGTCAGCTTGATCGATACGTTGAAGGTTGCCTGGTTCTGGTCGTCATAACCCGTACCCGCGCTGAGCTCGTCCGCCCATCCGCGCTCTCTGAGCAGCGACAGCAGGCTGCCTTTCCCCTCGTGGCCCAGAAGATGAGCGATGTATGACACCGGCTTGGCGTCGTAGAGGCCTGCGACCGGCGCTATCGGGAAGCTCAAGGACAGACTGCGTTGCTCCTTGATCGGCACCACGTCCAGCCATGCCGGCAGACTCCCCTTGGCGTACAAAGGCACGCTGATGTTCAACGGCTTGGCGCGGGTGTTTGGAATATACGAAAATTTTTCCATGACCCACCGACGGAGTATCTCGGGCGGTTCCTTTCCCAATACCGCCAGGGTCATGAGCCCCGCCGAGTAGTGACTCCGATAGAAATCGATGAGATCCTCACGCACCGGCGATCCCGGCCGATCGGCAAGGGTATCGTCTGATCCCACCGGAAAGTTTGTATAAGGGTGTGCAGGATTCAGCGCCTCTTTGCTCGCAGAAAATATTCGCCGGCCATCGCTCTGCAGGCCGGAAAGAAATTCGGAATTCACCACCTCGCGTTCCCGGGAAACATAGCGCTCGTTGAACAGAGGGGCGATAAAAAACTGAGAAAAACGATCCAGCGCGGGCTCCAGATGATCTTTGTCTATATCAAAGTAGTAATTGGTGTGATCGAAGGAGGTGTAGGCGTTATTGCCGCCCCCGTGTGCGTTGATGAAGTCTTTGTAATCTCCGGGTTCCGGATATTTTTCGGTGCCGAGGAAAAGCATGTGCTCCAGAAAATGTGCGAGGCCCTCACGGTTTTTGGGGTCGCTGCCGTTGCCGACGTTGACGTCCAGGGACGCCGCGGCTTTGTCGGCCTTGGGATCGGAGATGATGAGCGCCTTAAGGCCGTTGTTGAGCTGAACGAACTCGTAGCTTCGGGTATCGTTCGGGCTCTTGACGATTTCGATTGCCGCCGCCGGTAGGGAAGCGAGCGCTGTGAGCGCGAGCGCAAGGGCTGCGCAGAGCAGGGACATCAGGCGCGGCTTAAGCTTCGAATTCAATCTCATGGGCATCAACTTGTTTAATCAGTTTGTTTGAGCAGGATTAGGGCGCGACTTAATCATCCGAATAGGTTTTCGGAACTCGTCTCCCCGCATGAATCATAGTTCGACCTCGGGACAACGGCCGGGTTCCGGCGCGAACGAGGCTGTTGAGGCCATCTCTGGCTGTATTCAGCTCGCGGCAGCTTACGCCCTTGCAGGCGGAAAGCGCATATTCTTGGCAGTCCGTGCCCTAGAACCCATACTTCCGCCATGCTTCGAAGCACCGCCCTAGCCGTCCTCATACTTGCCCATCTCAGCTTTTTTGCGCCATCAGTGCGTGCCGATCAGACGGACGCCAGGCTCGATGCCCTCTTCGTGAAGCTGCAAAACACCACCGATCCGGTAGAAGGCGCCCGAATCACCCGACAGATTCGCATCATATGGCGCCAGACGGAAAATGAAACTGCCAACAACGCCATGGCCAACGCAGGGTGGAAGCTTTACAACAAGCAATATCATGAGGCGATCGATTTACTCAATCGGGCGCTGACCGCCGAGCCCGACTACGCCGAAGCGTGGAGCCGCCGCGCCGCCGTGTTCTATTTGCTGGGTGAGTACCCCAGCGCCCTGGAGGACATCAAGAGCACGCTGGCGCTGGAGCCCCGGCACTTCGGCGCACTGGCCGAGCTTGGCGCTATTCACATGCAGCTGAAAAATTTCGAGGTGGCGAAGAGCGCCCTTCTCAAGGCGCTGGAAATCAATCCCCACCTGGCCGGCACGCGCCAAAACCTTAAGACCGTGGAGAGCCGTCTCGTCGGCGAGCCCGCCTAAATCCCCTTCCCAAGGGCGCTCCCTCGGCTTATAACCGGATGTAATTTCTAAATCGCGTTACCTTCTTTTCCTTTCAAAAACCCCGGGGTTAGCATGAGCCATTCGGTGTGGCTACGGATCGCCACGCCCAACGCCTAAGCGCGAGGAATAGATAAATGCCCGTCCGAAGCCATCTCCACGGTACCCCCCGGGTCCACCTCATTCACGAGAACGCGGCGTGGACCGCGCCCCTCATTCGAGCGCTCGACGCCCGCGGAGTGCCATATCACGACTGGCACCTGGACGCCGGCATCGTGGATCTGGACGCCGCGCCGCCCCCCGGGATCTATTACAACCGCATGAGCGCGTCCTCCCATACCCGCGGCCATCGTTTTGCTCCGGAGCTCACGGCATGCGTGCTCGACTGGCTGGAAAGCAGCGGTGCATGGGTCATCAATCCGAAGAGCGCGCTGACCCTGGAGCTGAGCAAGGTGGCCCAGTATGCGGCCTTGTCGCGGCACGGAATTCGCACACCCCGCACCGTCGCCGCCGTCGGGCAAGAGGCGCTTATAGCGGCCGCGAAAACAATGCGCGGACGATTTATCACCAAGCACAATCGAGCCGGGAAAGGGCTCGGAGTGCGCCTGTTCGATAACGCGACGGAGCTCGAACAGTCGCTCCACCGGGGCGAGTACGAAAACTCCGTCGACGGTGTAAATCTGGTGCAGCAATATATTCAGGCGCCCACGCCGCACATTACCCGAGTGGAATTCATTGGCAGGCGTTTTTTCTACGCCGTTCGAGTGGACACCTCAGAGGGCTTCGAGCTTTGCCCGGCTCAGTCCTGTGCGCCTGAAGACGCTTTTTGTCCCGTAGGCGAAAAGGCCAATGGTGCAAAGTTCGAAATCATTGAAGGTTTCACTCATCCGCTCGTCCGGCGATTCGAGCGCTTCATGTCGACAGAGCAGGTGGACGTTGCCGCATTCGAGTTCATTGTCGATGGCGAAGGCCGAAGCTACACCTACGACATTAACACCAACACCAACTACAACGACGACGCAGAAGCGCGCGCCGGACTGTCCGGCATGGTGGCGCTGGCGGACTTTCTTGCTGCGGAGTTGAAACGCTACCAGCACGAGTCAAAATCCGACGCCGCCTGAGCGCGGCTAGACATCCATCGATTGCTGATAGTGCACTCTTGCCAGCCTCCAGCCTCCAGCCTCCAGCTTCAGGCCCCCTTCACCCTCCGCTCGCGGAAAGTCATGTAAGTGGTGCTGGCGAAGATGACGGCGCCGCCGATCCACGTGGCGGCGTCAGGCACCTCGGCAAAGAGCATAAATCCAATCAGGCTGGCCCAAAGCAGCCGGGTGAAATCCACGGGAAATACCGCGGTGGCATCCGCAAGTCGAAACGCGTTGGTCATCGCCAGGTGCCCGAGCGTCGCGAGCAGACCAACCAGCAGTAACCAAACAAGCTGCGTCGGCGTGGGCGTGGTCCACACCGGCAATGCCAGGGGCAGTGAAAAGAGCGTCAACAGCACCGAGTTCCATGCAACGATACAGACGATGGAATCCGTGCTGGACAATCGTTTCACTGTCACCAGGGCAAGCGCCCAGAAGATCGACGAAGTGAGCACAATCCAGGCGCCTGGTTCCACCGACTGAAAACCGGGCCTCAATATAATGAGCGCGCCAACAAAGCCGATGATCACCGCCGCCCATCTTCTCAATCGCATGCGTTCACGAAGAAACAACGAAGCAGCGATGGATCCGAAAATAGCGGCGGTGAAGCTGAGCGCGGTGGCTTCGGCGATGGGTACGACGCTCAGTCCATAGAACCAGAGGGCCATGGCGAGTATGCCAAAGCAGCTTCGAAGCAGCTGAAGCCTGGGCTGCCGGCTTCTGAGCTCCGCAACTCCGGCCCGGAACATCAGCGGAGCCATAACAAACAGCCCGAAGAGATTGCGGAAAAAAGTAATTTCGAAAGCGTGCATCTCGGCGCTTAAGAACCGTACAAGTGCATGCATGCCGGTAAGCGCGAAGGTGGCGAGCAGCATGAAAAGCATACCGCGGGTGTTCGCCACACCGGTCGCGCGAGTGGCGGCGATAGACTCGGGCCTCAAGGTGACGGAATCTGTGACGCGCTTTTTCGAGTTTCGCAGACCTCTTGCGATTCAAGGTTCGAGTTGGGCCGGGAGACGGATAGAGCGCGATCGGCGACGCTCGATTCACTATCGAGCGTCGAGGATGCGGCCTGATCCTTCGTCTTGAATCTCGTTTTGGTCGGGGTCACGTTTTCTCGCCGGCCTTTCCACCCAGGCACTCGGGTGATTGCGGCGAGGTAGACGTCCAGGTTGACGGCGAATAGGTGTGTAGCGCGAGCGCGTGTACCCGGTCTTTGAGCTCATCTGAAAGCAGAGAGTAGACCATGCGGTGCTGGGATATCAGGCTCTTTCCCTCGAAGGCTTCGCTCACCAGCACAACTTTGAAATGAGACTCCGAGCCCGGAGGCACATTGTGCTGGTGGCTTTCATTCACGACCTCCAGATGCTGCGGGTTGAGCCCCGCAGCGAGCTTCGCTTCGATTGTCTGCTGAACGCTCATTTTCACTCCGGTCAACCAAATCGCTCCGTCAGATCGACCCGCGGCAAGCCGCGAGGTCTGAAAACGCTCCGCCCATTTTATCCAGATTGGGTCTTAAAGGCGCCCGTTCAGCCGGCGTATCGGTCCTCAATAAGGCGCTGGCTCACGCCCTCCAGGGCTCCACTAATTCCGCTGTCCACCGCAGCGGCGAGCTTCCGGCTCAAACCCTTCTTGGTGATGTACTTGACCTCGAAGATCCCCGTTTGCGCGCTGCGCTCGAGCAGGTAATCGTCGCTGGTCTTGAGGTCGTCGCAGAGATTCAATTCCTTTGCCCTCTTGCCGTACCAGTGTTCTCCGGTGGCGACACGGTTGATGTCCAGTGCCGGTCGCTGTGCGGCAACGAACTCCTTGAACAGCGCGTGAGTGTCTTCAATCTCCTCACTGAACTTGGCCCGGTCGGCATCACTGATCTTTCCGAAAAGCGTCACGGTCCGCTTGAACTCCCCACCCTTGAATTGTTCGAAATCCACGCCCTTGTCGGTGAGCAGACGGTTGAAGTTCGGAACCTGGGCCAGCACGCCAATGGAGCCGAGGACCGCAAAAGGCGCAGCGAGAATCTTATTTGCGACGCACGCCATCAGATAGCCGCCGCTTGCGGCAATCTTGTCCACCGCTACGGTGAGGGCAACGCCGCGTTGCCGGATCCGCGCCAGCTGCGAGGCCGCGAGCCCGTGGTCGTGAACAAGCCCGCCGGCGTTCTCCAGCCTTACCAGCACCTCGTCACCGGACTTTGCCAGGGTCAATATGGCCGACACCTCCTCCCTGAGAGAGGCGACCGCGCTTGCGCGGATGTCACCGCGGAAATTGATGACGAAAAGTCGGCCCAGGTCTTTCGACTCCTTTCTGGCAGCCTTTCGTTTTTTCGCCGCCTTGGCTTCCGCCTTGAAAGCTTTCTTCGGCAGTATTCCGTGTTTGAGCGTCAGTTCCATGGTCGTGAACCGCTGGTTCAGATCCTTGATCTCCAGCCGCTCGTCGTCGCGCTCGCGCCGGGCGGCGGCGGCGGCGATGATGGCGACCACCACGCCAATCCCCGCGACCAGCGTCGCCACCTGGGCAAGGAACAAGCCGTACTGCATCAGATAATCAATCATCTCGGACTCCTCGTTGTCAGTGCTATCGGTTCAGCTGAATTCATGGTCCGCGGCCAACTTAGGCCCCGCGGCCGCCACGGACCACCGCCTCGGCGGCGGCGTTGATGGTAACTCCTCGTCGCGCCGACCCGGGCCATCGGCCATTCACGACTGGGTTCGAACGGGATGGTGTCGCGCGGGCGGCCTCCCTTTTCAGGCCAACCCTGGATCCCGGCGAGCAAGTCGCCGACGTTCGGTCTAAGCTCATTTTGCGGGCTCAAGAAAGGCGCTGCCCTGACGCCAAGGTAGTCTGACCACGGGGTTTCGGCGACGTTTCAAGCCCGCTCACTCGAATCAGCTGACGCATGAAGGGACTAGAAAGCCAAACGCTTGGTAAGTACGAACTCGTCCGCGAGATCGGCCGAGGCAGCATGGGAACGGTCTACCTTGCCCGGGACCCATTTTCACTGCGTGATGTGGCCGTGAAAATCGCCGACGTGGATCCTAAGAGCAGCCAGCGAATCGCCCGGCGCAGGCGCAAGCTGTTCTTTAATGAAGCAAAAGCAGCTGCCAGGCTTCGTCACCCCAACATCATTGCCACCATAGACGCCGGGATAGACGACTCGCTGCGTTATATCGCGATGGAGTACGTGGCGGGAGCGCAGACGCTGGATCTGTTCTGCATACCGGGCAACCTTCTCCCCATAGACCGCGTGGTCAGCATCATGCTCAAGTGCGCGATCGCGCTGGACTACGCGCATAACAGGGGAGTCATCCATCGCGATATCAAGCCGAAGAACATCATGCTTACCCAGGATAACGAGGTAAAGATTTGCGATTTCGGCATCGCCCTACTTACCGAAGGCGAAGATATCGATACTACGCAGGTCATGGGCACGCTCGGCTCGCCACGCTACATGTCTCCTGAGCAGGTTACTAACGAAGGCATCACCAACCAGTCCGATATTTTTTCTCTCGGGGTCGTACTCTACGAGTTACTCTCCGGAAACAATCCTTTCTCAGCGCGCAATATGGCGGATGTCACGCAGAAGATTACCCGTGAGGCGCACCGGCCTCTGAAGGAAATCCGGGACGACATTCCTTCCGCGCTGATGCATATCGTTGACCGCACTCTGAAAAAGCATCCTGCCGGGCGCTACCGCGTGGCCATGGAATTGGCCGCCGACCTCAACCTTATTTACCAGGATATCAAGCTCAGTGAGCAAGAACTCTCCGGCAAGGACAGGCTGGAGGCGCTTAAGGAGCTGTCCTTTTTCCGGGGCTTCGAGGAGTCGGAGTTAATGGAGGTCCTGGTGAGCGGCGTCTGGAGACACTACGATGTGGGCGAGGTAATCTTGGAAGAAGGCAGCGAGGAGGATGGATTTTTCGTGCTCATCGTCGGCCGCGTATCGGTTCGCCGCGCCGGAACAGAGATCGGCGTACTGGAACCCGGCGCGAGTTTCGGCGAGATAGGCTTTTTCTATCGACCGGAGCACGAGGCCAGCATCGTGGCAAAGGACTTGGTTACCGTACTCCAGGTCGGAATCAACCACATCGAACATGCTTCCGTGAGCTGTCAACTCAGATTCCATAAGGCAATTTTAACAAACGTTTCAAAACGCTACGTTAGCGCATTGGGTCAGCTCGGGACGAGGTAAGAAACCTCTGAAAAATCTGAGGTTGCCCAAGTAGACTATATAGCCCATGGGTTTGACGGGCTGTCGGATTTGACCCGCCCGCTGGAGACGTTCTTTCATCATGTCGGTGGCGGAGTTCCGTTTTTACGAGGAGCTCAATGACTTTTTGAGCCCGTCTCGTTGCAAGAGATCGTTTCGCTACGCATTTGCCGACAACGCGACGGTGAAACAAGCGATAGAAGCGCTGGGTGTGCCCCACACCGAGGTCGAGCTTATTCTCGTCAACGGAGTCCCCGTGGACTTCGCCCATCGACTCGAAGACGGCGACCGCGTCAGCGCCTACCCGGTGTTTGAATCTCTGGACGTGACGCCGCTGCTCAAACTGAGGCCCAAACCGCTGCGGACGATTCGTTTCCTCACCGACGCGCATCTGGGCGCGCTGGGCAGGCGGCTTCGCCTTCTCGGTTTCGACACCCGGCACGCGGGTGCCCTGGGCGACGCTGAAATCGCCTCGATTTCCGCCGACGAGCGGCGGGTGCTGCTGACCCGGGATCGCGAGCTGCTCAAGCGCAGGCAGATCACCCACGGCTGCTACGTACGTCAGAGCGATCCGGGGCTTCAGCTCGACTACGTGATCCAGCGGCTCGATCTTCGGCGCGCCGCGCGGCCGTTCACCCGCTGTATCGAGTGCAACGGCATTCTGAAAGAAACGACCCCGGCGGCAGTCGTGGATCAGGTTCCGGGTGATGTCGCCAAGCGCTTTGACCGCTTCTGGAGCTGCGGCGACTGCGAGCGGGTTTACTGGCGCGGATCCCACTTCGAGTCGTTGTCAGAACGCGTGGCCGGGGCGCTGGCGGACTAAGGATGACTCGTCCTTGACACCCGATCTAAGCAAGAAGGCGGCGCATTCTTAGTTAACGGCAAAATCCTGGCCGACTGTGCTGGAGGAGGCTTCGTGCTACGCTCCATCGCAGCGGTTTTGCCGTATCCGTCGAGTGTGCCAGGGTGGCATCTTCCTGTAGTAACGACTTTCTCCCGGTTCTCCTCTCGCTCGCCGCGGCATTTCTATTCGCCACCGGGATCCAGTTTGCGCGCTTAGGTCTCGAACATACCGACACCCGCACCGCGACGCTCACGCAAATTGGCGCCGCTACTTTGCTTTACTGGTTCGCCGCGCCGCTTTTCGTCGAGGGCTGGTTCTTCACCTCCCCGGCGATCCTTCTGCTGGCCGCCATCGGGCTGTTCCGTCCCTTTCTTTCCGCAAACCTTGCTATGGCGGGCACACGGTTGCTCGGTCCAACCATCTCCAGCACTGTTTCTTCCACGGCGCCGATGTTTGGTGTCTTCTTGGGCGTACTGGTGCTGGAAGAGTCACTTACCCTCCCGGTTATCACCGGCGCACTCGGCATTGTTTTGGGTGTTGCGTGTCTGTCATGGAAAGGCGACGTCAGCCGCACTTGGCCGCTATGGGCGCTCGCCCTGCCCATAGGCGCCGCACTTCTCAGGACCTTGGCGCAGATGTTCGCTAAGATTGGGATGGATTCGATCCCAAGCCCTTTTTTCGTCGGTCTGGTGGGTTATACGGTGTCCTTTGCAATTGCACTGCTTAGCACCCGCGGGCTTGCCAGGCGCAGACCTGAGCGATTGTGGACCCCCGGCTCCAGATGGCTCGTGCTGACCGGGCTTTGCTACGGCTTTGCGATTCTGGCCCTTAACACGGCGCTCCAGTGCGGCCAGCTGGTGGTGGTCTCGCCCATCGTCGCCTGCTCGCCGCTGTTTTCTTTGTTGCTCGGCTGGTTTGTTTTCCGCGAGCGGACAATTGATCGAAGGGTTGTTCTGGCAGTCGTTTTGGTGGTGCCGAGCGTTGCCCTGATCGCGCTCAAGGGTTGAGGCGGAAAGCGGTGTTTCTCTCATCATCGGGGTGTTAATCTTTTAGCCGATGCCGTGAGCGCGAAGCACGAGGGTTAATACCATGAGAACGCTGCTCGTTCCATTCTTTGATGACGCCAAGGCCGAGGCAGCCCTGGCCAGCGCTTGTCACGTGGCCCGCCGCTTTTCCAGTCACGTGGAAGGTCTGTTCGTGTTGCGGCCGCCGCCTGTGTTCGAGGGAGAGGGCATCGCCATGGCCGGGTCGTACATGACTCAGTTTCGCGAGGAGGGCCGAAGACTCGCCGATAGCGCCAAGCAGCGGTTTGAGCGATTCATCGCGGCGCAGAACATCAGCGTAAAGACCCTGGGCGAAGCGGAAGATGCCCCCACCGCCGGATGGCGGGAGCTCGAGGGCCTGGAAGGCCCGGTCATCAGCGATCACGCGCGCCTGTTCGACATGATGGTGATCGGGCGCGAGTTTGGTCACCCTTGGTTCGACTGGCAGGTGATGTGCGAGGCGGGGCTGTTCGAGAGCGGCCGCCCCGTGCTGGTGACGCCTGATCAGCCTGGCAGCGCGCTGGGAGAAAACATTCTGCTAGCGTGGAACGGCGGAACAGAGACCGCCCGCGCGATTTCCATGAGCATGCCTTTTTTGACCCGGGCGAAATCCGTGCTCGTGCTGACCGTCGAGGGCGCCACGGTGCCCGGTCCGGCGGGAGACGCGGTGGCGGGGCATTTGAAGAGAAACGGCATCAAGGTGAATTCAAAGACGGTGAATCTCGGTAGCCGCGCGGCCGGTGAGGTCATCATCAACGAGGCGCAGAATTTCGGCGCGGACATGATCGTCAAGGGCGCCTACACCAACAGCCGGCTGCGCCAGCTCGTCTTTGGCGGCGCAACGCGCTACCTGCTGGGAAAGGCAAGCCTGCCGCTGCTACTCGCTCACTGACCCTCTGTTCAAAAACTTCGCTTAGCAGAAGCTTCGTTCGCGCGCTCGTTTCCAGAGTGGGAACCTAGTCCTTCCCGCGAAACCGCTGCAGGTAGAGCTCTTGCGCCAGGGATTGGATCGCTCCGGGACGCGCGTCACGTACCTCGCTGATGGCGGACAAAGGCTCTAATCCAAACTCCACCAGCAGTCGCGCTGCGACCGTGCCGGTCCGGCCCAACCCCGCCCAACAGTGGACCACGAAGCGCCCATGATTCTTCAATATGCTCCGCAAGCGTTCGCCTTCCTCGATCCAGGCGGCATCGAAGGTGTCGTCGGGAGCGCACATGTCCCGAATCGGAAGATGTCGCCACCACAAATCGAGGTGCTTCGCCGTCTCGGCAATGCGACCGATCTCGAGCATTTCAATTTCTTCCTTTTCCAGCAGCGTCACCAGTCCGACAGCGCCCCATTCACGCATGGCGCGCAAATCGTCCTCCAGCTTCCTCGCCCGGCTGCCGAAGAAAGTGTGCAGTCCGGGGCAGGCGCAAAGGCCTATGCGTCCCCCGGTTCCCGGGACGGAAACGCTATCGATGCGCAGGGCGCCCGGTTTCGACAACATTATTCCTTCTCGTCTTCCAGCACGATCTTGAAACGCGCGCCTCCCAGCGTGCTTTCCCCGGCTTCCAGAATGCCGCCGTAAACTTCCGTCACCAACTCGTCGACGATAGCGAGCCCGATTCCTTGCCCAGGCACGGATACGTCGCCCCGAGCGCCCCGAGCGCGAAAGGTCTCGAGCTCGGTATTAGGTAATCCTGGCCCGTCGTCCTCCACCGCGATCTCCAGCCGCTGGCCGCTGCGACTCCCCTCGAGCCGCACTTTCCCCCGGCCCCATTTGCACGCGTTGTCGAGAAGGTTACCGAGAATTTCGGTCAGGTCGCCCTCATCACCCTTGAAGCTCAAGTTCTTGTCCATTGTCACGTCGATTTGGAGCTGCTTGTCGGCGTAGACCTTCAGCAGGGTGCTGCGGATGCGATCGACTACTTTTGCGACTCCCACCGAGGGCGTAAGCGCCGTGCGCCCCGACGCCGCGGCGCGCTGCAGCTGGTAGTGAATAGTACGGTCCATGCGCTCAACTTGTTCCGTGAGAGTGGCGCGGGGTGTGCTGGATTCCTGCAGCGCTTCGACTTCGTTGCGTAAAACCGCCAGCGGCGTTTTAAGACTGTGCGCCAGGTCCCCTAAGGCGTTGCGATAGCGCTCCAGCTGTCTTCGGCTATGGACGACGAGCAAATTGAGATTTTGCGTCAGCCGCGCTAGTTCCTTGGGGTAGCTCCCTTCCAGCTCATGTTTTCTTCCGGCCTCGATATCCGCCACATCTCGGGCGAGCTTGCGCAAGGGCGCCAGACTCCAGCGCAGCACCGCGCCCTGGACTGCGAGCAATACCAGGCCGGCGCCGGCTAGCCACAACCACAGCGTGCCTCGAAAGCGAGCGATTTCCGCTTCAAACGGCGCCCGCGCTTCGGCCGCCTGAAGCGTGAACTCCTTGTCCTGGCCGTCGGGAAAGGCCCACTTGAGGCCGAAGGCCAGGGCGAACAGCGCCGCGCCCTGGGTGTCGCGGGTGGTGGAAAACACGGCAACGCCCGGCTCCTTGGCCCGGGGATAGTCGATATCGATGCCCAGCGCCGAGCGCGAATGCCAGAGCACCCGCCCGGACTCGTCCACAAGCTGGGCGTACACCCCGGATTGCGGCACCGACAGCCTGGGCTCGGGTAACGCCTCGGGAAGCTTGAGCGCGCCCTCATCCGGCTCGGCCGCGGCGATGAGGGCGTAGATCCGCGACTGCAGCCGGTCGTTCACCCGGGCAAGCGCGCTTTCCCTGAATGCCCGGTCCAGGGCGACGCCGGCGAGTCCGAGAAAAGCCGCCAGCACGACGCTGGCGGACACGATCAGTCGCGCGTTGAGTGAAAGCATCCGATTAGCCAGGATATTTCATCGGTGAAAAATCCCGGCTAGGCGTCGCCGTGGTCGAAACGGAAGCGGTAGCCCTGTCCGCGGCGGGTTTCTATAGGATTGAGTTTCCGCTCAGGGTCGAGCTTTCGTCGCAGTCGGCCGACGAGAACTTCGAGCACATTGCTCTCGGGGTCTAAGTCTTCGTCATACACGTGCTCAACCAGCTCGCCCTTGGGTACTACTTTGCCCGCGTTCATCATCAGATATTCGAGCACTTTGTACTCGAACGCGGTGAGCTCCACGGGGATCCCCTCGGACTCGACAGTGCGACTGCCGGTGTCCAGCTTCACCGGTCCGCACTGGAGCAGATTGCGACTCAAGCCCGAAGCACGCCGCACCAGCGCCCTCATGCGTGCAAGAAGTTCTTCCATATGAAACGGCTTGACCAGGTAGTCATCCGCACCGGCTTCGAGACCGTCCACCTTGTCCTGCCAGCGGCCGCGGGCGGTAAGAATGAGCACCGGGAATGCACGCCCACCGGTGCGCCACTTGCGAATGACATCTATTCCGGAACGTTTCGGCAGACCCACATCCACCACCGCCACGTCGATGGGATACTGCTCGCCGAAATACAGCCCCTCTTCTCCATCGCTGGCGGTATCCACGGCATAGCCGGCCTTGCGTAAGCGCTTCTCCAGCTGTTCGCGCAGTGGCGCTTCGTCCTCGATAACCAGAGCGCGCACGGTTCTAAATCCTCCGGCCTAACCGAGGATGTTTCCAGAGCTTCCGTCTACGTGGTAGATGCGCACGTAGCCGTTCTTGAGCACCTTGACCTGATACACCACGCGTCCGTCACGCTCCATTGCGCGCACCCCGAGCACCCGTCCCCCGGTGAGATCCCGCACGATGGCGGCTGCCTGGTCCGGGCCGATATCTGCGGCGAGATTCACCTCGCGGGCAGCCCGTTGTGGCGCGTGACCCGCGAAAGCCGGAGCTGCGGAAAGTATGGCGGCGGCGAACATCAGGGTCGCGGCGAGTCGCTTGGTCCGTTTGATCATTCGCAGGTTGCTCACTGTGATTTTGGTAACTCGCCGGGCGTCTGCGGCGGTCCGGATGGGTTTCGCGCCGCCGGCGAAAGGTCAGTTTAACTTTAGCAGCCTTCACTGTCCGTATCGCCGGCGGGGCGACAGTGCTGAGTTCAGTTGACGGGAACCACGCTGACGCTGACCGGGATGCGGTCACCCGGGTGATGCTGCGTGCGCGTGACGTACACGCGGCCGTTGTAGCCGTACTTCACCCGGTAACCCTCGACCCGTTCTTCCTCGTGATACTCAGTGCGCACCGTGCAGCGGGTCTCGATGGTGGTATAAGCGCTATAGGTACCGGCAGCGGCTCGATAACGCGCGTGGTCGCGACCCACGGAGCCTCCCAGTAGGGCGCCAGCAACGGTCATCAGCGTCTTTCCGTCGCCTTTGCCGAACTGGTTCCCCACCACGCCACCGATAATGCCGCCGATGATCGTGGGCGTGGCGGAATCGTGGTAGCGAACGCTTCGCGGCACCGTAACCTCCTCGTCCCAGCATTCCCGCCGCGGGGTCTCAACGCGCACGATCTTGGTAATCGGTTCCACCTCGATAACTTCCGCGGAATCGGTGTAGCTGCCGGTTCCGTAGGCCGGATAATCGTACCGGCCGGCTTTCGCCGCCTGGGTGTAGGCGAGCGCCATGACCATGACGCCCGCAATGAGTTTGCCCTTGTTCATGACCTTACTCCTGTAACCAATCCTTTCACTTAACAGCGGATATCTTTGTCGAATACGGGTATCACCGTAACTTCAAGCGTCAATTGATAGGAATGACGAAGCTGGCGCCGTATCCCAGTTGGCCGTAACCGTAGCCGTAGCTGCGACCGTAGCGGGGATTCCACCAGTAGTGGTGGCCACGCCGATACGGTCGGTGGCGGTACCAATACCTCTGCCCGCGCCAATGGCGATTCCCGGGACGGTAATTGCCGCGGGGCCCTCGATACTGGCCTCGGCCGCCGCGGTAATTGCCGCCGTGTCCGCCAAAATCCCTGCGGGAACCGCGAAAGTCCCGCTGCGGTCCCCGAGCTTGGCTCTGATGGCCGCCAACCTGAACCGAGCGGTCGCTGCCGGCATGCATGCCACGCGCGCCGTTGCCCTTGGCCGCCATGGCGGGTGCCGACAACATCAACGCGACGCTCAAGGCGCCGGCGCTCAGAAGTCGTGCTTGTTTCATTGCGTTCATGACTAAACCCTCTTTCGATGCTCATTGTTCGAGCCTGGCGCACATTCTGCGCGGGGTCGCCTGAACCCAAGCTGAATCGAAAAAAAGCCGGATTTACCCCCGATTTCGGCCAATTCGAACGAAGCCAGTCGGGGCTGACATCGTCATCAGGGAACGGATGGGCGCTAGGTCCGGGCGCCGGGCGCGCCCGAGCCTCAGGCCGAGGTGGTTGTGGCCACGAGGCGGCGGGTCAAGTCGAACTCCGGCTCGGCCAGCCCCTCGAGAATGGTGAAATGATTGATTCCGGGAATCTCCACGTAAGCCACCCGGGCCCCGTACTCTTTCCAGCGCGAAGCCAGATCCTTGGACTGCCAGCGGAACTCCTCGCTCTCGTCGCCGCCCACGCAGACGTGGATGGGTCCGTGCATCCGCGGCCTCATGAGTGCGGGGCTGTTGCGCTTTGCCGCGTCGAGGTCCATTCGCAGGTCGTCGTTGACCGAATGCCTGATCAATGGTTCGAGGCTGAACAGCCCGCTCACCGGGGTTGCGCTTTTGACCAGGTCTTTCGGCAGTCCTCGCTCGAATTCAGACCAGTGGGTGGCGGCCAGCATGGCGGCTAAGTGGCCGCCGGCGGAGT
>Ga0224497_10000989_pt1 | contig 18724 bp, 17 predicted proteins | sample SF_Jul11_sed_USG_4_FD_167970 | JGI IMG/M metagenome (GOLD analysis project Ga0224497, IMG submission 167970) | Sediment microbial communities from San Francisco Bay, California, United States - SF_Jul11_sed_USGS_13 | ecosystem: Environmental > Aquatic > Marine > Sediment | place: USA... | reverse complement strand
AGCCCGCCTACATCGGCGCCGGACAGATCCCTGCCGACAGCGCCATGTTCGTGCAATTCGAAGTCGACGGCAGCATAAAAGGCCACGGAGGCTGCAATTCCTTCTTCGGCTCGCTCGAACAAACCGGCTCCGGAGCGGAGATTGGCTCGCTTGGCGCAACGCGCATGGCCTGTGCCGAGCCGATCATGAATCGGGAAACAGCGTTCATGGATGCCCTGCAGAAGACCAGGCGATTCGAAATTGGCGCCGGCCGTCTGCAGCTGCTGGGCGACGACAATGTGATGCTCGCCGAACTCGTCTCGGGAGAGTGACAGAAGGCTGTCGGAGAGAGCGTTGATCGATCCACGTATCCTGGCGCTGGGGATATTGACGACCACAGTGCTTGCGGATGCCGCGATTGCGGAAGACGACGAACCGAGTGTAGAGCTAACTCCGTTCGGAGCGTACCGCTTTGGCGGCACGTTCAATGTCGAGGGAACGTCCGAATCCTATAAGCTCGAAGATTCGTCGAGCTTCGGCCTGATTCTGAATTTTCCATACAGAGACAACACGCAGTGGGAGATTCTTTACTCGAGACAGGAAACTGACGCGACATTCAGCGGCGCAACGATCAATGATCCGGTCGTCGATGTCGATCTTCAGGTTCTGCAGCTCGGCGGTACTTATCAGGGCACAGGCGACACCGTGCGGCCTTATTTTGCGGCTACTATCGGTGGCACGCGTGTGCGATCCCGCTCGGGCGGTGACAAGAGTGACACGTTTTTGTCAGGCTCAATCGGTGTCGGTTTGCTGTTCAAGCCCGATTCACGATTGGGCCTGCGCATCGAGGCGCGCGCTTACGGCACGCTGATGGACTCGGACACAGAGCTGTTCTGTCAGACAGGACCCGACCTGAGTATTTGTGCCGTGCGCGTCAAAGGCGATCTTCTGTCGCAAATAGAGACGCTTGCGGGTGTCGTATTTCGCTTTTAGGCAAATGGGGACATCCCTAATTTGAAGCATGAATACTCTAAATCAGGGATGTCCACATCTGGTGTTTGCTACTTCAAGAACCTGGAGGCCAGCCCGGCCAGACCTTTGGTGCCGCCTATCGAGTCAAGCAGGCTGCCGCCGCGGCTGCTCTTATCGATAAGCTCCGGAAGCGCCTGAGCAAGACTGCTGCTGGCTTCTTCCTTGCTGACGCCGACCCTGGCTGCGAATGCCTCGATCTTGTCGCTACCGATCGCTTCTTGAAGCTGTGCCGGAGATAGCGATTCGTTGGACCCATCACCCAGCCACGACTGAGCTTTCTGGGCCAGATCGCCGCCGGATCCGGTGAACTTGGCCACGATGTCGCCAAGGTCGAATCCTTTGCTGCCACCGACAAGATCATCGAGCGCCGAAGCGGCGGCGCTCGAATCTCTATTACCGCCGAGCTTCTGCATCAGCACCTGCGTGGCCAGTTCTTTGATGTCCATGCCTTTTCCTCTCAAGTGGATAATCGTGCCAATCGAGAGTTTAAAGAATGATGGCGTCAGAGATTGTGAATTATTGTGTCATCGGCTTCGGAAGGAGATCGGCCTAAGGAAACAAGGTCGAAAGCGACATGCCGTTCGTCGCCGGCAGACAGGCTTATCGATCAGGCAGGACGACTTCGAGGCTTGATTCAGCCTGCGGCCTGTCGACGCCGGACCTTGTTTGCGTACATGCGCGCGTCGGCATCCTCGAGCAGCCTGTCGATACTGTCGTGGCGTTCGGGGTCGTACTTTATTCTACCCACACTCCATCGCACATGGCGATTCACTTCACTGGTGGTAGCACGAGCGAGCGTGCCCATTCGCGCCAGCGACGGTTCTGGACAGACCGTCTTGTCCGCCATCATTACGACAAACTCGTCGCCGCCAAGGCGGCAGACAACATCTGCACTGCGAAAGCTCTTGAGCAATAGTCCCGCGAAAAATTTCAACGCTTCGTCACCAGCCTTATGACCGAACGTATCATTGAGCTTCTTGAAACCGTCCAGATCGAAGAACAGTACCTCGATGTCGAGGTTGGTTCGCTGACAAAGCGGCAGGAGATGGCCGGCGACCATGCTAAGGCCGCGGCGATTCGCAATCTGTGTCAATTCGTCGACATTGATTTGCGAGGCTGTCGCGAGTTCGTCGTCGACCAGCGCCGCGAAATCAATCAGCGTCTGTATGTCGTCGGCCGTCAGGCTGCGCGGCTTGCTGTCGATGATGCAAAATGTACCGATGCGTCGTCGATCCAGTGAATGTACCGGGTAGCCTGCGTAAAAGCGGATTTTCGGATCGCCGGCGACGAGAGGATTGTCGGCGAATCGTGGATCGAGCAATGCATCCTCGACGACAAACGCCCGCTCCTCGAGGATTGCATGGCCGCAAAAGGATATTTCCCGCGCCGTTTCGCAAGCCTCCAGACCCTGTTTCGATTTGAACCACTGGCGATCCGAATCGACAAGGCTAACGAGGCACATCTCGACGTCGAAGCAACGCTTTGCCATGCGCGTAATACGGTCGAAACGCTGCTCTGGTCCGGAGTCGAGAATTCGCATCGAGTGAAGACTAACGAGTCTCAAGGTTTCATCGAGCGGTATCGGTGGCTTCTCCACCGGTTTTCTCCTTAATATAGTGTACGGCCGGGAATACGGTGGCTCGCAATGTTAGGGAAACCGGGCGTCCAAAGGTAATCAGAACGCGCTTTCTGTGAAGCGCGTCCGATTTCCGCTGCGATTATGTGAATCCGAGCAGAAAAGGGCACATGCCGCATGCCAGCAAGCTGAACGATATCCCACGTCCCCGTATGCCGTTGCCGCACAAGAAATCGCTCCCAAATCGCGCCGGGAAACCCTAGAATCGCGCCGGGACGCCGCCGCAATTGATCGGCGGGGTGGGCATACAGTGTTTTCACAGCGGCTCGGGCCATCGGTTGGGGCCACCATTCTCTGATTGTCACCATGAAACACGCACTAGCCCCGGTCGCGGCGTTGCTGATCGGGGTATCCATACTTCTGACTGGGCAGGGCCTGCAGGGTACGCTTCTGCCGGTGCGCGCATCGCTCGAAGGCTTTTCGACGATCGCGATCGGCATCATGGGTGCGGCGTACTTCCTCGGCTTTACGCTGGGCTGCCTGAAAGGAGGTGAGCTCGTCAGGCGCGTCGGCCACGTGCGCGTGTTCGCCGCCATGACGGCATTGGCCTCCGCATCGCCGCTCTTGCACGGCCTGGTCCTGAACGCGAGCGTCTGGAGCCTGCTACGTATGCTCACGGGCTTCTGTTTTGCGGTGCTGTATGTAGTTATCGAGAGCTGGCTCAATGAGCGGTCGACGAACGAGAATCGCGGCGTTGTTTTCTCGACCTACGTCATGATCACGCTGACCGTTCTGGCTATAGGGCAGATGATGATCCTGCTCTACGACCCGTTTCAGATGCAGCTGTTTGCGATCGCATCGGTACTCGTGTCGCTGGCGGCGATACCCGTGGCGCTGTCAACGTCACCGGAGCCCGCACAGCCACACGCGGTCGAAGTCGGCCTGCGGGGACTTTTCAAGATCTCTCCCGCCGGAACGCTCGGATGCCTGGTGACGGGACTCGCAAACAGCGCATTCTGGGCGCTTGCACCGGTGTTTACGGCCGCCGTTTCCGGAGATGTTTCGCTGGCCGCATGGTTCATGACTTCGACCGTGATCGGGGGAGCGTTACTGCAGTGGCCACTCGGCTATCTGTCTGACAAAGTAGGACGTCGCAGAACAATCGCCGGTGCTGCCCTGATCGGCGTCATTGTCGCGGTAGTGATTGTTGTGGCGGCTGACAACATCGGATTTGTAGGCATCAACCTACTCGGAGCCGCGTGGGGCGCCGTCGCATTTCCACTGAATGCGCTCTCCGTCGCCCACGCGAATGATTCGGCCGAGCCCAGTGATTACGTGATGGTGTCTGGCGGGTTACTCTTGATGTACGGCGTCGGCGCGATTATCGGCCCGTTCATCGCTTCGATGTTGATGACGGCGATGTCGGCAACCGGATTGTACGTGTACACTGGAATCATGCACCTGTTGCTCGTCATCTACGTCGTCTACCGGATCTTCCGCCGTGTCAGTACACCCGCTGAGCATCAAATCGCATTCGGCGACGCGCTCGCATCCGCGCATACGGCCTCGACGGTTTATGAGGAGGAAATTCAGCAGCACGCCGGAGACGCGACATAGGCGATAGCATAAAGCTGTGTGCGACATTTGCAGGCGGCATTCGCACCAACTTCGGGGCGATCAGCTCCGGCTGCCGACCGACGCCGCTGTTCGTCTGTGCATTCAAATTCGGACCGGCCGCAGATCGGCGGTTGGCAGCATGTATCGGATTCACACGGACACACTGCGATCGGCGCAAAACTAGTGAATCTAAACCGTGGAGCCGGGCTTGCTTGCGTGTCACAAAATTAGTAGTGCTAAAGAGCGCCCATGGGTTGTACTATCGGCACCGCGCGGACCCGATCGAGGGCTACGGCGCAGGATGTGATCGGGCAAAGCGCCTGCGGCACTGATGCGGTGTGTGTTTTTGAGCAAACGGAGTCTCGTCGAGACAATATACGGTCGCTCACAAGCCTGGGGGTGATGAGTGACGATCGGTGAAGATCAAGGCGGTCTGCTGACCTTTGGTTGGCGTGAGTGGGTTGGCCTGCCCGAGCTCGGCATCAAACGCATAAAGGCCAAGATCGATACCGGCGCGAGAACGTCGGCGCTGCATGCGTTCGAGCTGCAGGTCTTCGACGAGGATGGACGGCGACGCGTGGAATTCAAGATTCATCCCCGACAGCGGAACGACAACGAAGTGATTATCTGTCAAGCCGATATCATTGACGAGCGGATGGTCACGGATTCGGGCGGACACAGGGAAAAACGCCTGGTCATCAGTACGCCCGTATCGATCGGCGGGCATGCGTGGCCGATCGAAATGACCCTGACGTCGCGTGACGACATGCTGTTTAGAATGCTGTTGGGCCGGACGGCACTAAAAGGGCGGGCACAGGTGAATCCGGCGAAATCGTACCTCGTCGGCAAGAAGAAGCGTCGCAAGAAAAAGGCCGGATAAGTGATGGTGAAGAACAAGTCAATTACGATCGGCGATACGACGGTAGGTCCGGGGCAGCGCGCAAATGTAAATCTGCCGGTTGCGGATCTGTACACCGCCACATCGCTTTCGATGCCCGTGCAGGTCATTTGCGGACGTCGGGCCGGTCCGGTGATGTTTGTGTCCGCAGCCGTGCACGGGGACGAGCTGAACGGCGTCGAGATTATTCGCAGACTGCTGAAGCGTAAATCATTGCTATCGCTGCGCGGGACCCTCCTGGCGGTGCCGATCGTCAATGTGCACGGTTTCCTCGAGCAGTCCCGGTACCTGCCCGATCGCCGCGATCTGAACCGCTCATTTCCTGGCAGCCCAAAAGGATCGATCGCGGCACGGCTGGCCAATCTCTTCATCAACCAAATCGTGTCGAAGACCGATTTTGGGATCGATCTGCATACCGGTGCGATCAATCGCAGCAACCTGCCGCAAATTCGCGGCAACCTCGACGATCCGGATACGCTCGAGCTTGCAAACGCGTTCGGCGTGCCCGTAATCATCAATTCCGACGTGCGTGATGGATCGCTTAGGGCCTGCGCGGCCGACCGCGGCCAGGCGATGCTGATCTATGAAGCCGGTGAGGCGCTGCGCTTTGACGAGATCGCTATCCGCGCGGGGCTGCGAGGCATTCTCAACGTTATGCGACGGAAAGGGATGCTGCCCCTGTCAAAAAAAACCGGTCACGCCATGCCCGTACTGGCGCGTTCGACGCGCTGGGTGCGCGCACCCGACAGCGGCATCGTAAACAATAAAGTCAATCTCGGGAGTGCGGTGCAGAAAGGGCAACGCCTCGCCACAGTCAGCGACCCGTTCGGAGATGACGAACAGGCAGTGACCTCGCCGTTCTCCGGCATCGTTATTGGCCGGAACAATTTACCGTTGGCGCATGAGGGTGATGCGCTGTTCAATCTGGCTGCGTTCGAAAGCGTTCCCGAGGCGGAAGTCATTGTCGAGGAATTCGCGGCGGCACACGACGCCGATCCGAATAATGTAGGCGGAATCACCTGATGATCTCCCCACTACCGAGGACAACACATGAAAATCGGAATATTGTCGACCAATAAGAAACTTTATTCGACTCGCAGGCTCGTCGAGGCAGGCAATGAACGCGGGCACGAAATATTAGTCATCAACCACAATCGCTGTTACATGAATATCACGAGCCATAACCCGAGCGTTCACTACAAGGGCCAGGTAATCGAGGGCGTCGAAGCGATCATTCCGCGCATCGGTGCTTCAGTCTCGTTTTATGGGACCGCCGTTGTTCGGCAATTCGAGATGATGGGCGTCTATTCGGTTAACGAATCGGTCGCGATCTCCCGGTCGCGGGACAAATTGCGGGCCTGTCAGCTACTGTCGCGCAAAGGTATCGGCCTGCCGGTCACGGGCTTCGCGAATTCGCCTGACGACACGGATGATCTGCTCAGTATTGCCGGCGGCGCGCCCGTGGTCATCAAGCTGCTCGAAGGCACACAAGGCGTCGGTGTCGTACTCGCCGAGACAAAAAAAGCGGCTGAAAGTGTCATCGAGGCATTTCGAGGCCTGCGCGCCAATTTCATGGTGCAGGAGTACATCAAGGAGGCGGGGGGTGCCGACCTTCGCTGTTTCGTCATTGGTGACAAGGTTGTCGCTGCGATGAAGCGTCAGGGCAAAGAAGGCGAGTTTCGGTCCAATCTGCATCGCGGCGGTACCGCCACATTGATCAAACTGACACCGGAAGAACGTTCGACGGCCGTGCGTTCGGCGAAAGTCATGGGGCTGAACGTCGCCGGCGTCGATCTCCTGCGCTCGAATCACGGGCCGGTTGTGATGGAAGTCAATTCCAGCCCGGGTCTCGAGGGTATCGAGACTGCGACGGATCGGGATATTGCCGGTATGATCATCGAGTTTATCGAGAAAAATGCCAAGCTAGGCAAGACCCGCACCAGAGGCCAGGGCTGACGGCGCGGTCGTCAGGCGAGGTTTAGCGAAGTGCCGGCCGAAAAAAAGAGATTTCTGTTCGTCTCCCTCGGTGCGCTGATCAGCGATATCGCCTGGCAGGTGGTCAAGGAAGGCCACGATGTCAAGTACTTCATCGAAGAAGAAACCGAGCGCTCGATCGCGGACGGCTTCGTGCCCAAAGTGGGCGACTGGGAGTCGCACGTGGATTGGGCAGACGTCATCGTGTTCGACGATGTTCTGGGTCAGGGCGCAAAGGCGGAGCGACTGCGCGCCGCCGGCAAGCACGTGGTCGGTGGGACCGAATATAGCGACCGGCTCGAGGACGACCGTACGTTCGGGCAGCAGGAGCTCAAACGCCACGGCGTGTCGATCATCCCGTTCGAGGAATTCACGGATTTCGATTCCGCCATCGACCACGTCAACAAGAATCCCGGGCCCTACGTCATCAAGCCCAGCGGTGAAGCCCAGAACATCAAGCGGCTGCTGTTCGTAGGCCAGGAAGATGACGGCAAAGACATTATTCACGTACTCGAATCGTACAAGCACGTCTATGCCGATACGGTCAAGATATTTCAGCTGCAGCGTCGAGTCCGAGGTGTCGAGGTTGCTGTCGGCGCATTTTTTAACGGCTCGGACTTCATGACACCGATTAATGTGAATTTCGAACATAAGCCGCTGTTCCCCGGCAACATCGGACCGGCGACGGGCGAGATGGGCACGTGCATGTACTGGAGCGAGCCGAACCGAATTTTCGCGGCAACGCTGGCGAAACTCCGGGACCGCCTAGCCGAGGAAGGCTACGTCGGCTATATCGACGTGAACTGCATTGTCAACGGCCAGGGGATCTATCCGCTCGAGTTCACGGCGCGTTTCGGCTATCCGACGATAGTCATTCAAAGCGAAGGCTTGTCGATACCGGTCGCGGATTTCCTGCAAGGAATGGCGGACGGCTCCCTGCGGACTTTCAAGACCAAGCGCGGTTTTCAGATCGGGCTGCGTGTCGTCGTACCGCCGTTTCCCTACGATGATCCCAGGACATTCGAGGCCAATTCCAAGGATCGCGTCATCATTTTTCGCAAGCCGAATCATGACGGGATTCATATCGAGGACGTCAGGCTCGTCAACGGCGAGTGGCTGATTACAGGGGGCTCGGGTGTGGTCCTCGTAGTCACGGGCATGGGCATTTCGGTGAAGCAGGCGCAGGCGCAGGCCTATCAGCGCGTCAAGAACATACTGATTCCAAACATGTATTACCGGACGGATATCGGGGACCGGTGGTTCGAGGACCACGACAAGCTGCATGCCTGGGGATATTTGCGGTAATCGCCGATAGGCGCCTATGGGTTTTCCGCTATATCGGGCGCTCCGAGACTGGCGCAGGATAATGGCAAGGTCCCCCAGGGAGACTGATGTTGTGATCTGCCGTCGATATCTGGCCGCAATACCGCTCATGCTGATGGCGTGCACAACCGGGTCGACTTATGACGTTCTCGATGAGTACGAAGAGCTCGACGCGACAACGGAGGTCGATGCACCGAGCCCGATTCCGGGTAGTTACTCACCCGATAATCGTGACGCGATAGAACAGGGGAAATACATGGTCGGGCTGCTCGGCTGCGGTGTGTGCCATACGGACGGCGCCCTGGCCGGCGCGCCGGACCGCGAAAAACCACTTGCCGGATCGCGCACCGGTATCGCCTATACCAATCCGCTCGAATATCATGAACCGGGTGTTGTCTACCCACCGAATATCACGCCGGATGAGGAAACCGGTATCGGCCGCTGGAGCGATGAGCAGATCGCACTCGCGATTCGTGCGGGCCTGAGCATCCATATCGGGAGTCCGATTACCGTGATGCCCTGGCAGGGTTACTCAGCGCTTCGTGACGACGATGTCAAAGCGGTCGTAGCCTACCTTCGCAGCATCAAGCCGGTCAGGCATCGCGTCCCTGCCAAGGTTCAACCGGGTAGCAAAGCGATTGAGCCGTTTGTCTATTTCGGCGTATATCAGGACCGCAAGGACCAGGCCAGAGATTGAGCAGGCGAGATCTCGTAGCAGCCGCGCTATTTTTTCGGCCGGCGCAATCGCACCGATGAATACACTCCGACGCGGCCGCGCACACATTTTACCTGCGTTATTAGCAGACCGTGATCTGACAGGCAGGACACAGAAACAAGCGCCGACCTGAGATCATTAGGCGAGCAATTGCAGTTCCGCATCTATAGCAGGGTAACTCCTGACGCCCGAACACCCAGAAACGGTAGTCGGCGTAGGTCAGGCCTTTCGACTTTAGTTGGCGCACGCGGTCGCGCGGCATCGTGACGCCACCGGTGACGTAAGAGCGTTTTCCGATTGCGAGCGTTTGCCGGGCAAGACGCCGGAGTGCCGCAGCGTCAAGGTCGATCGGACGACAGGCAGGATGCACCTTTGCCCGATACAGAATCTCGGATCGGAGATAATTGCCAATGCCGGCAATAAACGACTGGTCAAGATACAGGGCGCCGGTCGAGCGTCGTCGAAACCGGGATTCGTCGAGGCGTGCAACAATGCGATCAGACGTCAGTGCGGAATCGAGGATATCCGGACCAATGCGGCTGAGAAACGGATGCCGTTCGAGCTGCCGGGCAGTCAGGACTTCTATATCGGATGCGCTATAAAGCAGTGCGCTATGCGTGGCCGTATGCAGTGCGACGCGAAGACTGCGCTTCGTGTTCGGTAATCGACCGCGCTTCGTTGTGTACCATCGTCCGTACAGCTGATTATGGCTATACAGCGTCAGACCGTTGTCGAAGCGGGTCAGCATCGCCTTACCGCGGGTAGCCACCTGCGTCACGACGCTACCGCCGATCCTGTTTTCGTACCGACGCAGCTTTGGGAGCCGGAACTCAGCGGCGATGATCTCGTTGTCAACGAGAACACGACCGACACGGTCGGCGGCGCGACGAATTTCCGGGCCTTCAGGCATTGGAGCATCGTTGGTGTCGGGCGCGCTCCGAGCAGTTCGTCAGGTCCATCCAGCAGTTCGTCCATCTTCTCCGCCATGCAAGTGTCCGACCGCAAACGGCGCGCGACTGCGTCGGCAGATACCGCTTTGGATGCACGGTCAGATTACCGGGCGAGTGCGTCTTCGAGCGCTGCGATAATCTTTTTATCGTACGGCTGCGTCCGCGGGCTGAATTCGGTGATTAATCGCCCATCACGACCGATCAGGTACTTGTGAAAGTTCCAGGTTGGATAAGTTCCGGCGGCCTCGGCCAGCGCAGCATAGAAGGGATGCGCATCCTTTTCACGAACGGTTGTCTTTTCAAACATGGGAAACCTGACTTTATAAGTCAGCCGGCAAAATTCCTGGATTTCCTCTTCCGTACCCGGCTCCTGGCCGAAAAAATCATTTGATGGAAAACCGAGCACTACGAGACCCTGTTCTCCGTATTCCTCGTAGAGCTTTTCGAGTCCCTCGTACTGCGGCGTATTACCGCACTTCGACGCCGTGTTTACGACCAACAGGACCTTGTTCGAATAGGTCGTGCAGAGATTCACCTCTTCGGAGGATGCCAACCGGCGGAAATTCTGGTCCAGCAATGAACCGTCGCACGACAGCGCAGGTGCGCTGGCCAAGAAAATAAAACTCGCTAACAAAGTATGCACGGTTATTCCTCGCAATTTCACAGTTGGCCGGAGCAGGGGTTCAGACGGACACCGGCCCCAATTCGCTCCAACGCGTTGCTCCGCTTTATTATCCACACAAACGAAGATCCTACATCATCGGTGTGTAACAAGTCGTAACCAGTGGTCGCCGGAGCTCGGTAGCGGGCAAAGAAGCGCGCTTCCCGGCGGAGATCCGCTAATCGCGCGGTACGTTACAGGCGTTCGGCGGCCCATGCATCGAGCTTGTCGATGACCTGATCGACGCCAATAAGGTCCATAACGCCGGGACACTCGATTTTCGTTCCCCAGCGGATTTCATCCGCACCGCGTTTGAGAAACTTTCGAGCTGCAGCCTCGTATTGATTGACGCACCAGCGTAACGAATGATAAGGCCCGGCGCGGGCGGGATTGGTTGCAGCATGCAGACCGAGTACGTCGGTGCCCATCGCGTTGGCCATGTGCATCGGCCCGGTGTCGGGCGCCAAAACCAGCTCGGAGCGGTCGAGCAGCGCAGCGAGCTGTTTGAGCGTACTTTGTCCGATCAGATTGAGTGCGCGGCTTTGCATACTGGACTCGATTTCGACCGCGAAATCCCGCTCGAACTCGCTTCGCCCGCCCGTCAGGATCACCTGCATATCGTGCCGACGTACCGCGTGGTCGGCGACTGCGGCGTAGCCGGAGACGTGCCAGTTGCGTAATCGATGCGATGAAACCGGGCTGATACACAGCGTCGGCCGATTTCGATCGACATGTTTGTCGGCAATTGCGTAATCCTCGGCCGAAAGCGGGATCTGCCATCTGTGCAGACCCGGTCGCAACCCCAGCGGTTCAATGAAGGACTGCATCGCATCGAGCACGTGCTGCTGCCGTGCCGTCGCAATCCGCTCGCTGATAAACAAGCCGTGAAGGTCTTTGGAGCGCGCGCGATCGTAGCCTATACGTCGATCCGCGCGAACACACGCGCTGGCGAGATTGGCGCGGAACGATACCTGCATGTGCAATAGTGCATCGAATCGTTGCGCCCCTATCGATCGGCGCAATTCACGAAAAGCGCTGAAACCGGTCGATTTGTCGAAAATGACGAAGTCCACGCCGTTGAGCCCCTCGAGCAGCGTGTGTTCGACTCGACCAATGATCCAGGTTATTCGAGCATCGGGGCGCTGATCCTGTATTTGTCTCACCGTGCACAGCGCATGCGTGACGTCTCCTATGGCCGACAGGCGTAACAGGCAAATATTCATCGTCACTGGTTCAGCCCAGCGGCATCAATAATGCAATCCACACGGAGATCGTCGTAACCGGAGCACAGCGTATTCACGGAACGCAGAATAGCAAAATACGGTGTCAGGGCACACGCGACAGGCATTACTGAATCGCCAGCCCGTCAGATCGAAATCGGTGACGAAATACGCTCCTCAATTGACAGAGCGCCGATCCATGTTGCCGGTTAATCGCCCTCGAATACTCAAGAAATCCGCGCGATTTCCCCGCAGTACCATACGTTGCCGATCTGCAGCGGGTCGACAAAGTTCGCCGCGAAAGCCGGGCCAAATGCGGGATCGTGAGTTGCATCGTCGAGCGACTCACACACCTCGAGGCGTGCATCGAGAATATCCGTGCATTCCTCTATTCCGTCGTCGAATTCTGCTTCGGCGTCGGCGAAGCAGCTTCCGTCCGGGGCGGTGCTATCGAAGCATCGAGCCTGCGCCGTGAAAAAATCGTCGCGAAGATCGAATTCGCAGGCCAGGCGCTGTGTCGCGGCACTTGCGGCGCAACCGGGTTCCGCGGCAAGTGCTGTTCCGAAAGCAAACAACGCCCCAAAACAAGCCGTGCCTGACAGGATATCGCGAATTATTCTCATTTGCTGCATGACCATCTCCCGGGCAAAAACCGGCTGGCTCTGCGCAATAGACGGCTCCGTAGCCAAGAATCTGTCGTTTCGAGGGTATTTTCTTGAGAGCGCCGGAGCGTTTTCGGCAAGAGGCGGCAAGCCGGCTGCGGCTAATGGGTCATTGGCTCGAGTCGCGGCCAGAACCTGGAGTCTGTGCAGGCATCCTGATCAGACGCTCGAAAGGGCAATTGTCGCGCCCAGCGAACATCTCGACTTCGTCAGACGGCATTTCGCAATTTCCGAGCGCTGTACTAAACTGAAAATGTCAATTCTTTGATTTCGGGAAAGGGGGCATCGTGATCGAATTCGAACTCAACGGCGAGACCGTCACATCGGACAGCGAACCCGGCACGCCCTTGCTGTGGGTTATCCGGGATGAGCTAAAACTCAAGGGCACGAAATTCGGCTGCGGGATTGCGCTGTGCGGCGCTTGTACCGTGCATATTGACGGGACGGCAACGCGCTCCTGCGTCACGACGGTCGATGCCGTAGCGGGGCGTGCCGTAACGACGATCGAGGGTCTTGACACCGATGCGGGTCGCACGCTGCAGCAGGCCTGGGTCTCGGAGCAGGTACCGCAATGTGGCTACTGCCAGTCCGGCCAGATCATGCAGGCCGCGAGTCTTCTCGCCGACAACCCGAAGCCGACCGACGCAGACATTGCCTCCGCAATGAACGGCAATTTGTGCCGCTGCATGGCGTACACGCGAATCCGAAAAGCTATCAAAGTCGCCGCTGGCGGCGAGGAGGCGTGACATGGTGATACGGGCAGAAAATACAGCTGGGGTCGTTAATCGCCGCACGTTTCTCGCCGGAAGCGCGGGCGCCGGGTTGGTCATGGGTCTCGGCATCGTGTTGCCGGGTTGCACGCGGGAGCAAGCGGTGAGCGAACTTGGTGAGGCGGCCGCGAGCCGCAGTTTCGCGCCAACCGTATGGTTCGAGATCGACGCTGACGGCGGCATTCTCGTCAACATCGCCAAAGCCGAAATGGGCCAGCACGTCGGCACCGCGCTGGCGCGCGTCGTCGCGGATGAACTTGGCGCCGACTGGAACGCCATTCGGATCCGTCACGTCGACAGCGATCCGAAGTGGGGCTATATGGTAACGGGCGGTTCCTGGTCGGTATTCACGACGTTTGCGATGTTGTCGCAGGCTGGAGCCGCCGGGCGCACCGTGCTGCGGGATGCGGGCGCGGCGCTGCTCGGCGTCGCTCCCGACGAGTGCCGGGTCGAAATGAGCCGCGTCTCGGCGGGAGACAATGCCGTCACGTTCGCCGACATCGTGCAAAAAGGCGACGTCAGCCGCACGTTTACGGAAGAAGAACTCGGCGCGATGCCGCTCAAGCCCGCCGCCGAGCGCCGCTACATCGGGCGTGACACCATCGCAAAAGATATACCGCAGAAAGCGACCGGCGCGGCCGTGTACGGTCTTGATGTCGAATTGCCGGGCATGGTTTTCGCGCATCCGCTGATTCCGCCGACGCGTTACGGCAGTTCTATCCAGTCGGTCGATGACAGCGCCGCGCGCGACATTTCCGGCTATCTGCAGACGCTGCAGCTTACTGATCCGAGCGATACTCTGCAGGGCTGGGCTGTGGTCATCGCCGAGACTTACCCGAGCGCGATGCGAGCGGCTGCCGCCGTCGAAGTCGACTGGCAAGCGGGACCGACGGCGAACGTGAGTGAAGCAGATATCCTGGCCGAAGGCGAGAAACTCGCGGCCGACGGCGGAAGCGGCGTGCTCGTCGTCGATGACGGTGACGTCGCGGCGGCACGTGACAGTGCAGCGAAAACGCACACGGCAGTTTACCGGACCAGCACCGCACTGCATTTCACGCTCGAGCCCGCAAATGCCGTTGTCGAATTCAGAGACGGCAAGTGTCACATACACTCGGGCAATCAGTGGCAGTCGCTGATCCTGCCCGTGCTCTCAAAAGCGCTGGACATGGCCGAGACCGACATCGTCATTCATCAGTATTATCTCGGCGGCGGCTTCGGCCGGCGATTGTTCGGCGATCCGATGATTCCGGCGGCGCTTGCGGCGCGGGAACTGGGACGTCCTGTCAAGCTCGTGTTCCAGCGTGCCGACGACAGCCGGTTCGACTGCTGTCGCTCGGCGTCCGTGCAACAGTTCGACGCGTCTTTCGACTCCGACGATCAACTGACCGGTATCGAGCATGCGGCCGCGGCGGGCTGGCCAACGCTGGCGATGGCGCCGGGTTTCCTGGCCGACGGGGTCGACGGTAACGGCAAGTTCGATACGTTCTCCATCAGCGGCGGCGATCACTGGTACACGTTGCCTAACCACCGCGTGCGCGCGATCAACAACGAGCTCGCGCAGAAGACGTTTCTGCCGGGCTGGCTACGTGCCGTCGGACCGGGCTGGGTCGGCTGGGGTGTCGAGAGCTTCATGGACGAGCTGGCCGCCATTCGCGGTGAAGATCCGATCGAATTCCGCCTCGCGCGCCTCGACGGTGCCGGCAAGAATGCCGGCAAAGCGCCGGAGGCCGTCAACGGTGCGCTGCGACTTGCTGCCGTGCTCAAAGATGTCCGCGATCGTTGCGGCTGGGGTCGGGAGCTTCCGGACGGCGAAGGCATGGGCGTGGCCGTCTGCCATGGCCAGGAGCGCACGATGCCGACCTGGATTGCCTGCGTCGCGCACGTTGCCGTCGATCAGGAAGCCAGGACCGTCGCGGTGAAGAAGATCTGGCAGTCGATCGACTGCGGCACGGTCGTGCATCCTGACGGTGCGCTGGCGCAGGCGGAAGGCGCGGCATTGTGGGGGATGAGTCTGGCACTGCACGAGGGTGCCAGTTTCAGGGATGGCCAGGTCGCGGAGCGCAACCTGAACCGGTATACGCCGCTGCGCATGGCCGACGTGCCGGAGCTCGACATCCGGTTCATGGACAGCACCGAATTCCCGACGGGTCTCGGCGAGCCACCGCTCATTCCGGTGCCGCCGGCCATCGGCAACGCCGTGTTTGCGGCAAGCGGTATCCGGGTACGCGATCTGCCGATCCGGCTATAGATCAGGACAGCGACGGGGCCCGGTTTAGGGTGCCGAAAGCGCGGTGATTCGGTCAAACCGTGAACCGTTACCGCGAAATGCGCCTGCGCGCGCGCAACACTTGTGTGTCGTATTTTCAGCACAGGTGCGTCACGATGATTTACCGTCTCAAGACCATCACGTACATCATCAATATCAAGGCGATTATTGTCGCAGCGCTGGCCGTCTTATCGACGTACGCTTGCCTGCACTGGGGTATAACGGCCAATTTCCCGCTAACCCTGATTGCGACGGCTGTCGTGTTCCCGATCGTATTCTCGATCAACAGCGCATACAAACGCCGTGAGGCGGTACTTGATGACTACGGATCTCTGAAAGCGCACGGGCGCGCAATCTACTTTGCGACACGCGACTGGCTCGAGGAATCGGATGCCTCCAAACAGGCGCACTGCCGCGAGCTGCTCGGCAATCTGCTGCGAACAACGCGGGAAATGTTCAGCAGTGCGCGTACGGAGATGCACCTGCACGAGGAGCGCGTCTACATCGCGTTTTCGAACGTGTCGAAGTTCATACGCGAGGATCTGCGTCAGGCGGGACTCGCATCGGGCGAGGTTTCGAGGTGCAACCAGTACCTTTCGAAGATGCTGCTATCGTTCGAGCAGATCAAACACATCTATCAGTACCGCACGCCACGTACTTTGCGGGCATTCAGCGATCTGTTTATCACGATTTTGCCGCTGTTGTACGGTCCTTATTTCGCCTATTTGGCTCTGGACTTTGCGCCTGGTCTCACGTACCTGATGCCGGTGCTGTTCGCGTTCGTTCTAGTGAGTCTCGACAACATTCAGGAGCATCTCGAGAATCCGTTCGATCAGGTTGGCCAGGACGACGTGATGATCAACGCCGAAAAGTTCATGGATCGTCTGCAGGCCGGTTCACCCGAGCCGATCACCGATCAGGCCGCATAGAACGATCAGGGCGCGCATCCTGTTTCCAGTCGGGTCGTTGACGGGCTGCAGACCGATTCAACGATTGCCAGCGAGCGCAGCCGCAATTCGTCGGGCCATCGTCTCGCCGTATTCGCGGTAACCGTATACTGAGGGATGGTAACCATCATCGGCGAACTTCTCCGGCGAGGCATCGAAATCGAGGTCGATGAAGATGGAGTTATCCGCTGCCACTACGACATCGCGCAACATCTCGTCGAGCGTGCGAGCGCGCATACCCAAAATGACACGCAGCGGTTCGGGCAGCAACGGAAACTCGTGCAACGGCGGCAGGCCTGCCACCGCGATGAAGCTATGCGGTGAATGTGCCCTGAGCGAGCGCAACAGTTGATCGACGTTTTTTTTCCAATCGGCAAGACGTGTAAGGGAAGTCACGTCATTCACGCCAACGGACACGACGAATACGTCGGCTCTGTCCGGCGGCAGCTCGGGCAAGAGCTGCTGTAACACGATCCTCGAGTTGGCCCCGTTGCGGCCCAGGGCTGACCAGCGTACCCGCGCCTGCAGATTTGCGGCCAATGCCCTGGCCGTCTGGCCGATGAGCGCATCGCGGAGTCGACCGGCGCCGACACCCGCGATGATCGAATCTCCGATCCCGATGAGGCGCAGCGGCCGGCCGCGACCGGAGCTCCCGAACGTCGGTCCTGCTGCGGGCGGGAATCGTGGCGCGATCATTCTGACATACAGCGCCTGCGGCACGACAAACGGAAGTGCGCCCCAGAAAAGCATGCCTCGCATCCACGGCTCCCAATCAGGCACTGACGACGGCCTGGCCCCAGGCAATACATGAACCTATATCAAAATACCCCGAGGCGTCGTGTATTGTGCCCGCGATTCTCCGGACGAGGCGCGATAAATCGCGACAGGGGGCATTCGCGTTATCCCCGCGTCTTCGACGTCTTTCCCCGACGCGTATCGAGCCAGCGAGGACATCGCCGACTGTCCGCCTGTGTTCAGCGGCACCCGTGTTAGCCGTGGAGCGTCGGGTTCTTGACGGTCCCGGCGCCCGCGATACCACGTTAAGTTCCTGAATTTCTGGCCGATATCCAACTGTATGACCGGCAAACGCCGACAGGCTCATTGCTAACGCCCGGCCGGAATACCCGCGAGAAGCGCATGCAGGATGAAGTGAATACATCTCCAACCGTGCTGGTCGTCGATGACGACGAGGCCTTGCGCGCGCACGCCCGGACCGCCCTGGAGTGTGCCGGCTTCCTGGTGAGTGAGGCCGCTACCGGTCGCGAGGCGCTCGAGACCGCAGCCCACAAGATTCCGGACGTACTGATTCTCGACATGGGCCTGCCGGACACCGATGGTGCGGCGACCTGCCTGGAGATTCGTCGCGTGCCGGCGCTCGTTGACATGCCGATCATCATGCTCACCCATCCGGCTGATTACGAATCGGTGCATCGTGCCTACGAAGCAGGTGCCACCGACTTCATCTCCAAACCCATCGACTGGCCGCTAATGTGTTACCGGGTGCGTTACGGTCTGCGTGCAGGCCTTGTAAGTCGCGGGCTCCGATACAGCGAAATTCGCAATCGCACTTTCATCAAGGCAATGCCGGATTCGATGGTCGTTGTCGACCGGAACGGCATGCCGCTGCAGCATCATCTCGGTAAAGACGGCAGTCCGTTGATTGAGGGATGGTCGTCCAATGGCGGTTCCATCCTGGATATCCTGCCGCCGGCAACTGCCGACTTGTGGCGGAATCAAATAACTGAAGTGCTTGAAACTAGGCGCACGAAAAGCAGTCAGACCCGGTTTACCGTCGATGGACGGACGCATTACTTCGAAACACGGATGGCGCATTATACGCAGTCGAGTGTTCTCATAATTTTGCGGGACGTCTCGGAGCAGAAGCGCGCCGACGCCAAGGTTCATCGACTGGCTTTCTACGACACGCTGACCGGTCTGCCGAATCGACAGTCGTTCCTGATTCAGGTATCGCAGGCCATCAATCAGGCCAACAGCAATGATGGCGCTGTCGCAATTCTTTACATTGATCTCGACAACTTCAAGCGGATCAATGATTCGCTCGGTCATAGTATCGGCGATGAACTGCTCAAGCATATCGCCGCGCGGCTCGCGGGTTGCCTGCGCAAAGAGGATT
>Ga0224497_10000988_pt1 | contig 18724 bp, 17 predicted proteins | sample SF_Jul11_sed_USG_4_FD_167970 | JGI IMG/M metagenome (GOLD analysis project Ga0224497, IMG submission 167970) | Sediment microbial communities from San Francisco Bay, California, United States - SF_Jul11_sed_USGS_13 | ecosystem: Environmental > Aquatic > Marine > Sediment | place: USA... | reverse complement strand
GACGAACAGGATGTCGCGTCGGTCGTTGTCGACGGCCGCGTTCTGATGCACGATGGGGATATGTTGAGCATCGACACGGAGCGCGTCACTGCCGAGGCGAAGGCGCTGGCGGCAAAGATCCAAAGCGCGCTCGGCCGGAGGAATCGCAAATGATTCGAAACGCCGCCGGCATTATCGCCGGCCTCATTACCGCGTTTGCCCTGATATGGCTGATCGAAAAAGTCGGGCATACGATTTACCCGCCACCTCCCGATCTCGACTTCAGTGACCCGGACGCCATTCGACCGTATATCGCGACGCTGCCGATCATCGCGCTACTATTCCCGATGTTCGCATGGTTCATCGGCACGTTCGCGGGATCACTTGTTGGATCGCTGATCGGAACGGCGAAACCTCTGCTGTTTTGCACGGTCGTCGGTGGTATCGTGCTGGCGGCAACGATCGCAAATCTGATCGTTATTCCGCACCCGCTCTGGTTCTCGATTATTTCTGTCCTCGGCATTGTCGCGAGCGCCTGGCTCGCCCTGCAAATCGCGCCCGGGCCGAAAGGCGGACTTTTCAGCTCCGATTAGTTCTGCAGAAAACTCGTGCCGTAGTCCATCGGCGGAAGATCGAACATCGTGGCAATGCTCTGGCCGATATCGGCGAACGTTTCGCGCTTGCCGAGTGGCCCCGGCTTGACGCCCGCTCCGTAAGCAAGAACCGGAATGTGTTCGCGCGTGTGATCCGTGCCTTTCCAGGTCGGGTCGCAGCCGTGGTCGGCGCAGATGAACAACACGTCGTCATCGGCCAGCAGCTCAAGCAATTGCGGCAGCCTCTGATCAAAATACTCAAGTGCCGCCGCATAGCCTGCCACGTCCCGCCGGTGGCCATACAGCATGTCGAAGTCGACGAAGTTCGTGAAAATGATCGACTTGTCACCTGCCTCACGCATTGCATCGAGCGTTGCCTCGAACAGCGCCGCATTGCCGGACGCCTTGACCTTCCGGGTTATTCCCTGATGCGCGTAAATATCCGCGATCTTGCCGATGCTGATGACGTCACCGCCGCTCGCGACCAGCTTGTCGAGCACCGTGTCCGCGTGCGGCGGTGTAGTCAGGTCGCGGCGATTGCCTGTGCGTACGTAGGTCTCCGGCCCATCCCCGACAAAGGGCCGCGCGATCACGCGACCGATGTTGTATTCATCGACGAGTTCTCGCGCAATATCACAGAGTTCGTAAAGGCGCTCGAGACCGAACGCCTCTTCATGACAGGCTATCTGAAACACGCTGTCGGCGGAGGTGTAGAAAATCGGCTTGCCGGTTTTGACATGCTCATCACCGAGCGCGGCAATAATGGTGGTGCCGGACGAGTGGCAGTTGCCGAGATAACCCGGCAAATTCGCCCGCTTCACGAGCTTGTCTAGCAATTCCTGCGGAAACGTGTCCTCACGATTCATGAAGTAGCCCCAATCGAACAAGACAGGCACACCCGCAATCTCCCAGTGGCCGCTCGGCGTGTCCTTGCCACTCGACAGTTCCTCGGCAAAGCCATACGCACCGACTACTTCAGTGTCGGTTATCGCCCCCGGCGGAAAATCGCCCGTACTGTCGCGACTCGCATGGAACAGACCCAGTCGCGCGAGGTTGGGCAACCTCAACGGGCCCTGCTCTGACGCCGCGCGCTCCTTCGCGATGTGGCCGAAAGTGTCGGCACCCTCGTCGCCGAAGCGATCCGCGTCAGCGGTCGCGCCGATACCGAATGAATCCAGCACGAGAATGATTGCCCTGCTCATATTTTTGTCCTACGGCGTTTGCAGCGCGTAAAACAGTCCTGCGAGCGCCGCATTCATCAGGTTTACGAGTGTACCTCCGATTACCGCTTTCAGACCAAGTCTCGCGATGTCATGGCGGCGCGCCGGCACGATCGCGCCGAGGCCGCCCAGCAGTATGGCGATGGACGACAGGTTGGCAAAGCCACAGAGCGCAAAGGTCACAACGAGTTGTGTGTACTCAGAGAGTCCCTCCTTGACCGTAAGAAAACTCACGTAAGCATAGAATTCATTGATGACAAGCTTCTGTCCGATCAGGCTGCCCGCCTGCGATGCCTCCGACCATGGCACGCCGAGCAGAAAGGCGATGGGGGAAAACAGCTGCCCGAGCAGCCACTGCAATGTCAGATCCTCTATCCCGAACCAGGCTCCGACACCCGTCAGCATGCCGTTGACCATGTAGATCAGTGCGACAAATGCAATGAGCATCGCGCCGACGCTGACGGCCACGCGCAAACCGGTCATCGCGCCGTTGCCGATAGCTTCGAATATATTGACGGGCCCGTCTTCTTCGGTGACCTTGACGTCGATATCCGTAACGGGCTTTTCGGCCTCGGGCATCATGATCTTGGCCATCATTAGCCCGCCGGGCGCCGCCATGAAGCTCGCAGTGATCAGGTACTTGAGTTCGATCCCCATGTTTGCGTAGCCCATCATCACGGCGCCCGCGATCGTCGCGCAGCCACCGGTCATGACGGCAAACAGCTCCGATTGCGTCATGCTTGCGAGGTACGGCCTCACGACGAGCGGCGCGTCCGTGTGGCCGACGAAGATGTTCGACACGGCGGACACGGATTCAATACGGCTGGTTTGCAGCAGGCGGTGCAGTGCGCCGCCGAAAAACCCGACAAATCGTTGCATGATGCCGAGGTAATACAGCACGGACATCAGTGCGGCAAAGAAAACGATAACCGGCAGTACGTTGAATGCAATCGTGAAGCCAAGACTCTCACTTATCTTCGGGCCGAATACGAATGCGATGCCGTCGTTGCCGTAATTGATGACGCGCTGCACACCCCGCACGATCGTGTCGAGAACGATGCTGCCAGCCGGGACGAACAGGATCAGCGCGGCAATCGTCGTCTGAATGGCAAACGCAATCAAAATTGTACGGCGATTGATCCGCGCACGATCGGTCGACAACAGTATCGCAATGCCAAAGATTGTGAGTACGCCGATGAGGCTCATCAGTACTTGCATAGGGCTGCACCTTGCACAAACAAAAAGGGCCCGTCTGTCGGGCCCTTTGTCATTCTCAAGCTCGCCGTACTAGTGGTGCGGCGATTCGGGCTCGAACGTGCTCTCGCCATAATATTCCACGCGGGTCTCTTCAACATAGAAACCCTCAAGCGACATGAGCCAGATCAGCACGATAATCGCAACAGGCGGACCCAAAATCGCGATCTTGAGCGCCAGCCGTTCCCACTTCATATGCATGAAGATGGCGACGATGAAGCCCGCCTTGAGGAACATGAACAACAGGATAAGACCCCACCTCAAATTTCCCTGAAAATTGAGGTAGTCCACCATGTAGGAGAAGAAACTGAGTACGAACAGCAGCCCCCAGATCCAGAAGTAGACACTGAGAGGATGTTGTTGGCCTTCTTCACTTGCCATAAGTGCGGCTCCTGATATCCCTTACCAAAGATAGAAAAACGCGAAAATGAACACCCAGACGAGATCGACAAAGTGCCAGTAAAGACCTGCGATCTCCACAATCTCGTAATTGCCGCCGCGCCTTTCGTAAAAGCCGTTTCTGACCCGATTGGCGACAATCAGTAGATAGATGACACCGGCACTTACGTGCATGCCGTGAAAACCGGTGATCATGAAGAAACTGGAACCGAATTGCGCGGCGCCCATGGGGTTGCCCCAGGGCCGTACGCCCTCTTCGACGATCAGCTTGGTCCACTCGAAGGCCTGCATGCCAACAAAAGACGCACCGAGTAGCGCCGTGGCAACCATGAGCCAGAATGTCTTCTTGCGATCTTTGCGATAGCCCATGTTCACGGCCATGGCCATCGTGCCCGATGACGTAATCAGTATGAACGTCATGATCGCGATCAGGATTAGCGGGATGGGCTCGCCGCCGAAGGACAAGGCAAAAACTTCGCTCGGAATCGGCCACGGGTCCGTCGTGGCCAGTCGAACCGACATGTAGCCGACGAGGAAACAGCTGAAGATAAACGTGTCGCTGAGCAGGAAGATCCACATCATCGCTTTGCCCCAGGGCACGCCGAACACCTGCTTGTCCCTGGCGAAGTCGTTGACGACACCCTGAGTGCCGGTCGGTTCCAATACTGCTTCTGACATAGATAACCCCAAATCAGGTCGACGACGCTACGTCGACAAAATCAATCCGAATATGATGAGCCAAACGAGCAGGAGGAAGTGCCAGTAAATCGTGCATAGCTCGACGCTGTGACTGACCGCAGCTGCATCACGCCCGCCAAAGGCCCTGACGGTCGCCCGCGCCCACACATACATCCCACCCAGAATGTGCAGGCCGTGGACCCCGGTCAGGAGAAAGAAAAATGCATTGGACGGGTTGCTCGTGATGTACTGACCCGACGCGTTGAGCTGTTGCCACGCAATCAGCTGGCCAACAAGAAAGGCGCTTGTCAAAACGCCCGTCAGCAATAGCCCCGGCTTAATCTGCGATGCGCGCCCGCTGACGGCGACGTTGCGAGTCCACTGAAACGCGACACTCGCCAACACGAGAACCGCGGTGTTAAACCAGAGCAGCTGCGGCTCCGTGAGCGGGATCCAGTCGCCGAGTTCCATGCGCAAAGAATAGGCGCTCAGAATTAGCGCAAAGAACGAGGTGGCGACCGCCAGGAATGCAGTCAGTGCGACGAGCTTTGGCCTCGCATTGAACGGCGCCTGCGAAGCGGATTCTTCAACCGGCTCGGCGATCCAGGGCTGTGCGTTAAACGACTGCCTGAGCAGCCACCCCAGAAGGGTGGCAAGCATGATCGCCAGAACGATGAGCCCGATTTCCACTAGTGCGCGCCGCCGTGGTCGCGACCGGCCGGCGCGACGTCGGCCGCAACATTTTGCGGAATGAAATCATCCTCGTAGCCCGGCACGCTGTAGTCATACGCCCAGCGATGGCACTCGGGCAGGTCGTGCCCCCAGTTGCCGTGTTTCGGCGGCGTATCCGGGGTCTGCCATTCGAGCGTCGTCGCATCCCACGGGTTCGGATCGGCTTTCGGTCCTCTCGTGAGACTCCAGATCACATTGATAAAGAACAGTACCTGCGTTGCCGCAACAAACAACGCCGACATCGTGATCCAGGCGTTCAGGTCCTGCGCAGACTCGGGCATGAACTCAGTATTGCCCATCGCGAAGTAGCGTCGTGGCACGCCCGCGAATCCGAGGTAGTGCATTGGCAGGTAAATGGAATACGTGCCGAGGAACGTCATCCAGAAATGCCATTTACCAAGGGTCTCGTTGTACATCTTGCCAGTGATCTTCGGCCACCAGTGGTAGATCGCGCCGAACACGACGAGGATCGGCGACACACCCATGACCATGTGGAAGTGCGCAACGACGAAATAAGTGTCGGATAGCGGCAAGTCGATGGTCACGTTACCCAGGAACAGCCCCGTCAGGCCGCCATGAATGAACGTAAAGATGAAAGCGATCGCGAACAGCATCGGCACCCTGAGATGGATGTTGCCCTCCCAAAGTGTCAACACCCAGTTGTACACCTTGATGGCGGTCGGCACCGCGATGATCAGTGTCGTCGTTGCGAAGAAGAAGCCGAAGTACGGGTTCATGCCGCTGACGTACATATGGTGCGCCCAGACGATGAAGCTCAGGCCACCAATTGCGATAAGTGCCCAAACCATCATGCGATAGCCAAAAATGTTCTTGCGGGCATGCGTGCTCAAGAGATCTGAAACGATACCGAAAGCCGGCAGCGCGACGATGTAAACCTCGGGATGGCCGAAGAACCAGAACAGGTGCTGGAACAGGATCGGGCTGCCGCCCGTGTGCCCGGAGTCGACGCCCATCGAACTGATCGCCGGCATGAAAAAGCTCGTCATGATCGTCTTGTCGAGCAGCATCATGATCGCGCTGACCAGCAGCGCCGGGAACGCCAGCAGGCCGAGAATGGTCGCCATAAAAATGCCCCACACCGACAGCGGCATACGCATCAGCGTCATACCACGGCAGCGAGCCTGCAGCACGGTGGTGACATAGTTGAGGCCGCCCATCGTAAAGGCGACGATAAACACAGCAAGTGACGCAAGCATCAATATGATGCCCCAGTCTACGCCCGGCGTACCGGGCATGATTGCCTGCGGTGGATACAGCGTCCACCCTGCGCCTGTCGAGCCTCCCGGCACGAAGAAGCTGATCAGCAGGATGATGACGGACAGCAGGTATACCCAGTAGCTGAGCATGTTCATGTACGGGAATACCATGTCCCGCGAACCGCACATGAGCGGAATCAGGTAATTACCGAAGCCGCCGAGGAACAACGCCGTCAGCAGGTAGATCACCATAATCATGCCGTGCATCGTGATGAACTGGTAATAGTTCTCCGGATTGATGAACGAGAACTGATCAGGAAACCCCAGCTGCAGGCGCATCATGGCCGACAGGATCAGCGCGATTACGCCGACGAAAATTGCCGTGCCGGCATATTGAATGGCGATGACCTTGTGGTCCTGACTCCAGACGTACTTAGTTATAAACGTCTGCGGATCGTGATGTTCTATCTCGTGATCGCGATCGGCGATTGCAACGTATCCCATGCGGCTACCCTTAATCTAAAGCGTGTTGATATAAGCGACAAGATCGTCAATGGCCTGCTGGTCGTGCAACACGTTGGCCATAAACATCATTTGAAAACCATAAAAGTCCGTCGGATGCGCACCGCGGATCCCGTCTTTGAAGTTTTGCAGCTGCCGCGCGACGTACCAGTCCGTCATGCCGGCAGCGCGCGGCGCGTTCATCGCCTGGATGCCCTGCCCCTCGGCGCCGTGACAATAGCTGCAAACCCTGTATAGCTTTTCGCCGTTGGCGACATTGCCGTCAACGGTCACTTGCGGCGGGTTGTCCGGCAAGGTCTGAATATACGCGACGACATTGTCGATCGCCGCATCGTCGACGAGCATCGCTGCCATTGGCGCCATTTGTTTGCCGAACGTATCGTCAGGGTGCGCGCCGCGTGCGCCGCTCTTGTAGTTCTGCAGCTGGCGCTTCAGATACCAGGCGCTCTGGCCCGCAATCTTGGGCGCGTTGAGTGCCTGGAGGCCTTCGCCCTGCGGGCCGTGGCAGGCCGCGCAGACGGCGTACTGCGCTGCACCCATGGCGGCATTGCCGGCGACCCGAGCATTGATCTCGCTGTAAGTCGGCTGCTGCGCAAGCCAGGCATTGAAATCCTCGGGCTCTTCGACGACGACCGCACCACGCATCGTGTGGTGCGCAATGCCGCAAAGCTCCTCGCACAATACCTCGAAGCGGCCCGTTTCGGTTGGCGTCAGCCATAGATACGTCTGCATGCCCGGGACCAGATCCATCTTCACGCGAAACTGGGCGATCGCGAAATCATGCAACACATCTTTCGAGCGCAGCAGGAATTTGACGGGCTGGTTGACCGGCACCCGTGCTTCGGGATGCATGACGAGAACATCATCCTGACCGTTGGGATCATCCGGGTCCATGCCAAACGGATTGTCGGCACTGATGCGCTCGGCATCGACTTCGCCGAATTTGCCGTCATCACCCGGGTAGCGGTAACTCCAGTGCCACTGCTGGCCGACCGCCTCGACTTCGTGGGCGTCTTCGGGCACGTCGACGAACTGCGCCCAGACGAATAGCCCTGGCGTCAGCATCGCTGCAACGCCGACGGCAGTAAGCCAGGTGAGCCAGGTCTCGAGCTTTTTGTTCTCGGGCTCGTAAGTGGCCCGCGCCCCCTTTTTATAGCGGAACTTGATCACGCAGTACGCCATAAACAGGTTAACCGCGACAAACACGGCACCGGTTACCCAAAACGTAATATCGATAGTGAAATCAATCATTCCCCAGTTGGAAGCCAGCGGGGTGAATGTCCATGGGCTAAAAACGTGAAAGACGAGGGAGCCAACGACGAGCAGGATCAAAACAACAGCAAAAGGCATACTTCATGCATCCTTTGGTTGATCAACGCGATTTGTGTCGCCAGCAGCAACGGGCAGCTGCCGGTCTTCTTTATTGGGGACCGAGGATACTAAAAGAGACGGTCGATGTCTTGCTTGACGGCCTCTTCGGCCTTCTTCAGGTCGGACTGCAAGTCCTCGATTTCCTGCTCCAGCGGGCTGGTCAGGACCGCGGTCTCGGCGTTCCACTTTATCGTTGGCAGGACAAGTGGTGTAACCGCCGGATTCTCGGCGACTGGCCGTGGTTCCGGCGCCTGCACATTGATGATTACGATGGCGGCGGTCGCTGCCACAACGCCGGTCAGGCTGCTGGCCCACCAAAACCACGCGGGTCTCGCCGTGGCCCCGGGCTTTTGCACCGGTTCCGGCGTAATACCCTGCAGCGAGGCCCTGATGCGCTCATCGAGTTCCTCGGATATCGTGCAGTCGATTTTCAGCGCGTCGTCGCGCAGCTGTCTAGCGAGCTTATCCATAGGCCTTACTCTTATCGTCGTTGGCATAGTTTCCCAGTTCCGACTCGAGGATCCTGCGTCCTCTTAATAGATTAACCTTGGTCCACGATGCGGACCTTTCAAGGACTGCCGAAATGTCATTGACCGACATGTCCTCAGCGTAGCGCAACCACATCGCTGTAAACACCTCATCTGTCAGCCGCCGTCGCGCGCACTGCCACAGGTTTTGCCGATCCGAGTCGGCAATACAGAACGCCAGCGGATCACTCCGTTCGTCGCGAAGGTCGCCGAGCTCTACCGTCTCGGCCGAGCGCAGCTTCGCGACGTTGTTAATCGCAATGCGGTACAGCCAGGTGCTGAATCGCCACCGCGCATCATAGCTGTGCAGGTAGCGATAGGCATTGATCAGCGTGTCCTGCAAGGCGTCTTCTGCATCGGCGTAGCTCGGTGAGCGCGTCAGCAGAAAGCGAAACAAACCGGGCCGATAGCTCTGCACCAGGTCGGTAAACGCCGCCACCGATCCTTTCCTCGCCGCTGCAATCAGCGCAACTTCGTTGCTCACAACCTGCTTACCTTCGCATCGTCAATTCTCGATGGCAGCTACGACTACCTCGGGATCCAGTGCAACACTGATCTTCAGTGTGTTGTCCGCAACGTCGACCGTCGTGCTTTGCAGGAATTGGGCAACCTTCGGATCCATGTCGGCGTTGAAGATTTGCAAACTGATCAGGCCGCGAATGATGCTGGCGAGCGAATCCGCCATTGCCTTTTCGGTCGTGACGAGCCGGGCTTCGATCGCGATCTTGCCGCCCTTGTCAGCAACCAGCAATGCGGCCTGCTCGGTGTTGCGCAGGATGTTCGAGTCCCAGTTTGCACTCTTGCCGAGATCGCCGGCCCTTGCGCCCGCCTGCACCAGGTCCCGCTCCGCGCTCAGCACGAACAGCGCGCCCTTCTCGCTCTTGCCTCCCCGCAGCTTGCCATTGTCTGCAAGCAAGGCCTGCATGCTTTCCCTGGTCGATGTCACGAGCAGTTTGTTCCTGATGGCAAAACTGAAAAAAGCGCCGTTGTCAAACGAGTCGACTTCGATGTCGAGATCAACGTCGTCGCCATCACCCTGCGCGTAGTAGTAAGTCCTGCCGCCTGACTCGAACTGGTCGAGAGTGCCGGTTGCCGCGCCCATGGCGAGCAACTTGTCTTTGGTCTCCTGGCTGATCTTGCCGTCGATCATTACGACGAGGCCCTCGGCCTCCGTGGCAAAGGCGGTCAAAAAATCGGCTTCCTTGTCGAGATCCACGCCGACGTCCTCGCGAATGTCGTCGAAAACTTCTTTCTGCAGCCAGTCATACAAATGCTTGCCCGCCTCGCTCGAGCGCATTTCCGTGAAGTCAGCATGGAAATACCATTTGGACGTCTCGGGCAGGTCGCCAGCGCCGACCCCTGCAAGCAATGCCGAGGGCGCGGCGACGAACAGGAAGAAAATGACCAGATATCGCAAAGTACGCATGAGCGTGTCCTCTGATTCGTTTGCTGTTATTGCTTATAGTCCGATGGGAGCGATTTGGTTACAGATTGATTTGCTCATTGACGGCACGTACGGCGGCGTCAATTGCACCATTGACATAAGCGTAAGCGCTCGAATCAGAATTGGCGATCGAAATCCGGCCCATTTGCGCCCGGCCAGCAATATGCGGGCCATTGCCGGGACCGAATTCCGCCGGCTCGATCAGGTCGTTATATTCGTAGGCATAGCCGTGCGGCCAGCGATTGACCGTGAGCCCTGCAATATCGCGTTCGGCATCGAAACCGCCGCCGGCGAGGGCGCCCTCTAGTTGCTGCACTATCAGCGTCTCGTAGTCGCCAAAGCTCATTTGATACAGGCGTTCTTGCCCGAGCAGGTTTTGCTGTTTCTGGTTCAGGCCCTGGTCCGGCACGGTGGGCACGAAGGTCCCGTGCAGCACAGTCGCCGCGTCGGGCCCTGACGCGAACTTGTAGTCACCGACGCTGACCGGAAAATCGAGGCCGAAGGAATGCATCAGCGGCGATTGCGGAATGTAAATACTGTGGTAGCCGAGTTTGGCCAGCGCGCGCCAGTTGCGAACGGCTACACTGATATAGACCAGCGGGATTTTTGTCGCGTACTCGATCGCCTCGCGCTGAGCGGCAGAGATTTCGGACACGATGTGCGGTATGACGAGGTTATAGCACGCGAGAATTGCGTGCCGCCCTCGAACGCGCTGCGGCTTGCCATCATGAATGTAGGTTACGTCAACGTGCTTTTGATCAGACGTGTGCCTGACATCGACCGCAGTCGAGTTAAGACGAATACGCACACTATTGGACGTCAGATCGACTGAGGAGTAGTCGACCCGGGCGGCGACGAGGTCTTCCATCGTGCTTCCGGGCACGGCGTCCGGAATGAGCCGTCGAACCAACGCGCGGGCAACACCGGCGTTGCCGTCCGGAAAATGAAAAATGTAGGGCTCGTCGCTGGTCCAGTGCCGGTCCTTTCGTTCCCCAGGCTCGAGACCCAGGGTGCCCGGCTGTTCAAGTCGATACGCCTCGAGTGCCGAGATTGCATCCCAGCCAATGCCCCAGTAGCCCTTGATCGTATCCCGGATAATCGTTACGACCTCTTCGCTGGCACCCGCGTGATGCCGGAGGAAATCGCTGTAACTGATACCGCGCAGCAGGTCAGCCTTGTCGCCACGCTTCATACCCGCGAGATAGTCCTTGTCGCTGCGCAGCAGCGCCTTCAGCGCCGCTTTCGATTCGTCTGAAATCGGATAGTGGGAAATCGCTCTCTCGCCGATCGCCCATTCCAGATCACCCATCCAGTCGCCCATCGCGTTGGGCAGCGTCTGGTCCTTGCCGTAGGCGTCATGACTGAAATATATTCCGGGCTGCAGGCCACGCGCCTTGAAATAGTTCTGATCGAAGTAGTCGTAAAAGGGACCGGTCTCGATACCGATATCCTTGATGAGCCTGGCAGACGCGCGCGAGTATTGACTCGGCGTGTCAATCGATTGACTCCCCCCATAGCCGATCAGCGACCGACCATCGACGTTGAACTCGTTACGCTTGGCATGGCCGCCGAAGTCATCGTGATTATCGAGCACGAGTATTTTCTTGTCCGCTCCTGCGTGTTGCCTGTATAGAAACGCAGCGGCGAGCCCCGATATTCCCCCGCCGACGACGACGAGGTCGTACGTGGTATCGGTTTGCCCTTTCGGCGATCCAAATTTCACACCGCCCATCGCCACGGTGTGCGCGACCTCGAATGAGCCCACATGACTGCCGCGCAGTCCCGTCAGCGAAGGTGGGTAGTAAGAAGCCGGAGCGCGAGTCTGTGCGAGTATTTCGAGCGGTGATAGCGACGTGCCAGCCGCGAGACTCAGCGCGACTCCGTTCAGGAAGTCGCGGCGAGTGATGTTCAGCTTGTCAACCATCGCTTTGCTGCGTTGTCGGTTTGTGGGTCATCGCACTAACCATGTAGGTCACGGCCAATCCCGCAATGAAGCCCGGTATGGCTTCATACAAATCATGCGTCTGCTCTTTGAACTGCTCTACCCACACGATACTTGTCACAAAGCCTGACAGCATGCCGGCAACAACGCCTGCCCATGTCGTCTTCTTATAGTAGAGCAGACAGATCAGTGTGGGCCCGAAGGCTGCCCCCAAGCCGGACCAGGCATAGAGAACGAAATCGAATATGAACTTGGCGTCTGGAATCGCGACGGCGATGCCGACGATGCCAATTAATATGGTCACGATCTTGCCGTAGCCGGCGAGTTGATGGTCAGTTTTCTTGCTGCCGAGTAATTGTTGCATCGTATCGCGCACGATGGCCGAGGAGGCGAGCAGCAGCAGGGAATCGGCCGTCGACATGATCGCCGCCAATACGATGACCAGAAGAACTCCCGCGACCAACGGCGAGAATAGTTCGCTCGACAAGGTCGGGAAGATCTTTTCGGGGTCTTCCAGCCCTGGAAACAGCGCCCTGCCGGCGATACCTGCAGTTACCGCACCAAATGTGAAAAACAGCAGTACGAAAACCGAGACCCAGCGCGCTTTCCTGAGTTCATTTTCGTCTTTGGCCGACATGTAGCGCACGAGCAACTGTGGGACCCCCAGGAAGGGCAGCCCGATCGCGACAAAACTCGCGGCCGCGACCCAGCCGCCGACACCGCCTTCGGTCAGCGAAAACATGCTCACGAGTTTAGGATCCTGTGCAGCCAGGTTCGACATCACGCTGTCCCAGCCACCCGCGGCGTTCACCGCAACGATCGGTACGAAGATCAGGCCGAGCAGCATTAATAGGCCTTGCATGACGTCGGTGTATGAAACAGCTTTGTGGCCGCCCACGAACGTGTAAGCGATGATGATCGCCGAGCCGACGACGACGCCGATCTCGTAATCGATACCGACGAACCCGTTGAGCGCCTTGCCAGACGCGACCATTTGTGCCGTGACATAGGTCGTCACCATTGTCAGGATGATGATGACCGCCACGCCACGGATCAGATGCCACCGGTCTTTGAATTTGGCCGCAAGCACATCGGGTACCGTAATCGCCTCGTGGGCGTCACTCAGTCGCTTTAGGCGACGCGAGATCAAGGTCCACGACAACCATATGCCAAGAATCTCGCCGACCACGACCCAATAGGCCTGGGCGCCAACGGCATAGCCCATACCCGTCAGCCCGAGCAGCAGCCAGCCGCTCTCGCCCGTCGCGTTCGTGCTGAATGCGACGACCCAGAATGGGAGCTTTTTGCCCGCGAGGTAAAAACCCTTAAGCGTACCGGTCTCCCGGCGACTCCAGATAGCAAACGCCGCGAGCAAGCCAAGATAAATAATCATTACCGCGATGACAGGACTCATGGCGATCCTTTGTTGTTAATCGTCGCGACTGATGCGGCCAGCGATGATGCCCGCGACGAGCACGAATAAGCCGATGCTGAACAAATACTCGGGAAATATGCGGAGGATGCCGCAGACGAAGATCCCGGCGATATTTGCAATCATGAAAACGTTAACGATCATGCTCTTGCGAATGACCGCTTTCGGGAAACGCAGCCGCGACACCATCAGTATCGCGAACACGAACATGATTATCGGCAGGTAGAGATGCAGCGGCAGCAAACTCGCAATGTCGTCGTGATGGATCAGGACCAGGATCATCGAGGAAACGAGCCCGCCGCCGCACGCCGTGATCGGCACGCCGGTAAACCAGCCCGTGCGGGGTTTATCCGTGGCGAGATTGAAGCGCGCCAGACGCATTGCGCCCGCCAGCACAAAGACGCCGCAGGCGGTCAGCAGGACCCAGAACTGCCCGGATTCGAGATCGATACCGGCTATCTGCAGCCCAGCGTTGAAAACGAGCATCGCCGGCGCGACGCCAAACGACACGAGGTCCGCCATTGAATCGAACTCGGCACCGAAACTCGACGTGGCTTTCAGGAGTCTTGCCGCGAGGCCATCCATCGTATCCAGAAGGCCGCACCAGACGATCAGCCACGCCGCAAACTCAAGTTGACCGACCTGCGTCGTCACAATCGAGCCGAGCCCGAGCAGTAGACTCAGTGCCGTAAAACTATTGGGAATCGTGTAGCGTAGTCTGACCAAGGTCCGTGCTCACAATGACTCTGGGCCATTCTGCATGCGGGACCCCGGTTTATCCAGTAGCGACCCCGGCGCGCAAGCGCAATCTTGGCCGGCCGAATAACCGCCGGCCTAGCGATCGCCGCGCAAGCGGCCCGTCGACACGCCAATCGGCCCACGTGGCAGCACCACCTGCATTGTCATACCGTCGCGGACGATATCGACGACAACAGACTGACCGGGTTCACCCTGCATCGTCTGCTGGTTCAATTCCCAGGTACTGAAGACGCGCGTGCCATCGTAGCGGATGATCAGGTCACCTGCCTGAAGCCCGGCGCGTTGCCCCGGGGACGACTCGATGACACTGCCGACCATGACAGAGGTAGATTGGCCGTTGGCTTCCCGATATTGCTCGTATTCGACATCGCCCAACTCGGCACGCAGTGCCGCAGTCGAATTGAATGCCGGATCGAAACGATTCACCGGCTCGCCGGAACGCCTCGCGTCGAACTGCGCCTGCATTGCCGCCATCTGCAACTCCGCCTCGCGCCGCACGATCCAGTCGGCGCGATCCGGGGGGAAACCGGCCTCGATAAGCCGGTCTATGCGCCCCGCGGCGCTGCTGGCGGCCGATGCCCGCGCCACCAGTTGTCGCCTCCCTTCACCAATATCTTGTCTTTCGGCAACCAGCTGCTCTGTGCGGCTCTGTCGTTCACTGCTAATCTCGTCGATCTCGGCGTAAAGAATCTGCAATTCTTCCTCGAGCAGCTGCCGCGCGTTGCGCTCCTCGGCAACGGCGGCCTCCAGCGCCCGTATGCGCTCTTCGGTTGCCGCCGACTGGTCGAAATAGTTCCCGGGATCGATGCGCGACCCGACGCGCGGCTCAGGATTCGGCGCACTGATTATGTACGCGCCCACCGCAAACCCGGTGAGCAGGATGATTGCGACAGCGATGCCTGCCTTGTTCATGCGACGGCTCCAATGGCCCGGTCTTGTTGTAATGAGACCATACTTGCGATGATATGCTCCGTTTATTCACGACTTTTCGAGCCGCGTGTGACACCGTGGCACCCGGAACAATAATTACCCTGTTTGTCTAACACGAGAATAATACTGGGGGAGACTTGCAATGCGTTACACCCTTTTACTGGCATCGGCTCTGCTGGTCGCAGCACCTGTTTGCAGCGTTCTTGCAGACGAAGATCCTGCGGTCGACCCGCGACACACTTGGGACCTGACCGAGCTATACCCGTCCGTTGCGGCCTGGAACGAGGCCCGCGAGGAAGTTCTCGCCGAGTTCGACAAAATCGAGGCTCGCCGCGGCACACTGGGCGACAGCGCCGATTCGCTGTATCAGGCCTACCGGCAGGTTTCCGATACCTTGAGAAAAGCCGGACGAGTGTATGTCTACGCATCATTGAACGCCGACGAAGACCTTCGTATCAGTCAAAAGCAGGAACGCCGACAGCTCGCAGACATCATGTTTGCGCAGTTTGGTGAAGCGACTGCTTGGGTGCAGCCTGAACTGATCGATGTCGGGCGCGAAGTCATCGAGTCATACATCAAAGAAGACGAGCGGCTCGCGCCTTTCGCGTATCAGCTTGACGACAGCCTCCGCAATGCGCCACATACGCTCAGCGCGGAAGCCGAACAAGCGCTGTCGTACCTGTCGCAGTCGTTTGGTGCGCCGTCGGATACCTACAGCCTCCTGGCCAACTCCGACATTCCCTGGCCAACAATCACGCTGTCCGACGGCGAAGAAGCACGAATCGATTCGCAGGGATACGGCCGGGTACGCAGCAGCCAAAACCGCGACGATCGCAAACTGGCATTCGACGTCTTCTGGGGCAAGTGGAGCGAGTACCGCAACTCGGTCGGGATGGTGCTGAATTCGCACGTTCAGACACAGGTCGGGCTCGCGAAAGCAAGACATTATGACGGCGTGCTGCACCGCGAACTGCACCAGGACAATCTGCCGCCGGCCGTGTATTACACACTGGTCGAAGAGGTGAATAAGGCGCTGCCCACTCTGCATCGCTATTTCCGGCTGCGCGGACGCATGCTCGGCGTCGAGCAGATGCATTACTACGATATTTATCCACCGCTCGTGTCGCTCGACAAAGAGTTCGACCTCGAAAAGAGCAAGACGATAACGCTCGAGGCCATGTCCATCCTCGGCAAGGACTGGGTCGATATACAGAAGAGAGCGATGGACCAACGCTGGATGCACGTTTATCCGCAGCGCGGCAAGCAATCGGGCGCATACATGCAAGGCTTTGCTTACGACGTTCATCCTTATTTGCTACTCAATCACAATGACGATTTCTCGTCCTTGTCCACGTTTGCGCACGAGTGGGGCCACGCGATGCATACGCTCTATGCGCGCCAGGAACAGCCATTCGAAACCGCGGGCTATGCAACATTTATCGCTGAAATTCCGTCAACGTCTCTCGAACTGATCCTCCAGGATTACATGCAAAAAAACGCCGAGACGCTCGACGAGAAGCTTTTCTATCTTGGCCATGCGCTCGAGAACATGAGGGGCACCTTCTTCCGCCAGACGATGTTCGCCGAGTTCGAACTCGCGCTGTATGAAGCTGCAGAACGCGGCGAGGCGCTGTCGGGCGACAAGATCTCAAAAATGTACGGCGAGATTCTGCGGCGCTACCACGGTCATGATGACGGCATCGTCATCATCGACGATCTGTACGCGAACGAGTGGATGTTCGTGCCGCACTTCTACTACAACATGTATGTTTTCCAGTATGCGACTTCACAGACCGCCGGTGCGGCGCTGTACTCGAAGATCGTCAACGAAGGCGAAGCCGGCGTAGAGAACTACAAGAACCTGTTAAGAGCCGGCGGTTCGAATTACCCGTACCTGTTGCTCGTCGAAGCCGGCGTCGACCTCACGAAGCCGGAGCCGTATCAGGCCGCCGTTGCAAAAATGAACGCCATCATGGACGAAATGGAAAGCCTGCTCGACGAACGCGCTACTCAGCTATCTGCGCGCTGACAACGGTCGCGGCGCACCGCGAGCCGGGATAGGGAGTGATACCGGTTGCGGCGCTGGCGATCTTGCCTGGTGGAATCTGGCCGCCGACGGCCTGCGTGCGCTGCCGCTGAGTGCCGCCCGTGTCGACGTACTGATACTGCACCTGCACGCCCGTGACCGATACGGGCGTGTCGTTACGCGCCTGCACGACAATCCGGCCGCTGCCGTCATCTCCACAGGCTGACGAGACGTAGGACGCGGGCTGCGCCGATAAATCCAGCCTCACAAGCGCCTCCTGCGCCGACTTACCGTAGTCGCCGCCGCTCTTAGCCACTATCTTGTAGTGTCTTATCGCCTCGGCCCGCAATCCACGCTCCTCCTGGATTTTGCCGAGCGTGTAGTGCGCGGGCGCTGTTGGCAACAATTCGATACTGCGATCGAGATCCGCAATTGCGGCATCGTTCTGACCGAGTTCATGTCTGGCCATACCGCGCTGCAGGTGATAGTAGAAGAAATCACTGCGCCGATCGATCGCTCGGTCGTAATTGGTGACGGCCATGTCGTACTGCTTCTTGACGAGCCGCACATCGCCGCGCAATGCATGGAAGTGCGCTTCGTTCGGGAACAGGCTTATCGCTTCATTGGCGTGCGCGAGCGCCTCGTCGGCCTTTTTTTCCGAGAGCGCTTTGCGGCCTTTGTCATATACGTCATAAGCGGGTTTGGCCGCCCGCGTCTTCTGCATCGCACGATTGAAACCGTCAACACCCGTCTCGCCGCCAGCCGGAAGCTTCTGCGCCATCTTCCTGTTCGCCCTTACACGCTCCTGCGACGGCGGATGGCTCGCAAACAATCCACTGAGCCAGTCCTGATTCCGGCCCTCGCTCAGGCGAACGAAGGTCTCCTGCAAGTCAACAGCGCCCTGCGGGTCATAGCCGGCTTTGGACATGTAGCGCATGCCGTATTTGTCGGACTCGAGTTCCGCGTCGCGCCCGTACTTCATCAACGTCATTTGCGCAGCCAGGCCGGCACCACCAACGGCCAGATCACCGTAGCTGCTGTCGCTGGTCGCGACGCTCGTCGCGACGACCAGTCCCTGCATCAACATGCCGCGAGACATTTGCTGTGCGGTATGCCGTGCCGCCGCATGCACGATTTCGTGACCGAGCACGGCCGCGAGTTCAGCCTCCGAATTGAGCTCGGTGAGCAGGCCGCGATTGATCGCGATCTTGCCGCCGGGCAGCGCCCAGGCGTTGGGCACCGAGTTGTTGAGCACCGTGAATTCGTACGGCAACGGCACATCACTGACTTTGGCCAGGCGGCTGCCGACCGACCGCACGTATTCTGTCAGCGCCGGGTCGACATCGTAGCTCGCACCCTGCGACTGCTGCATCGGCGCATAGTTCGCCGCGCCCATCGCAACTTCTTGATCTCCCGAAACAATCATGAATTCGCGATCGCCGGTAACCGGATTTACTGCGCATCCGGTCAATATTGCGCCGAGCGTCAGGAAGCAGGTTATTTGTTTGCGCATGGCACGGTCCTGTGTTGATATCTGTCTAAGATGCGGCCGAATAGTATAGCCGCTAAACGACTATTTCGAGGATGACATATGGACTTCATGGACTTACTCAAGAGCGCGGGCGGCGATGACAGTATTGGCGAACTCGCCGGCGCTGTTGGTCTCGGCACGTCTGATACCAACAAGCTGATCGGGGCG
>Ga0224497_10000987_pt1 | contig 18730 bp, 17 predicted proteins | sample SF_Jul11_sed_USG_4_FD_167970 | JGI IMG/M metagenome (GOLD analysis project Ga0224497, IMG submission 167970) | Sediment microbial communities from San Francisco Bay, California, United States - SF_Jul11_sed_USGS_13 | ecosystem: Environmental > Aquatic > Marine > Sediment | place: USA... | reverse complement strand
TGTTTTTTAACAAGCTCCTATAGTGTAGTCCGGTTAAGCATTTTGGCTTCTCAAGCCAAAGACTCGGGTTCAAATCCCGATGGGAGCATCCTAACACTTGCGCCCATGCCCTGTCAAAATCAGGGGCGCTTAAATCAAAATCGCGGTTGTGAGGTTGGATTATGACCTCATCAAATTCAATTCCAGATGAAGAAGGAATACACAACTATTCAAGGCAAGTAGTGTGCTGCAAAAAACGACTCCAAAAAACAGAGCAGGGAGATGTGGGAATAAGTTTTCTTGAAAAACTGCACCTTCACGGACTGGAGGATGGACGAATCATAGTGTATGGTGCACGTCTGTCCCTCATACTAAAGCTGTTTAACAGCAAGGGAGTCAAAATTGCAGATGCAAGCAAGACCGATTGCGAAAAGATTCTTTTTGCAATACTGAACACAAAGACAAACAAAGGAAGACAGTACAGCGGAGAGAGCAAGTGTGCATATGCGCTTGCCTTACTACGACTGGTCCACCATGCAAAGACTGGAGAAATTGGAAACAGAGAAGAGGGGTATGTGGAGGAGGTCTCATGGATCAAGCCCAGCAGATTCAGAAACAGGAGTGACGATGAAATTGAGATACTTCCAGAGGATCTTCTCACCCCAAAGGAGCTTTACGGCATCATCTCCAAGACAAGAAATGAAAAAGAAAGAGCAATGCTTTGGGTGATGTTTGAAGGCGCATTCAGGCCAGGAGAACTGCTGAATCTTCGTGTTGGCGGAATAGAGTTCAAAGACAACTACATCCTTGTCAGCACAGTTGGAAAGACTGGAAAAAAACGAGTTCCGCTTGTCTACTCTTTCAAGCCCTTACTTGAATGGCTTGCAAAGCACCCTCAAAGAGATGAGCCAAAGGCGTACCTGTGGTACTCTCACACATCAAACCAAAAAAGAGCATCGTATCGATACCTCAGAAAGATACTAAAACGCTGTGCAAACGATGCCAAAATCAAAAAAAGAGTGTGGAACTATCTGATTCGGCATACCCAGCTTACAATGCTTGCAAAAAAACTCTCAGACCAGACCCTTTGCGTATTTGGCAACTGGTCCAAAGGCTCAAGGATGCCTGCAAGGTATGTTCATTTATCTGGCAAGGACGTTGAGGATGCATTACTAGAACTGCATGGAATAAAATCCAAAGATGAAAACGAGACAGCCATAAAACTCAAGGCATGTCCCAGATGTGCAGAACAAAATACCCCCGACTCACACAGATGTTCCAGCTGCGGATTCATACTAGATGAGCAGCTTTTGGCAAAAACAACAGAATCAGATCACACCGTACTGCAAGACATGTTAAAGAGACTGCAGAAGTTAGAAAAAACCGGAGAAAGCATAGAGACTAGTTTTGATGACATCTTAAGACAAAAACCCGTTGTTTTGTCAACACATGATGTTGACAGATAACTTTTTTTCTTTTTTTATTTATTTGTGAATTTTCATCTCATACGTTATTTGCTTTAGCAATTTTCTGTACTCCTCATAGTCTTCTTTTAGTTGCAATAATTGGGATTTTGGTACCAGGATATATTCTTCTTGCATGATAATGTAGAATCAATAATTTGCTTAAAACTAAATTTGACTCTGATCGAACTAATTTTTCATAAAACAATTTTAATTTAATTTTGGATAATTCAAATCCATGATAGGGTTATGTCACAAATGTCATTCATCAGGAGTTTCGCTTGTATTTGATGAGGATACATTTGAAGCGATATGTGACAAATGCAGAGACTAGAATAACAGGTTCACTTCCAAATAAGACAATTTTTTTAGATTCTTTTTACCTGTTGCGAGATCATTAACTTTTGCCTTGTGTGTGTACCTTTGGGCCTTGTTCTCAAAACATAACTACAGCAAGGACAATATTTGCCGTCCCAATTTATGAAAATAGCACAAATTGAGCACCTTTTTTGACCGTTTTCATACCTGCCATTAACTCCAAAGGGCTTTTTTGCCTTGTATCTGGAGCATAATCCCTTACAAACCATTTCAAAAACAGTGCATATCAAACACAATTAAATGATTCAGAAACATAAATGAAAAAATTCACACTTTTTCAATAATTAACTTGTGATTTCTAATTGAAATCTGCAATTCATCACCTTTTGCCCATTGCAGTTCATCTAAAAACTCTGAAGGTATGTTCACTCGATTTTTGTAATATGTGACTCCCTCTATGGTTCTATTTATCGTACTCTGGAGTTTTGTTTTTCTCTTTTGAATCAATTGTTATTGGTATTTGTTAATACCATATAAACTAGGCCCCTAATAGTTATATACCATAGGCCCCTAATACACACATGAAACACGGAATAAAAAATCTGAAGTCTTTTTATGCAAATAGAGGTTATTCTAATTGATGCTTTCACCAAAGAACCAAAAATTCCGTGAGGGAGTACAGGTTCCATTTTTGGAAAAAATGCTAAAAGAAAATCAAAAAGAATTAGAGCAACTAGTAAATAGTTTTGATGAAACTACAGGAAAGCAACAAGAAAGATTACATGCAATAGAAAAAACATCAAAAGTAAAATCAAACATTGTAGAAATTACAAAGGCCATAGAATATTCCAAGAAAATGGAATATTTCAGACACCCAAACATCCCTCAGAATATTTCAGATGAACACATATGGAATGATGCATGGTATGATGAGAAGAGAAATGCATGGGTTACATTAAATGATTATTTCTTTCAATTAGAAAATTCTAGAACTAGAGGCATTCAGATAAAATATGAAACAGAAAACATTACAAATGTTGGGATAATTATTGAAGAAAAGAAAATTGAATTTAGATATGGATTGCCATCAATGTTACAAAAAGATGATAAAGGACAACCAATATGGTATTCACTATCAACATTATATGATGTAATGTTAACTAAAGAAATTGTTAAAGGAACTCTAAAACCTGAAAGCCAAGAAAATGCATATCTGTATACTGCAGGATCAGAAGCTTGGATTAGTGTATTAGGCAGACATCTTACTGAACAAGAATATTTGTTTGCTTGTGAATTTATGATTGGTTTAGTGAAAACACCATTGAATGTTTTGAGAGCTAATGTTGGTAGATCATATGATCCCAAAGAATACAAAAAGACAATGAAACAATGGGACAAAGAAAACAAAGAATTGGAACAACAACAAAAGAAAAAGAAATAATTTTTTATATTCTATTTTGGAAAGTTCTTCCTCTTGTTCCTCTAACTTCATCAACAATTTTCTCAGCACTAAATGGATGCTTCTCAAGTTGTTCAACTAATCTCTGATCAATTTGGTTCTGTATCTCTGGCTTTAGAGATTCAAAGTGAGGTACATTACTCCTCTGAACATTAAGGTATTCTTGCTGTCCTTCCAATGTCCCAAATCTGTTGTTAACTCTATCAAGATTCTCCATGCTGTTAATTGTATCTCCCGGATTTGTCATCAACCTGGATGATTCTCCAGTCTCAGGCATTACGGCTTGTATTGTTTCCGCATTGACTTGCGGTGGTTCCATCGCTGTCATAGATTTTGAAATATCATTGAGAGAATGATTTGCAACACTGATCTGCCCTGCTTCAAATGCTTTGTTCATTCCAGCATTTTGAATGTCATGGACCATCGGATTTACTGCCTGGTCTACATGCATTGCATGGCCTGCCGCTTTCAGACTTCCTGCTGCAAGACCAGTACCTCCACCGTAAATAGCTCCTTTCATTCCTGTCTTGAATTTCTCTCCAAATGACATGGGCGTATGCTCAATTACTCCAGGTGTCTTTGTCAATGCATCATTTCCAAAAGCCATTGGCGTATTTCCACTTGACATACGACCCATTGAAGGGGCAGATCCAATTCCTGCCATTCCTAGTTCCTGTGAAGAGATAGGTGGCTTCATTCCAGAGTTTCCACCTCCTCCAAGTCTCCCAAGACCTGCTGCTCCACTCATTCCAGCCATTGTAGCAGCACTATTTGCGGTACTGCCCAAAGACTTTGCAACACCGCCAAGTGCACCCTGTCCTACCATCCCTCCAACTATGCTACCAGCCATAATTGCAGTGCTCATCATCTGTCCGACTTGAGTTACAATGTTTCCTAGCATTGGTGCAAGCATTACAGGAAAGAATACTGCAAGAAATCCTACTGCAAGTGATGCAAACCAATCCTGCATTGCAGGAAGTGTCGTAGAGTCAAGATATGCCAAACCAGTAGTCAACACAAGGGCTGAAAAGACAGGTGCTATGCTCAGTCCTATCAAATTCTTAAACAACATGTCCTTGACTGACCTGAACATTGGAATCAAACTCAATGTGAGCAATAACGGAATTGACATTGCGATGATTATTGTCAGTAAAATCCGTATCGTACTAATGATGAACATCATTGCAGTCATGAACATCACTGCAAATCCTTTGAATAATGCCAGGAATACGTCCTTCATCATCCCTTGAGCAAATGTACCAGGATCTGTAAATGCCGAGGCCCATGCATCAAGGTCAAAGATGTCGACTGGAATTACACTTCCCATGGCTCGCCATAACTCCAGAGTTCTGTTTGACGGGTCGTCTCCTGTTCCAAATGGATCCAATAAAAACAATGAAAAATTCTCAATGATTATTGCGTAAATATCCCATACAAACGGAAACACCAAAAATACAATCAAAAACAGGACAATCTTTTTTATTATTCCAATTGCAGTACCAGGATGAATCCACCTCACTATCTCAAAGACATATCCAAGTACTGCTACTATTGCAACTGCAACCAAAATAATTACTGAGATTGACACCAGCAACCAATAAAGATCAATTCTCTCGTTCGATGCAGGATTGCCATCCACATCAAGCATCATGTCGCCTGTCACATCATCATAGTCAAAGAAAGTAGGCATGTCAGTAATTAGCTCAGGAACAAGCAAACCCCCAACCTCTACAAACCCTTGCGATATTCCAATCAGTGCTGCAAATATGATAAATGCAATTCCAATCATCAATGGAATTGAAAAGACAAATCCATCATGGGATGAACGGAAATTAATTTTCACGAAAAATGATGAGTTATTTGCATAAAAGGAAAGAAATTTGTGATGATTGGTTCAAATTGTGTCGGGAGTACAACATGCACGGGGGTATAGTTAGTGGGGTTGTTTTCATACCCACGTGGAAGTCATTTCAAAAAAGAAATGTTAGACAACCATGGAATTGATTGTCAACTTAGAATAATGAGCAAGGAAGTGGAATCAGAACAAACATGCCAGATATTTAGCCGACCCAGGCAAATGTTTCAACAGCATAGATTCTAAGACGGTTCATAGAGGTCAGACAGACGATGTTTCACCTTGTAAGAGACCTAAGAATTTAGAAAAATGGTGGGATGATTCTTTGGACATATTAGAACAATGAAATAAAATCCAAGAATTAAGAAAATAAGTTCAAAAATTCAAAATCTAAATAGATATCTAAAATTTAGTTGCCGTATGTGACTCAACGTCTATTCTTTTTCTTTAGAGGTAACTCATTCTTCTTGATCATGGATTTCATTAATGTTAAAGCCCGTTTCATAGTCAAAAGAATCATCAAAATCCACTGCTTCAAGTTTATCCTTTTTTCTTTTTTGGTTCCATTACCTCCGGGATGTGGAGTTTCTAAATTAAGATAAGGTAATCATCATAATTTTAATCGTAAAAATGAGTTTCATATCATAAGAGGATCCTTTGAAATAGATCTAAAATTAAAATCAAAATATGAGTTTAAAATCAGATCTGGAGAAAATTGAAACTTCAAGAACAGAGTTAGAACGCAAAGTTGGTAAATTGCTTCTAAAAATGGGATTACATTATGTAGATTCTGATTCTGACATTCAAAAAATCAATCAACAAAAAATTGGAGAAATTGATCATATTTTCACATATGACGATTTTTTATTTTTAATCGAAGTGAATGGTGAAAAAAAAGCAGGAAGTAAAAAAATTAATGATTTTTTTTCAAAATGGGAAAGTAAAGATAATCTCAAGTTAATTCATGAAAAACATAATCTAGGTCCTTTAACACCTGTAAGAATTTATTTTGAATTTGATAAAAACTCATTCGATAACTTATCACCTGCAATAGAACATAATATCAAAAAAGGTTCCAATGTAATTGTTTATGCTGATGATTTTGAATATTTTAGAAAGTATTATGATAAAATTGGTTCCTGGTCAAAAAATGATTTTTTAAATTTCATTGAAGTTAAGAATGATGAAGGTAATCAGAAACTAGATGCCATTCAATTTCATATTGGAGATACTGTAGTATTTTCATTTGTGCAGAGAGTGGATATTTTGTTAAAATCATGTTATGTTTCGCGTAGACGGGATAAACAAGAAGGATATCAACGAACTTTAGAAGAAGGAAGAATAAAGAGTATTTCAAATGCAATAGTTAGTGGTAAAGGACTTACATTTCCCAATTCAATTTTGATCAATACTCCCACACTGAAAGAAGATGTATCTAGTCCACAACCACGTCCTAAACTTGTAAAAATAGATTTTCCAACAGGATTTTGTTCATGTAGAATTATTGATGGACAACATAGATTGTTAGGATTTTCACAATTATCAGAAGACATTCAAAAAAGATATTTTCTTCCAGTAGTAGCAGTTCAGAATTATGATTTGAAAGATGAAATTCTAACATTTATAGACATTAATTCAAAACAAAAACGTGTTGATCAAAATCTCATCCTTTTGTTAATTTCAGGATTTGATTGGGATAAATCTAAACATGAAAAAGAATACAAAATTAAGATAGCAGTAGAAGTTGCAAATAAACTAAACACAGATTATTTTTATGGAAATATTTATTTTGGAAAATCAGATGAAACAAAAGGCGATAAAATAACTTTAACAACTCTAGCATCAACATTAAAGAAAAATAATTTCATAAAAGAGGAATTCAAAGATACATTTGATAACATAGCAAAAGTGTTTAGATATCTAGGAATATACTTGCCTGAGCATTCCTTTAAACCAAAAACATACTTTGGTCAAAACAAAGGAATACGTGTATTATTCAGATTATTACGATTATTCTACAAAAATCAAGATAAAAGTACAGTCAATGTTTCACTTGAAAATTTTATTAAAGATTTAGGTGGAATTATGAATTTAGATATGACCAAAAAATTAGATTCCTATTATGGAGAAGCAGGAGTAAATTTAGGAGCTACTGATCTGATAAAAAGTATGCAAGAAAAGTATGAGGACAAATATGATAAAATGAAATCAGAACTAGTTTCTTTACGATAGTTTTACTAAATTTTCAATATGGATTCTATGTCTTGATATGTTGAACCAAAATCTTTTAGAATCCCACCATATTCAGGCTGTTTGTATTTTGACAAAAAATCATCAAGATATTTGTCTGCTTTAGATTTTTGTACATATTCTTTGTAAAAATCAAGATCTAACTCTTTTCCTATTGTTAATCTTGCAACGTCTTTGTAATCTTTGGATATTTTTGAAGGTAAACGATAATGTCTAGTTAGATCATATTCTTTAGTTCTAGCAACAGCTGCCATCATTTTTGTTATTATTAGCAATTCTCTTTTTGGAACAATTATTTTTAATCCATCTATTTCTAGGTCTTCTTGAAATTTTAATGTCCAATCCCACTCAAATTCTAATCCCAAATATACTTCATCTTTCCATTTTTTATCACCATAAAAAACATCCACAATAATATCTTTATCTCCATCAGAAGTCTTTACAATTTTTTCCCAATGAGATGAAAATAAGTCATCTTTTTTTACTGTGTAATTATATTTTGGAAAAAAATTATGATGTAGTTGTTGTATAGCATCTTCTTCACTTGCCATTACAATATCAATATCTCTTGATTTTAATCCACCTTCATATGCATATACTGCCCATCCTCCTGTTATTGCAGGTCGTGGAGTTCCTAATTCTTGTAAAAAATCTAGTAATTTTTTTAATTCAACAAAACTTGCTGTCAATGATTCGTCATCGTAGAAATTTCCACTCATTTCAACCACACTTTTGGAAGAAAACGTTCAACAGCATATGCTAAATTAGCACAAAACAAATCAATAATTGTTCTATTAGGTGAAGTCACTGGAACATTTTTTTTCTGTTTTATTTCATCTGCAAGATCATATTCATACAAAATTATTTTTGTATTTCCATCCTCTTGATCTTCCATGAGTGGCAATAAATTTGGATCAGCTGAATATGCATGAATTGTTGGATCCTGAAAATATTCATCTCCATACAACTCTAAGGCAGTTGTGAGACATAGAATGCCACCATTTTTGCCAATTAATTTTATGGCAGATTTTCTGTCTATTGCAATTTCATAGGTTTGAATTATTTTTTTATTCAAATCTCTGTATTTGCTATAAAAATTCACCAATTCTGCTCTTGACGCTACTTCGTATCTTGGTTTACCTTTTTCAGTTTCATGTGTTTTCCTTACGAGTTTTAGATCTACCAACCAATTTACAAAATCAACTACTTTTCCACCAAAAGGCCAACCATAAAACTCGCTTAAAGATCGTGAGATGAATTTTGGATGTTCTAACATGTAATACATTGCCTTGTACGAGTCTTCAGTCTTGAATCCTTTCATTCTGTTTCCTCGTGATCAAGTTTCTCGATCATGATCAAATTTTTCAGTTGTGATCAAGTTTCTCGATCATATTTGGAGAGGGTAAAATAAAAGGCTAGCTCATTAGAAAGAAGAAGAAAATAGGCGTAAAAAATAAAGAAATATTGCAAAAAAATAAAAACTAATTTTTTGCAGTACCGTTAGTGTCAAATGACTCTATCGTTAGAATATTCAAAGACAAATTTGGACGATTAAAAATAATTCCAAGGCATGAAGCAGCCATACAAATACGATTAGAGGAAAAATACAGTACTTCTCAAGTAAAAACAAGATTGAATAATTTAGAAAAAAGTGGGTTTTTATCTTCTAGAAAAAAGTGGATTGAGGGAGTAGGATATTCAACATTTTACTTTCCAAAGAAATTTGACAATATTCAATTTAATGAAAAAATTAATGAAAAAATTGAAAATTCGTCATATTGGATAAGAAGGTATTCGGATGAGAAAAATGTAAAAATGATAGGAGGTCATTTACATGATCTTGTTCGTGCAGAGTTGCGCGCACAGGGTTTTCAAATTGAAGAAGAAGGAAATGTAAAAAAATTTGAAGGAGAGAAAGGGGTCGAATCTGAACATGAACTCGATATAATAGCAAGACACAAAACAAAAGAGTTGATCATAGGAGTAGAAATTAAGAATGAACGATATCCAACACCAAAATCAGAAATTATCACAAAAATAAGAATGTGTAAAACTTTTGGAATGGTACCCGTATTTGCAACAAGGTGGTTAGAAATGCATAGAAAAGTAATAGAAGAATCGGGAGGGTTATTGTGGCAATTTAAAAAACAATTCTATCCTAGAGGATATGAAGAATTTGTAGAAATTATACGAAAAAGGTTCAAAATTCCAGTACAAGTAGCAGGAAATTTACCGCCTGAGGCAATTAGAGAAATAGAAGAATGGGTTTTGAAACAATAGGATCAAAAATATTATTTGTATGATAAATAATTGAAAAGTATGAATGATCTTACAGAACTAATGAATCACACATACAATTTGTGTGAGGATGAAGAATATGATAATGCCATTGAATATTTTAATGCTATATTAAAAAAAGACCCTAATAATATTATGATTCTAATTGACAAAGGAGTAACTTTAGAAAATACAAGAGAATATGAAAAAGCGATTAGTTGTTATGAAAAAGCAATATCAATAGACTCGAAAAATTCTGATGCTTGGACAAACAAAGGAACCGCTCTACATAATTTAGAGAAATATGAACAAGCCCTACAATCTTATGATGAGGCACTAAAAATTGATAAAAATTCAGTAATTGCCTTAACATGTAAGGGAATTGTATTAGGAGAGATAGGCCATATTGAAGACGCATTATGGCATTTTGATAAGGCTATAGAGATTGATAATGAGTATGATTTAGCAATAAATAGCAAACAAACGGCATTAGAATTACTAAAAAAATCATAAGAATTTTCAGGCTAACATAATTTTTGACTTAATTATGAATCAAAACTAACACTATAGTTCGACTATAAATTCTAAAAATGAAACCATGTTTAAATTCCAAAGTCCCAGGAAAACCAAATCTGGAGAATCAGTAATTACATTATGGAATGAGATTAAAGAAAATTGGAGAATCTATAAACGGGCAAAATTAGAAGATGATTTCTCAAAAATGAGAGATGCAGCTTCAAGGATTATAGAATTACAAGATGATCTTGGGATAAAACAAGCAGAATTTCCAGAACTCAAAAAAGAAAAAGCTGGAATTCAATAAATTAGAAATTATTCAGTCCAATCCTCATTAATGAATTTCATTTTATGTTCATTAAAAATATCTTCAAAATGTGATGGATTCTATTAAATTTTTAAAAGAATTTTCTCATAACCTTTAGGAATTTTACCTTCGTACAAATTCTTCTGGATATACCATAGCGTAGATTTGTTAATTCCTAATTCTTTTCTTTCATCAGAAGTCATATCCAAAATTGTTTTCCTTAATTCTAGATTATCATTTCTTTCGATTTTTATTTTAAGAATGTTAAATTCAAATCATCTCTTTATGTTTGAACATAAATTTTTCCAAGTTATTCCAACGGCCTTGTATCAAACATTTTTCTTTCCTGCAAAGTCGGCATAAACTTTGCGTGAATCCTGTGATTCTTTGTGAGAAATAACGCATGTCCTGTGTTGAATGCCCTGATTTTGTTAGTCTCTGAATCAGACAATCTCAAAACCTTTCTTGCAGTCTCTGCTGCCTGCTCTTCCAGACCCAGAATGATTTTGGTCTCCATGTTATCAATGATTTTGCCAATGCCTGAATCGTCTTCCTTTGAGATGTCCTCCAATCTTTGTGAGATGAATCCAAAGGTGATGTTGAGTTTTCTGCCCATGCGAACAATCATGTTGACATACTTTGCAGCATTTTTCATTCGCAGCAGCATCCAGGCCTCGTCAATCAGTACGATCTTTCTTGTCCTTGTAGGCAAGTCATTGCATATTTTGAATATCTTGTTTAACAGTAACAGCAAAATCATCTGCTCAGTCTCAGAGCCAGTTGCACCCTCCATTGACATTATCACCTTTCTCTGAGAGTTGAGTTTTGGTTCGCCCAGGATTATTCTGGAGAGTGGGCCTTTCTTCAGATTGATAAGGCTGTCCTTGTATTTTTTTGGAATCATCTCAAAGAATTCCTCAAAGGTTTTGACCTTTCCGCAATATGTCTGGAATTGTCTCTTTACATCGTCTGATGCGTTTGTGATTTCAGCTAGAATGTCTGCTGCATCTAAAGGATCAAGCAAAACAAACGGATCCAACCCCAGCTGATCTTTTTCATCCTTGAGATACAATACATCCATTCCAAAAAAGTCAGCAATCTTAGAGTATTCGCCCATCGGATCAATCACATAAACATAAGACTCTGGAAACTTTTTCAGCAAACGATTCAGCAAAATCTTGACGGTAAATGACTTTCCTGAACCTGACTTTCCAATAATTGCAATGTTGTAGTTGGTGCGCTTGCCAATATCAAATATTATTGGGCCTTTTGAGTCCATGTTAATTCCCAACGGAATGCCGTCAGGAATCTCTAGCATGTCAGCTGATGCAAACGAGTACAGAATTGCACAGGATCCTCTGTCAAATGTAATCTTTTTTCCAAATCCTTCGCACAGCATTGATGCCTGCTTTGCAGAAACTGCGCTAAAATGTCCGCCATATCTCTTGAGATGTTTCTTGAATGTCTTGCAGTTTTCCTTGAGAGATTTCCTGTCATCTCCAACTACAGTGCAGTTTACAACAACCTCATAGAGTCTGGTGGTGTCTTTTCTCAAAGAGTTTTCAGCATCGTCTGCCCTCTTGAATAATTCTGATGTTACACGGTTTGATTTTGCATCATCGTAGATGATATTTTTGAATCTGACCATTCTGGTTATTGCCTCATCTTTGTCAAGTGGATTGTACCACATTTGTATCTGGGAGCAAATATCAAAGATTCTGGTAATCCATGCATAAGGTAAAGTTGCAGGGATTTCATCAAGTGTAAAGGTCCTTGAGAATATTTTCTCTCCAGTGTTAGTCTCATCATAATCATTGTTGTTGTTGTTTCTTGCATCATTTGGAATTATTTCTACAAGTTCCATCATGGAGAAATGTTCTTTTTTTATCTGAAAATTTGGAGGAATAACACCAGAAATGTACTCTAACCTGTTTTGCTCCAAAGTATCAGCAATTGGTGTATGTGATTCAAGATGTACCTGCATTACAGACATGTTTTGAATCTGCCCTTCAACTGTAATTGGCACCATCCTCCTTGACATTGTGATTTTAATGCGGTCATCAATGACATTGAGAATGTCAAAGAATTGGCCTAGTCTTTGTACTTGTGACTCTTCTGATAAATTGATAAAATTGGTTGGAATGATACTATAACTGTAAGCAAAATCGGATGGACTTTTCTTTTTCTTTGGTTTATTTTCTAGAATAGTTTCTTTACCAGATTGTGTCTTTCCAGGTAATTGTAATTTCACAAAAATTGATGAATCATTTGTATAAAAGGCAATAAACAAACAAAGACAAAAAACATTACACCCAAAAATAATTACAGTTTAGAAACCTTTTTTGTTTTCTACTGCAAGTCTAATTGAACTCAATGGTAAGGATAATACTTTATGGAATGACGATAGTTATGATTGCCACATTAATTCTTCCCGTATATGCTGAAACAATACGAATACAGACAGGTTCTTCAAATCCACGATGTCAGGAAACAAACGAATGCTTTGTCCCATACCGTATAGAGATCAACAAAGGATCTAGTGTGACATGGATAAATGGGGATTCAGTCTCACATACAGTGACTAGCGGAACTGTTCAAAATGGGACTGATGGAAGAATTGACTCAGGTTTGATAATACCAGGTGGAGTGTTTTCTCACATGTTTACAACACCAGGTAATTTTGAGTATTTTTGTACCGTTTATCCATGGATGAATGGAGTCATAACGGTAAAAGACAGCACAGATATGAAAAGTTCTGTAGAAAGTGAAGGCATACAACTCTTGAAAAACAAGGCTGGAATTGCCAATGTAGAAACTCCAACTTTGGATGCATCTGAAAATAAGGCTGGAATTGTACCGACCAAATTTCTGATGAATGTCGATGATATGGAAATAATGCTAAACTATAACATGACAGTGGGCAGCATACGTGACATTTATCCAGGTACAGAGTCACTAATCATCAAGATGGATGCAGCTAAGCAGGGAATGCTGTCAATTACCTTACCGCGCGATATAATTGACGCAAGACTAGGTGATATGGATGACTCTTTTTACGTTCTAGTCGATGAAGAGGAGGTTGATTTTGATGAAATTGTAACACCTACAGAGAGGACCATATCTGTGGAATTTGCAGAAAATACAGATGAGATTGAAATTATTGGTACGTCTGTCATACCAGAATTTGAGCTAGTTGCATTGTTTGTATTGTTGATTGGGATTATCTCAGTAGTTGCAGTATCAAGATCCAAGATATCTGTAATTTCTCAACTGTAGCATCTTATTTTCTCATAGTTTCCAAAATTTGTCTTTATTCACCTAAACTTTTGATTCTCTAAAATATCTCTAACATTTTTTCTGTTGTTCCACCATGCTATTCCATGAAGGACACCGACAATTCCTGCAAAGATTGCACTTGATTGATAATCAAAAAATAATTTCATTTCATAATCCCTTGGAAACATAAGTGATGGCAGTACAAAAATAAATGTGGATTCAATGAATATCTGAATCATTACTGCAATTCGTGGAGAGTATTTGCCATACAACGTACGAAATATGGGATTTGCCTCATACTGTAAAATCATATCTTTTACAGATAAAGTAATTTTCATGTCAAGTGACATCATGATCACCCAAAATCCATAAAGTGGCAAAATGATTCCAAAAAACGACAGTTCAGGTCTATCAAAAAATAATAAATAAAAAAAGAGTGGAGAAAACAAAAAAGAGTAAAACAAGACTGAAAGAGTTTTTTGTTTTTTCTTCTTACAGCCTGTTTTGTTGTTCATTTTGTCGTTTTCTTATTGTGCTGTACTTGTTTCTGCAGAACCCAGTGGCAATGAAGGTAAAACCTTGTAGGTGACACCCTTGTAGGCACCAATGCCGATAAATGCAAGCGCAATTCCCACAAGCAAGAAGCTATAGCCATCTCCGATTATGGTCTTTACCGCATCGGTCAAGAATACAGAGTCATCACCACAGTGGTTTGCAGTGATATCGCCAAGAATGGTGGCATCCTCGATACACAATCCTTGCACGTTCACGCCAAGTACATCAGGTACGATTGTTGCAACGATGATTACTGCTACCAGGGCCACTACCAGCTTTATGAAAAAGCCTCCAATGGATTCGCCTTCCTTCAGCTCACCGTCCTTTTTTCTAATCATTGAATAGTTATTCTGGTTTGTTTAAAAGGAGAAAAGATAACGTTCAGTCGTTAAACTGTCACTACTGGATCATCACTACCATCCACAGTTGCAGTGATTTGATAAACTGCATCAGGGCTTTTCTCCAAGACAAGTGAAATAACATTATTGGATTTTATTGTGTATTGGGATTGCTCTAGTTTTTTTCCGTCAAGCGTTATCATGACATGTTCTGCAAGGTTTTCTTTGCATGATTCAGCAAAAGATTGTTTTTTTGTAAGAGAACTGATCATTTTTTCTACATAGTTTCTGCTGCCATCATCACCATCATCATTTTGATTTTGTTTTGTTTTTTTGTAAAGTGAAACATTAAGAATATTTTGATCAGTGAGTTCTATTTCACCTGAAAATCTCTTGCACTCTGAATGATTTTGCGTATCACTTTCTTGCAGTTTGTCATTTTCATACTGTTCTTTTTGTTGTGTGTCTTTTTTCTTGAATAATAATAACAACAATGACTGCACATCTGAGAACGTCTTGCTTACCAACCCATCATTGTTTTTGTGTGACTCTTCTTCTTGTATTGCACTTTGTGCAGCATCATTACCAATGTGTTGCTGTTGTCGTATCTTCTTTTTCTTTTCCATGTATTCTGGTTTGACATCAAGTGAGGTTCCCCTTGTCAAAAGTATGAGATGACTCTTTATCATCTGATCTGCAGCCATCACCCTGGATCCAATCAATCCAAGTCCCAAAAATACGGCAAAGACAAATCCAGATATTATCAGATTGTCACTAGTCATAAAGACTAGAAATGTCATCAATATGCCTGAGAACAGTATGGCAGTCTGTCTTATTGAGACCTTGCCTATAGGGAGTGAAATTGACTTTTGGTTAAGTACAGAGTCATTTTCAAATGTTATCAAATCAATGTTTCTGGTGCTCATCTGAGATATGATATGTCATTTGTATAAAAAGGAGGATTGCTCAAAGCCTAGTTGTGTCATAAGTCAGAGTCGTGATGTCAATGTGCAGTTTATCATCAAATGCAACAATCTCTTTTACTGTGTGCTGTTGCTGTTGTTTTTTCTTTAGTTTATTTTTGAGTCCAGTATCAAATCCAGATTCTTTGAATTTCTTAAAGACTACAAAAACTGTAATCATTACAACCAACAACACTGCAAGTCCTGCAATCTTGGAATAGTCAACATTATCAGGTTGAGTAGGATTAGCATCGTAATCATCAGCTTGAACCCCATCGTCATCTACAACAATGTCATCTACAACAATGTCATCTACAACAATGTCATCTACAACAATGTCACCATCAGCTTGAACCACATTGTCATCAGATGGAAATGTTAATGCAATTGTACCGGTCTCTGTTGACAAGTCAGGAACCATAATATCTTTTGGTTCCTCAAAAACAGGTTTCACTCCAATGTCGACATTCTTGTTGTTTGCAAGAAACATCACTAGGTCAAACTCAAATTGCTTTTGTGGCTGCTCTGTATGCACTGGACTATAAGATACTGCAGATAATGGGAATGGTAAATCAGAGTATATCAAAAAATAATTTGTCACGTTGTTATTGTCTTCTTCTTTTATCATCATCTTCTTCTTGTCATCAGATATAACGAAAGGATCAAAAATGTCAATCTCATATCCGACCTTGAATGCATCTGGGATGTTTATTGCAAATGGAATATCCTGCTTGTCAATCATCATACGTATGCTGTTTTGAGTTACAGAGTATTCCTGGTTGTTGTCAAGTACCGTCATGCGTGGATTTGCACCTCTTTCATGCAGTGCCTCAGTTACCTCTCCCCATCCTGTGCCAACTTGCAATAGTTGTGGTTCAGGTGCAGTATACTTGAAAAGTGAAAACAGGGTTTTTTGCAACGAGTCAGTGTATCGTATTGTGTCAGGATGGATTGTGTCTGCTGATCTTACCTCAAAGGTTTGCGTATCAACATGAAACACAGAATACCTGACGTCATCTCCATTTGTCACAACATCACTAATTACAGCCTGTACTACCCAGACATCACGGTTAATCTGGTTTTCATCAGAGTTTAGCAGATTTGCAAAGTCCATCTTTATCATATAACATACACTGGAATTGTGATTCTCGTTTCCTTGAGTAAAATAGTGATAGTTTGCAGCAGAAGTCTGTATTGCATCAGAATCACAAATCTTGTATGTGTATGAATCCCCAACTGAGAGATTCTTTCCAAGATGCCACATGTTGTTTTTCTGATCAGATACTTGTTCGTTGTAAGAAAGAGAATATGCATTTGGAATTATCACATCGAATGTCAATCCAACGGTTAATACGAAAATAACAAACAGTGGTAAACAGATTTTTATTTTTTTCACAAAGAATTACTATTATTTACTTAAAAGGATAAAAAAGAAAAGAAAAAAGATTGCAGGGTTTAGTTGCTTCCAATCAGAAATACTACGTTTGCAGTTGTACTGACATCCTGATCAGATGAGAACACGGGTGTTGAAGAAGAAGTAAATGATCTTTCCATACTTTCATCAAATGCCATGTTAAACATTGGCATTGGGGGCGGAATCATTCCAAACTCAGACAGTGATATCGCCTTTACTCCTGTAATGGAGTAGTCAAGTGGTGCAAGTGCATTTTCAGCTTTTGTCTTTGCATTCATTATTGCCTGTTCAATTAACTCATCTTTGAGCTGCAGATGTTTTTCAGGTGACAGTGTAAATGATACGTTGTCTACTCTGTTTGCCCCTGCAGTTACTGCACCGTCTATGATGTCAGCTGCTAAATCCAATTTAGAAGTCTCCACGGTTATGGTGTTTGTCACCTTGTATCCTGTCAAGTCTTGTTTCCATCTTTGAGTGATTGGATCCTCATATCCCTCGTACACCGGATAGATGTTGAATCTTGATGTGCTGACTTCATCTTCTGTTATTTCAGTCAGCTTGATTGCATCTATGATTCCAGTCATAGTATCGGAATTTGCATCAAGGGCTTGCTTTGCTGTAATCTCTTGTGTTTCCACTCCGAAGGTAATTACCAGCAAGTCAGGCTCAACTGAGGTGGTTGCAGTGCCTGTAACGGAAATTGTCTTTTCCTCTGAAGGCATAGGTGCCTCTTGAGCCAGTGCTTGACTATTTTCCAAATACAGGGATCCTGCAGATGTTATCATCATGACTGCAGCTATCAATACTGCTGCACTCATCACAAATGTCGTTGATTTTGTTTTCATTGCATTGTGATAGAATAATCAAAAGATAAGGTTTGATAAAATTACAATTTCACCGTAAATATTATAAATTAAAAAAGAGTGAAATAAAAAAATTATTCGTTCTCGTCATTGATGAATATCCAGGACAATCCCTGTACTTCTTCCCAATTGTTTGAATTGTTATCTTGATTCATGGTATGATGTAACTTTACAAAATTTGTATATAACATTCATGAATAATTTGTTCATCCGAATCATAATTGGAATGGTATGAAACTCAAACAACACTTAAGATAAGAGTTGGGTCAAAGTTACCCAACCCGGTATGGGACGTAAACTGTCTGGTCAGTCAACAGACAAACTATGATTCCATCGTCTATGTACGGATAAACTGTATTAAATTTGCATAAAAGGTAAACTGATGAATCATCAGTATGATCTAAATACCATCACATCAAAATCAATCCAGTTGGAGCTGTCACCGAGACAACAAAAGTGTAATCATTCTCCAAATGTTATCGTCAAGCGTTGTAGGTCTTAAGTTCCAATGTTAGAGTTTTCTTTTTGTCATTTACGTTTAAAATAATTTAATCCTCTTTAGTCCAACCCAGTTTTTTGATAATCTCATCAGGAATGTTGATTCTGTGCTGAAGATATTTTGTTGTTCGGTCTGCTCCAAGATATGTTCTATGTTGTAATTTGATTGTTTTCACAGTTATACATCATAATGCTAATTATCTTAAAAGGTAGAAACTATGTGGTGTTACAAATGAGAATGACAGTAATCAAGTTACCTAGTGAATATGGGGTCGGACTTTACTAACTATCTTTTGCAGTTTTAGTTCTATCTCATCAGAAGGCTTTTTGCCAATCTGTCCAATTACGCCTACAAAGTCGTTTATTATCTCGTCTTTGGGGTATTTTTTCACCATAATTA